>Ga0190303_1001173_pt1 | contig 10581 bp, 9 predicted proteins | sample 48700701_MG_FD_161672 | JGI IMG/M metagenome (GOLD analysis project Ga0190303, IMG submission 161672) | Hydrothermal vent sediment bacterial communities from Southern Trench, Guaymas Basin, Mexico - 4870-07-0-1_MG | ecosystem: Environmental > Aquatic > Marine > Hydrothermal vents > Sediment ...
TCGTTCCCAACACCTTTTTCTGGGCCTTAATCGGCAGCATCTCAACCTTTACGCCTTGGGGCAAAGCCGGGATTGAATTTGTCGGCAACTGGTGGGGATGGATCAATCTGCGTCTGAACGGAGTTACAGTCATCCATCGAGGATTGGAGAATATAGATCCAAAACAGACTTACATGGTCATTTCCAACCATAAAAGCTACCTTGATATTTACGCGATATTTAGCTGCCGAGCCCTCTACTGTCTCTTTGTCGCTAAACGGGAATTGACAAAAATTCCTATCTTCGGCACGGCTTTAAGCCGTAGCGGCTCAATCATTATCGACCGCGGCAACCGGCGCCAGGCGATTGAACAGCTACAAACTCAGGGTAAGATTCTACAGAAAAACGGCATATCAATTATTCTTTTTGCCGAAGGTACCCGGATGCCGGCTTCGATTCCTCTAGGTGAGTTTAAAAAGGGAGGATTTGTTTTAGCATGTCAACTGGGTCTGCCGATCCTGCCCCTGACTATAAGCAACAGCGGCAATCTGCAACCTAAAGGTAAAATAGCAATTAAACCGGGCACCTTAACCATGACATTCAGTCCACCGATCATGACCCCGGAAAATTACAATAAAGCTGAAATCGAAAGAATCATGGAAGAGACCAGAGAAGCAATCGCATCCCATCTCTAATGTAATCAGTTCTGAAAGTACGCTGCATGATTATTTTGAAGCACGCCCCTCTTTCTTAAAAAAACCTTTTGCCGGAAGCTACCCGGCAAAGTAGCAATTAATCACCCTCTGGCTGATCTTTTAGTAGAGAAGTTTCGTTACCTCTCCCAGAAAACCATCGATTTTCATTTTGCCGGAAAGTTCCGGAATTTCTTTTACCGGCAGAGTGCCTGCGGCCCGCAAAAGATTTTCCCGGCACTCCTGTTGCGCCTTATATTTTGCCAACCAGAAAGGATGTTGCTCACAAACTTCTAATGGCAGTAGTTTATTCAGAATGAAACCGTTTACCTCAATTTCGAAATCAGTGAGTGATCTGGCTATATCCAGGGCCTGTTCAACCGGCAGATGTTCCGGATTGGCGACAACCCAGGCACTGGTATCAGTTTTTAAAAGCTCGATAATCTGGGCGGTTAATTTCAGCCATTTATCGATCAGAGTTAGCGGATCAACTTTGCTGAAGACACCTTTCACTTTCATATAGACTTTCTGCGCTTGGGTCAGATGAGAGTAAAAAAGTTGCTGGATAAAGAGCAGATTTAAGGTGGTGACAGTCGGAGCCGTATCCCAGACGATAGTCTGATAATCTCCCGATTGCGCCATGGTCAACAGATAATCGAGCATAAACTCCTCATCTATGCCCGGCGCCCCCTCGATATAATCAATAATCTCCCGACCTACCGGTAAAAATGAGGAGAGTACCGCATATATCTCATCTGCAAACTTTTCCCGCCAGAGGTCAAGCACCAGCCTGCGGGTCAGCTCCACCGCATCAAGATTCGCTGCGACAGAAACTATACTCTGGTCAAGGGGTTGAGCGAAGATCTCCGAAAGTGAGCCGGAGGGATCAGTAGAAATCAGCAGGGTTCGGCCGGATTGAGCGTAATGAAGAGCTGTAGCCACGGACATTGTTGTTTTGCCGACCCCGCCCTTTCCTGTAAACATCTCAACTTTTGTCATTTTTATACCACCTGGACATTATATGAAATGAAAAAGGTCCCGGCGGAACCGGAACCTTTTAATTAAAATATTCAGAACTAAACCCGGTAAATTTTTTTCACTCGTCCGCTATCAGTAATGAAAAGGCTTCCTTAAAGTAGATATAACCGGTCCATATTGTGTAGAGAAAAGCAATCCAGAGGAAAAAGATGCCCACAGCATGTGCGTTCGCCCCAAGAAAGGAATAATGGATAACCAGTGCTACAACTGCGATCATCTGAAAAGTGGTTTTATATTTTGCCAAGGTACTGACCGCAATCGACTGACCGCGATCGGCAGCTATCGCCCGCAACCCGGTAACCGCAGTCTCGCGGCAAAGGATAAGACAGATCATCCAGGCCGGAGCCCGATGCATATAAACCAGCATCACCATAGTTGACAACAACAGAATTTTATCTGCTATAGGGTCGAGAAGACGGCCGAGATTGGATTCAAAGTCATACTTCCGGGCCATGTAACCGTCAAGCCCATCAGTGATCGCAGCACCGACCACCAACAGGGCGGTCAGCAGATTAAGCCAGCGATTACCCGAATAGAGCAGAATTATGATCAGGGGGACAACCAGGATGCGGCTTAAAGTCAGAAGATTGGGAAGGTTTGCAGGTTTTTCTGCATAGTGACGTGTTTTCGACAGAACCGAGAAACAACTCTTTTTGAACAGAGCTAAGAAACTTTCATTTTGGGTCATTTTATATTTATCCGCTCTTTCAGGTCTTTACCAACCTTGAAAAATGGCAAACGCTTTCTGCCGACCTCAATTGATTCACCGGTTTTTGGGTTACGGCCGATATAGCCTTTGTAATATTCGACATGAAAGCTGCCGAATCCTCGCAGTTCAATCCGCTCTTCATCAAGAAGGGCCTGTTTCATACTGTCGATGATCACATTAACAATCGTCTCAGAGACTTTCAGTTTAATGTCGGAACGATTTGCCAACTCTTCAATCAGCTCAGATTTATTCATTGATAAAACCTATTTTGCAGGACTAACCCCGATCAATCAGGATTATGACTTAACACCCTCTAAACTTACCCCGAACCAAACCCTGAGAATTAAAACACAATCTCTTTATAAGGAGATTGTCAGGCTCAGGTTTTCAGTCGGGCACTAAATATCTTAATTCATTAGCAATATCTAATTACCATTGTCAAGTAAAAATTGACCTCTTTTCCGAATAAATTATCAACTCACGATTTTCGCCTGCGGCCTTCACGGGCTCTAAAATAGATTTTTACCGGAATTCCGTAAAAACCAAAACGTTCGATTATGCGGTTTTCCAGATACCTGACATATGAAGCCTTGATTCCTTTAATTTTGTTAACAAAGAAAATAAAGGTCGGCGGCGCACTGCGGGCCTGGGTAATGAAATAAAATTTCAGGGGGTGCCGATGAATCAGGGGGTGCTGATGGGCAACCACGACATCTGCGAGCCAGCGGTTAAGCTCACCGGTGCCAATCCGGCGGCTGTAAATTTCATGAACCGACTTCAAGGTCGGGAAAAAAGTTTTCAATCCCTTGCCATTTTTCACCGATAATTCCATAATTACAGGTTTATGAATCCCGGTTAATCTATAATCCAGATCCTCTTTCAACGCCGCCAGCTGCCGGCCTCTATCAGAAATGAAAAGATCCGTTTTATTAAACGCATAGATAACCGCCTTCCCTTTCTCATGGGCCAAACCGGAAATCTGTAAGTCCTGATCTGTAATTCCATCCGTGGCATCGATCATCAGAACTACGATATTAGCAAAATCAATCGCCCTTAATGTGGCAACATTGCTGAGACTTTCGACCTTTTCATGAACCCTTGCTTTACGTCGAAGGCCGGCCGTATCTAGAAAAAGATACTCCTGATTTTCATTGACTATTGAAATTTGAACTGCATCAACTGTAGTTCCGGGCTGGCCGCTGGTGGTTAGACGTTCACTGCCGGCAAGATAGTTAAGCAGAGATGATTTACCGACGTTGGGTTTTCCAACCACGGAGATCCTGATCGCATCATTGTCCTCTTTCTCCTCAACAACCTCCACCCGCTCCGGCAGAAATCCGGCCAGAGCCTCTTTAAGAGATACGATCCCCTCACCATGCTCAGCCGAAATACAGTGAACTTCATCCATTCCCAGTGAGTAGAAATCGACACTATTCTCTTTGACCCGGGGAGATTCACATTTATTTACCACCCAGAGGATCGGTTTCCCGCTCCGTCTTAAATAACGAGCCAGTTCACCATCTTCAGATCCAACTCCGCCCTGACCATCAAATAAGAGGATAATAATATCCGCTTCGTCAACTGCGGCCCGGGTCTGACGGCCGACATCTTTCTGCAGTTCATCTTCACTGCCGAAAACGAGCCCGCCGGTATCAACCAGCAGACACTCTTTACCTTCAACCTCAAGATCAGCGAAAATTCGATCTCTGGTGACTCCGGGGATATCAGCAACAATGGCCCGGCGCGCTTTCAGCAATCGATTAAAAAGAGTCGACTTTCCAACATTGGGGCGACCGACAATCGCGACACATTTCTTCATTATAAATTTCCACTAAAGTAATATTTTGACCTCTCTTTTTACCAATTTGGAGCCTTCTAATATGGTTTAGATATTTTTGCAAGTCTTTCAACCTGATTTTAGAGCTAGAGAGTGAAGTTAAAGAGCAGTTTTCACTTGCAAAAAATTGACTGCCAGTGTATAGGCAACTTCCATTAACTGGAGCCGCCCGCCCGAAAGGTGTGCGGCTTTTTTTGAAACCTATCGTCAACTAACTCAAACCCAAATCTGAGTAATTTTATATGTCACCATCGAAAAAAAATCAGGATATGAAACCTTTTTATAAAAACCTGGCTCTCTGGCTTGTGATCTGCCTGGTTATGATCATGGTCTTCAACGTGTTTAATGCCCCGCAGACAGCAAAAAACGAGATCAGTTTCAGTAATTTTATAGATATGGTCGATTCCGGCCAGATCAGTGAAGTCACGATTCAGGGTCGTAATATCTCTGGCACCAACGGTTCTACAGCCTTCAAAACCTACACGCCTGAGGACCCGACCCTGATCAAGTTGCTGCGCGACAAAGGTATTCGCATCAGTGCCAAACCCGCAGATGAGTCACCCCTCTGGCAGTCAATCCTGATCTCCTGGTTTCCAATGTTGCTACTGATCGGAGTCTGGGTTTTCTTCATGCGCCAGATGCAGGGTGGTGGCGGCAAAGCAATGTCATTCGGAAAAAGTCGCGCCAAGCTGCTGACCGAGGATCAGAAAAAAGTCACTTTCAAGGATGTCGCCGGCATTGAAGAAGCCAAAGAGGAGCTTGAAGAGATTATCAATTTTTTAAAGGAACCAAAAAAATTCACCCGTTTAGGTGGTAAAATCCCTAAAGGTGTACTGTTGGTCGGTGCACCGGGAACCGGTAAGACCCTGCTTGCCAAAGCAATCGCCGGTGAAGCTGAAGTTCCTTTCTACAGTATCAGTGGTTCCGACTTTGTTGAAATGTTCGTCGGAGTTGGAGCCTCCCGGGTTCGTGATCTTTTCATCCAGGGCAAGAAAAACGCCCCCTGTCTGATTTTTATTGATGAGATCGACGCGGTCGGTCGTCATCGCGGCGCCGGTTTGGGTGGTGGCCATGATGAACGGGAACAAACCTTGAACCAGCTTTTGGTCGAAATGGATGGTTTCGAATCCAATGACGGAGTTATTCTGCTGGCAGCTACCAACCGGCCCGATGTTCTGGATCCGGCCCTGCTCCGGCCCGGACGTTTTGACCGCCAGGTGTTCGTCCCCAATCCGGATGTCAAGGGCCGGGCGGGAATTCTCAAAGTTCATGCCCGCAAGGTGCCTCTGGCCAAAGATGTCGATCTTCATATCGTCGCCCGCGGTACTCCGGGATTTTCCGGAGCAGATCTTGCCAATCTCATAAATGAAGCCAGTCTCCTGGCCGCCCGTACTGACAAGAATGAGGTCGATATGGACGACCTCGAAAATGCAAAAGACAAGGTCATGATGGGAGCTGAGCGCCGCAGTCTGGTGATCAGTAAAGAGGAAAAAAATATTACTGCCTATCATGAAGCCGGGCATGCTATGGTCGCCCGTTTTCTGCCCGGAACCGACCCGGTGCATAAGGTAACAATTATTCCCCGAGGCCAAGCCCTGGGTCTGACCCAGCAATTACCGATAGATGAACGTCATACCTATGACAAAGATTACCTGATCAACAATATCAAAGTGTTGATGGGTGGTCGGGTAGCTGAAGAGATAGCCTTAAACAATATCACCACTGGTGCCGGAAATGATATTGAAAGGGCAACCGAAATAGCCCGGAAAATGGTTTGTGAATGGGGTATGGGAAAGATGGGGCCGGTCAGTTTTGGTAAAAAAGAGGAACATATCTTCCTCGGCCGGGAGATATCGGAAAAACGTAATTTCAGCGAAAAAACCGCCGTCGAAATAGATGATGAAATCAAAGAGATTGTCAGAGATGCTCATATCGCTGCCAGAAAACTGGTGAGCGAGCACCGCCGGGAACTGAATGCGTTGGCTGAAGCCCTGCTCGAGCGGGAGAGTATCAACGGCAGTGAAATCGACAAGATTATCGGCCTTGAAGTTGAAGAGTCCCCGGTAGCTGAAAATCAGAGTACAGAGAGTGATGAATGATGCAAGAAAGATCCTCCAGATCCGGCTTCTTAACCGCGAATGGAATGTCAGGCGGGTAATTGCGGCAAAAAAAGTGATGAAGCCTGATGTCGTTGTCGCAGAAAATAAGGGTGAGTTTATTGTTGCTAAGGATTTCCGTGACAGGACTTGGATTATCCGCTGTCTCTGGGGACCGCTTAATATCATGTATGAAAAATTCATTCTGCAGAAACTTGCGAATGTAAGCGAGATTCCAGCTTTTATAGGGCTCGAAGATTACAACTGCATGCTCATCAGCTACATCGATGGCGACGAAATAAAAAAATCAAGTCACCGCCTGGCCCCTGGCTATTTTGACAATCTTCTTAAAATAGCTGCCGATATTCACGCGCAAGGAATCCTCCATTTTGACCTTGGCCACAAAACAAATATCATGGTCAAACAAAATGGCGACCCGGCAATTATAGATTTCAACACGGCTCTCTACCTTCCAAAAAACTTTTTTTTCTCTCCCCTGCACCGCCTTTTGACAAAAATTGACAACCTTTCAATCCTGCGTTTAAAAGTTAAATTTACCCCCGAAGATACCAACTTTCACGAAAGGAACCGGGTAAAAAACTTTCTGCGTTTGAGAAAATTGTGGATTTTTGATAAACTTTCACGTAGAATTACCAATATGACAAAAGATAAAACTAAAACTTCTTCTTCATCTTAAGCAATAGATTAAAATGCGCAATTACTACGTCAGACTTCTCGAAATCCATTCTCCCAAAGATGCCGCTTCATTAATGGAGCAGATCGGCAGTGATCTGCATGGGGTGGCGCTGATGAAGAACAAGATGGTTCACTACAACTTCAGAGTCGGGCCTCTGCCCGCTGCGGCGGCTAATATAATAAAACAGGAGATGCTCTCGGTTGGTGGTGAAGCTGCGGTTACCCGCGGGGTAATCAACTGCAGTGCCGACAACTCTGATGCTATCTTAAGCGCAACCCGAAAACAATTTCGAAAATTCTGCCGTAAGCTCAGGGCCCAACCCTTCTCACTGGCTTTAATGGCCGACCGCATAGAGTTGGCCTTGAAGGCCAACGAGAAACTTAAGGGTCTCCCGTTTAAGTGTCGTGGTCTTGATGTTGATCTGAAAGAACGCTCTCTGATTATGGGCATCCTTAATATAACCCCCGACTCATTCTCCGACGGTAACTGCTTTCTAACCCTGGATGATGCCCTTGCACAGGCCCGAAAATTAATTACGGACGGGGCTGACATTATCGATGTCGGCGGTGAATCGACTCGTCCCGGAGCTGAAAAAATTACCATTGCTGAAGAGTTCAACCGGGTCTTGCCGGTTATCAAGGCCCTGCGTCAGGAATTTCCCGAACTGCCGATCTCAATTGACACCTACAAGGCTGAGGTCGCAGCGGCGGCTATGGCGGCCGGAACTGATCTTATTAATGATATCAGCGGATTTAATTTTGACCCCGGCATGGCTCAAGTTGCAGCTGAAACCGGAGCCTATTGCTGCCTCATGCATATTCAGGGAACCCCTGAGGCGATGCAGAAGAATCCTGAATACGAGGATCTTTTTGCCGAGATCAGTGCCTATTTTGAAAAAAGCATTGCCCGGGCTCTGGCCGCCGGAGTCGAGCGGGAAAAGATTATTCTCGATCCCGGTATCGGTTTCGGTAAAGCCCTGGAGCACAATCTTCTGATTTTGAAATATCTGGCTGAATTCAAAGGTTTCGGCCTGCCGCTGTTGCTGGGCACTTCACGTAAATCATTTATCAAAAAACTGACCGGGGCCGAGGTCGATGAACGTCTTCCGGCCTCACTGGCAACGATAGCCCAGGGCCTGACCAATGGTGCAAATATCGTCAGAGTACACGATGTTGCCGCGACCAGACAGGCTTTAACTGTTATTGATGCGATCAACCATAGCCAACGTTAAGATAATGTAGAAGTCAACTATGACCGTATTTTTTGAGACTCTGATAAACAGCCGCTGGCTTGACTTTTTAGACATAATCATTGTCGCCGTCCTCATCTATCAGGTTCTGGTCATCATCCGCGGCACCCGGGCCTTCCAGATTCTTCTCGGACTTTTTCTGATTTTCATTACTTACCAGTTCTCCCTGCTTCTGGGATTCTATACCCTGCACTGGATTCTCAACGGCTTCTTAAGCTCAATCGTAATAATTGTCGTCGTCCTTTTCCAGAATGAATTCCGCCGGGCGCTGGCCAAATTCGGCAAGACCTCTTTCGTTCTGAATCCGGCTGAAGAACTTAATTATCTGGATAAGGTAATTAAAGCCTGCACGACCATGTCATTAAAAAGAATCGGAGCATTAATTGTTTTCACCCGTGAAAATAAACTCCCGGTCATAGCTGAGGGGGGGGTTGAGATTAATGCGGTCGTCAGTGATGCCCTGATTTTAAGCATCTTTAACCCGACCGCCCCGATCCATGACGGTGCGATCATCATTGATCACGGCCGGATTGTTGCCGCAGGCTGTTTTCTACCTCTGGCCATCGAACCCATGATTGACAAAGTATATGGTACCCGGCACCGGGCCGCGATGGGGATATCTGAAGATACGGATGCGGTGGTGATAGTCGTATCTGAAGAGACCGGTAAAATCTCTCTCTCTATCGGTGGCAAAATAACTAAAGAGCAGAACCCTGAATCTCTGGGCCGTATCCTGAATAAATTATTTTCGCCGCAACGCAACAAGTCCGGTTTAATTAAATCGTTACAAAACGTTTTCCGTAACGGAACTTGAATTTCATATGGAACAGATAAGATCAATACTTTTCAGAAACCTGACATTAAAAATTCTGTCACTGGTTTTAGCCTCAGCACTCTGGTTCTTTGTTTCCGGCCGAAGTAAAACTGAACTTGCTTTGAGTGTCCCGGTTGAGTTCACATCCCTCCCGGAGACTATGACCATCGTCAACAAAGTTCCCACCAGCATCCATATACGGGTCAAAGGCACCAAGACCCTGTTGCGACCTTTAACCGCAAATCCGCCATCACTTAGTGTCGATATGTCACATTCAAAAAGCGGGAAGAATGTTATTCATCTGGCCCAGGAAACTTTCAACGGGCTCTCTTTAGGCGTGGATGTGGTCAATCTCGACCCTGAAACCCTGACCCTCTATCTTGACCGTTTCATCGAAGCCACTCTGCCGATCAAACTGAAGACCAAAGGCAATCTGCCCCGGGGATTTCAGATCAGAGATATCAGCATTACACCCAAAGCGGCTAAATTCAGAGTTTCTGAAGAATATCTCAAGGAACACTCCACAGTCTTTACTGAACCGATTGATTTAAGCCAATTACGCCAGACGACTAAAATTAATGTCAACCTTATGACTCCTCCGGGCGAGTTGAAACTTCTCAACCTGGAAACCCGGATAACCGCTACGATAACGATCGGTGAAGCCTTGGCCCAGCGGGTTATCAAAGGCATCAGGATCAATTTTCTCAACCGCGATGAAGCTCTCGGCAGAATCGGCATCAGTAACTACTTCGTTGATCTGGTCGTCGAATGTCCACTCCTGATGCAGGTAGACAATATCCGTAAAAAAACCAATGTCAAGGTTGATCTGGCTGATCTTAAGATTGATAATGAAAAAGGTTACTATAGACTCCCGGTCAAAATCTCCCTTCCGGAAGCCGTCAAACTTCTAGCTATTGATCCAACCGAAGTTGAAATTGTATTCAAAAAAAATAACCATTAGGCTTTGATTTATTACTGTCCTGTAGACAATTTGCATAGACAAATTCTAGGGTATCTGGTTGTTTTCTGCGCCCTGAGCGATAGTGAAGAAGTGCCCTTGGGGTGGAACGTCTTGCAAAATTTTGTTGTTTTTCCCAGCAAATGGAGCCAAAAAATTGTGACTGTCTGAACGAGGTACGAGTGAGTTTCACAATTTTGGCGTAATGAGCACTGGAAAAACAAAAATTTTGCGTAAGAAGTGGAAGAGAATGACTAGATACCCCGAGTTGTAATTATCTTGCCCGACAGCGGTGAAAAAAATATTCAATCATAAAAATAATTGAAAAAATTATTAAACCTTGACATATATCAGTTTTCGCTTAATAATATTTTTGTTGAGAGGATGGGTTACCTTTGCGGTAGCCGGAATTATAATCTGAAGTTTTAAGGAAAATTAATAGATGAATGAGTGCCCCTGCAGTTCAGGAAAGAGTTACCATGAATGTTGTGAGCCGCTTCTTACCGGCAGTC
>Ga0190303_1001175_pt1 | contig 10570 bp, 20 predicted proteins | sample 48700701_MG_FD_161672 | JGI IMG/M metagenome (GOLD analysis project Ga0190303, IMG submission 161672) | Hydrothermal vent sediment bacterial communities from Southern Trench, Guaymas Basin, Mexico - 4870-07-0-1_MG | ecosystem: Environmental > Aquatic > Marine > Hydrothermal vents > Sediment ...
GTAGTCAATTACGTTTAACATAATACTACCGTCAGATCCACCACCAAACACACCTCTATCGCCATTAGTATTACCATACTGCTCTGGCACAACTTTACTGTAACCAATAATTTTTCCTAGACTATTCACAGCTATTACTGTTTTAGTACCACTGCTTACTACACCAACACTATAGTTAGTTGATCCTCTTTCAACATTTGATTCGATCGACCAATCAGATTCTTTTAGTACCAAAATTCTGGCACTTTCGTTCAAAGTTCCAGAAATTTTATAGGCCATTTTTTATCCCCCATATAACTTAAAATTATTTTAATATTACATTAACAATTTGATGTACCACCCATACCCCTATTGCATACTGTTAAATCACCAAAATCCACAGTATTTCCAGTTGTAGAAATGTTTATATAATCAATTAAATTAGAACAATGCGAAAAATTAGTTCCATTATACCCACCGCCAAAAACACCACGATTATTAACACAATTAGAAGTAGCGCTCATTTGACGGCGTTCTATCAATAAATCTCCAAAATCTGTAGCATTTCCTAATGATGAAATAGTAATATAATCTATTACATTTGAATATGCATTATTATAATGTCCACCAGCAAATACACCTCTATTGTTAATTCCATTAGAGGTAGATGCTATAGAATATCTAACTTTTGTTAAAGTACCAAAAACACTTGCATTACCTAACGACGAAATAGTAATATAATCTATAATGTTTTGTGCAATTTTATCAGCTTCGCCAGCAAACACACCCCTATCATTAATAGCATTAGAAGTAGCAGCTGATCTTTCCTTCTTATGCCCTAAATTCCCAAAATATGTTGCATTCCCTAATGATGAAATAGTAATGTACTCGATGGTATTACCACCGCTGAATCCACCACCAAAAACCCCACGATTATTAGTACCATTAGATATAGATCCATAACAATATCTTTTAGCAATAAGATCACCAAAATCAATTGCATTATCAATAATTGATATTGTTATATAATCTATTATATTTATAGGTCCATTTGACTGGCTATATCCACCACCAAATACACCTCTATCGTTAATCCCATTTGAAGTAGCTGATAATACATACGCCTCAACTGTTAAATCACCAAAATCTGTAGCATTACCAGGTGATGATATTGTAATATAATCTATATTGTTCAATTTAATCTTATTTATACCATCATAGCCACCACCAAAAACACCTCTATCACCAACACCATTAATACATTCCTTTGGTGAAACACCACCATAACCAACTATTTCTCCAGAATTATCAATAGCTACGACAGTTTTAGTACCACTGACTAGATTTTCTATTTCGTAATCGCCAGCCGATCGCTCAATATTTGATTCGATCGACCAATCAGATTCTTTTAGTACCAAAATTCTGGCACTTTCGTTCAAAGTCCCAGAAATTTTGTATGACATTTTTATCCCCCATTTAGTAGAGTATTGGAGCGGACACGGAGAATCGAACTCCGGTCAGCGGGTTGGAAGCCCACCGCACTAGCCGCTGTGCTATGTCCGCTCAGTAATATTGTTATATTTTTTTTATAAAATTTGCAATTCCATTTGATATCATTATGCTTATATAATCTATAATCTTTTGCGCTAATGCTAAATTTTTTATTTTATAGCGTAGTCTATCTAATTCAATCAAATCTCTAATATCTTGTAAATATGATCTACATAATGGTTCAGGAATACTACCGTTTTCAAAATTAGCTATGCATTCTTCTATGTTTTTACCACAGTTTTGAAGATATTTATCGTCAGAATTTTTTAATTCATTTAGTAACATAATTAGTTCATCCATAGTAACTACCTTTGCTTGTTCTTAGACAACTCTGATTGTATCGCTACATCGATTGCCGTAAGTATATTATTTAGTTTTATATTTGCATATTGTATTGTCCATCTACCTTGTGAAAGACGTTCTTTTATATGCCTATTAAACATTTTTTGTATAATTTCAATTTGTTTAATTGTTGGTAAATTATTATTACCTTTACTACGTTCGTATGAAAGTATATATCTAAATACCATATTTATCTTACACAAATATTCGTAATTTATATTTGTGGTTGTATACATATGATAAATATTTTTTATATCTGGTTTTAGGTATGCAAGGTTCCGGTGGGTTTCTGGATCATATCGACTGATTAAAGACGTAGTACACCCCACTAGTGTAATTAATAGGATAATTAAATACAATAGACTACTGTTAACTTTCACACTATTTCTCCAAATATTTTTTATTTGGAGCGGACACTAGGAATCGAACCTAGACCTGTAAGTCGGCAACCTACCGTGCTAACCATTATCACCATGTCCGCCCTGGAAATACTATGAATTTTTACATCCACTGTTTATACTTTTTTCTATTTTTCCAACTTTTTCGATTTCGTATGTCACCGCGTACTCTATCATCCCATACACTTGGTAACATGTGTGAACGTCTTTTACCTCTAACATATTTTTTGTGTGCATAGCTCCAGCGTTTTTCCTGAGCAGTCTTAGGTTTTTTATAATAATTTCTAAATCTCCATTTATTTTTACCTGTGCCCGGGACAGGAGTATGTCTGAATATCACATGATCATACCATTCTTTATATTTTCTAACATAAGGATCTTTACTACATTTTGATTTGTTATACTCATATATATCCTTTAATATTTCATTTCTAGAGAACATACTACCAAATTTGTCTCTAACAATATATTTTGTCGAATATGTACTATCTTTATCATAGTACAAATACATTAAATTATCTAACGAACTATATTTATATTGGTCTTTCATTGAATCTATTACATATTTTTCTACAAACCAATAATTAGTACTTTCTATAAATGTTTGATAATTTTTATATCTATATATCTCACCATTAGTACCTATAAGCCTAATCTCAGGCTGGTATTGTTGAATATTATACATGATGACACCTCCTCGGTTAAACTTAACCGAATGGCATCGTTGTATTTTTTCCGTATGGAAACATAATAGACTCCCTAATTTTTAATAAACTCTACTCTTTTTAACCACCCTCTAGCATATTTTTCCTGAGTAGTACTTTCAGTCATACAATTAATATAATGCATGCCTTGTAAAATATTCAGTACTTTATATAAATAATTAGCATCGTCAATCATCAAATACATTGATAAAGCTTTATATGTATTTGGTCCAAATTTACCATCTTCCACAATGTCGTCATAATTTTGTTGGTTTCTATTTAATAAATTTAAACCCTTTTGTAAAAATTTAATTGCCCTATTTACTCCCATATTAACGCTGGTATCAAATAATTCATTTGCGATAATTTGTTCGGTCAAATCATCACCAAGAAATAAATTCCAATATGTATCTTTATAAAATTCTCTAACTAACTCATCTAGCTCTTTATTATTTTCTAAATTAATTGGGAAATCTTGGTAATTCTTTAGTTTATCTATAATGGACCATCCAACCCAGTTTGGATGATATACTCTGGAAATACCTTTGTATGTTTCACCACCCATGTCATCGTGATCATTGGAATAACCACCTTCATATTCAATGGTTATATTGTATGCTATATTAAAGTTAGCCATCTTAATCCTCCTGTGGTAAGTGCTCAGCTATAATTGTCCAACGATCCGGATGTTTTTCCCAATCGTCCTCTATATCATCTGGATCACATGACATCCATGGTACATCGTTGAATTTATAATTACATACAACACTATAGATCCAGGCCACAAAACTTGAGCATACCTGGATATATATATCTTTATTTCTACTACTAAACCAATTTGTATGGAAAATGTGGTCTAATAGTTGTAAAAAGATACGATACACACCATATGGACTGCCCAATAATCGTGGTGCAGTTCTAAGCATGTATTCCTTATAAGCTTTACTTAAATCGTTTTTTCTAGCTATACGCCAATATACCTTATGTTTAAAAAACGTACTTAGTTTTATAGTATGTAGGCGCCTGCTTGCTTCCCAAGCTTCTTCGCTATTTTTTACTATTAAACTATGTCCCCAATGCACAGGATCCTTTTGAAAATGTTGCATAAACCATACTATTGCACCATGATTGGACGTTAGTATAATATCTCCTGTTTCTAAAGTGGGTAAAATATCTTTGATTAAAGATTGTCGTATTAATTTTATCTTTCTATCCATATTTACCTTCCTATCTACTTTTTTGTGATCGTGTGGGGGGAGTCGAACCCCCCTAGTACGGTTTTAGAATCCGCCGCCTGACCGCTCGGCCACACACGATTGATCGGTATATTTAATTTTTATTCTATTTATCCATGCTTCATCTGGTTTTAAACTATTTGGTTGATTAACATATGGATAAGAGGCCTCTATTTGTGCTCTACTACGGCCTCTTAGTTCTGAATATGCTATATGTTTATGCCTATATTCCCTTTGTAAACCTTTGAGCGTATTGAAATTATTGTCAGCTTCAGCACACTCATTACTATTCCAGTGGCGCCAATAATTATTACGTTGATGGTACTTATATAATTTGCGCCGAAAATGTATCTCAATTCCAGTTTTTTTCAACCAATTTTTAAGTTGCTTAATTTTAGGCCCCATAATAGTATCCTCCTATTTAATATGAGTACAGACAAACTGTCGTGAGGGTATTTACTATTATGGGGGTTTCAATTTAGCAATCTATAACATGTCTAATCGCTTAATCTACGTCATATTATCACCTCATATTATATACTTATCTATCCTTAATATGTAGGTATTATATACAAACATACCACACTATTAGTATTATAGAATATTTTTACGTTTTTGCTAGATAATCTTTAGGACTATTGGTTAAGATTCGAAGAGCATTTTTATTAAACCATCAGCAATTTCATTACATTGCTGTTTATTAAACGTAATTCCTGATCTTTTTTTATCCCAAATATACATAGCTATATTGTCCTGATAGGCCTGCCTAAAATTAGGGTCATTTTTAAAAAAACGTGCTATTATTTTACGAGCATGATATACTTTATTTGCCATTTTATACCTCCAATTTTTTAGATAATTGTCTTGCTTTTTTTAAATCCATAATTAATAATTTTTCAAAATATGGTTGTGGGTCAATTTTTTCAATTTCTATACCATGTTCTTCGGCAAATTTAATTTCACCTCTAAGTCCAATCGAAGTTTCCCATCCAGGTAATGTTACTATAAGTAATTTTTTACATTGTTTTAAAAACGATAAATTTAATTTTTCCCAAAATTCATAGTTTGTTGGCATATTATATTTACAAGCAATATAATGCCACGAACTTATTGGTGAATAAATAGCCCTACCCTGCTTTACTACCAGATCGGTTGAAATTATATCCGCAACTTTAGCCCTAAAATCTTGCAAATAATTATTTTTAGTAGAGTACGGCAATCCAAGATATTCTAATTCTAATAATTCCATTATACATCTCCATTTTCTATTCGTTTTTTATCTTCATATTTAGCGAGTAGCGTTCTTTCTATCTCTGTCGCACACTGGCGCAATTCACCACAATAATTTTTAAAATTATTATAACTAAATACAATATTTTCTTTACAATATTTATATAAAACATAATTCAAATCGCCATCTGCTTTTATACCAATTTCTCTCATTAATTCCACTATTTTATTTAATTCAGGCCTTTTTTCTGGTAATATATATGGCATTAGTCCTTTTGTTCCGATTTTTCTAATTTTTGCATAAATGTATTAGCACGTTTTCGATATTCATCCAAGACTTTAACTTTATCAAGCGATGGTGATTCAATGTATTGCATAGATTCCCAATCAAAGCTATAAAATTTATATGGTGTGCCAGGCTTTTCTGTACCTTTTTCAAATTCTACATTAACAATTTCTATGATTAAAAATGGAAATTCCTTAGTAAAAGCCATACAACCATTTAACTCCGATGCTTGCTTGTTTATAACCTCCATGTGGGCTTCCGCCTCAGTGTATGTACCAAATCTACCAATTAATTCCGCTTTATAATTGTCCTCACCAAAACCGTGTCCTATAATGTATGTATATTTAATTATCCCTTCCTCATTATCGCTGTTCATTGCTTCCGTTATCGTCGATGTTTTCATTAATAACCTCCGGTAATGCTGTAGTTTTAGTTGTTTTCCAAAATCTGACCATTGGTGGTGTACGCTCCCATGATCTAGGCAAAGCTACGACATAATCAAGATCATACTCTTTTTTTAGATTTACAAGCCCCTCTACTAAATCATACTCATTAACTGATTTACCATCAAATAAAACTTTAACTAGAGTTGGCATTGGTACTTCCACATTTGCCTTAGTATTATCCTCAATTTCCTTTATTAATTTTGTTATAAAAGTATGTCTATCTACCATGGTCGTCCTCTAATACTATTATAGAATATTTTATTAATTTTGCTAGATAAAAAACAAAAAGCGGGCTTTATACCCGCCTTACAAAATGTAATTTCAAATGCTAATTATACTGGTCCACCGAACACTTTTCTGTTGATTAATGATTTTTTACCACTTAATTGTGGTATCTGTGTAAAACCATGTTGTAATATATGTACGGCTTGTTTATGGGCTTCCTTAAAAGTTATATTTGGATTATTTCGTATAGCTTTAGTAATTGCCCATGTAAAAGCTCCCTGTGGTTTATTGCCAATAGTTGCATCAGCCGATGTTTGATTATCTTTGCAACCAGAAATTAATACATGGTTTTGTGACGATTTCCTATTTTGTTTGGCACCAATTGTCCTTACTGGTAATTTTACATCTACTGATCTAGCTTTTATATCAAAAGGTGGTTCTAAATAGCGTGCAGTATGACAACCATTTTTTTTAGTATTTGGATTTTCCAATCCACGCGTCATTGTGCCACTATGGCATGAATCACAGAACATTGTTAAATATGCACCTTTAGGAACTTTTCTAAATAAAGTGGCTAAATCATCATCGGTTAATGGATCATCCCAGTTTAAATCGGTAGGGCAAAGTATTTCATCTAATGCGTCATCTAATTCATCACCATTTCTATCACGAACTTGGCTACCATGACCAGAGTAATGGAAAAATAATTCATCACCTTGTACAGCATTGTCTATTAACCAGTGCAATCTTTCTAAAATACCTTTTTTAGTTGCTCTAAAATCTGTAAGGACTCGTATATTATCAGCTTTGAATCCAAATTGTGTAATTAGTAGATTCCTCATATTTTTAACATCATTGACGCAACCATGTAAATCTGCACGCAGTACCGGGTCGTATTTATTAATACCAACTAATACTGCCTTTTTTAATGGTTTTCTATCAATGTTGTTTGATACATACAGTGCATCTGCATTTACTATGATATGATTAGTGTTTCTATTAAATTTTTTTAAAAATTTTTCTATACATTTATACATTTATTATCCCCTCTAAGATTATTTGTTATTAATAAGTGCAAATATTTTATAAAATTTGTCAGCGAATTCAGTTGGTGTATATGGGTCAAACCAGCCCATAATCTGCCCATCGGGATTAATTATTTTTTTTGCGATCGGCAATAATTTTATTAGATCATTAATAGTATCTTCATCGATCAAACTATAATGATCAAAAAATATAAAGTCAAATTTCTTGCCAATATCAATAAATTTTATAAGTACGTCCCATACATCACCATGTATAATATTATGCTTTGTATTTATATAGCACTTATTATAGTATAGTAATTGTTCATAAGTTTTTATAACATCGATACTTTTTTCAATTGTTGTCAATGAAGTCACTGTAGGTAATGACAATATATAATTAGATACAATACCAAGGCCAAGGCCAACTTCTAAGCAATTACCACGTGGGCATTTACGAAGCTGGTATCTATATTCCTTTATTTCTGAACTCACTGCCCATAAATTGTGCCCTGGTCCTATTTCTAAATATAAATCACCATTATAGTTATATACTCTTGCATCACCAGATGATGCAATAATTTCTCCATCCTCAAAATATAACATAATAGTACCTTTATTATCTACAATCTAATGATTTATTTATTGTATTTTGCAAATTAGTCAAGAAAATATGTTTCTTTCTACGCAATTCTTTTGCTGTTAAACCCTTAAAGTCATTTGGATCATATCGTTTTGTCAGTAACTCTACATGTAAATTTTTCATACAATTTACATTTCCAATATACCAGTGATCATAAAAATATAGTATGTCACGTTTCATACGCTCATATAAAAAGTCCATATTGTATCTCACATTTTTAGTATACACCAAGATCTTTTAATAGATCATTTATACCTAGTTTTTCCATACGCATTCTAATAAATTCAGAAATAGTTGGTGCATATGGTTTCTTACGTAAAAACATATGTACTTCTGAAGGTGTATGGTTGCCCTTTGTAGAATTACATTTCTTACAAGCAGTTACACAGTTCTCAAAATTTGATTTACCACCACGTGATACCGGTAATACATGATCTATAGTTAGTGATTCTTTACTACCACAATATACACACGTAAAATTATCGCGCACCATAACATTTCGCTTACTAAATGGCACTTTATTTCTATATAATGCCCGTATAGCTTTGATCAGTTTAATTACAGCAGGTATTTTCATTGTTATCGTTTTTTCAGCGTTTGAAATAGTTTTGTCGGTATATTTAAGAACCTCAACTTTTTTCTTTACTATTAAGCAAACAGCTCTGCGCCAACTTACTACATTAAGAAATGTGTAGTCTGTATTTAGTACAATACAATTTTGCATAAGTTATACCTCCTGCTGTTTAACCTTTTCTAAGTATATTTTTAGCGAATTATGTAGTGGATTGCACTTTTCAGTCGCACGTATTTAACCGTTTATTTTTCATATCAGCTCTTTGTAGTTTAATAATTTTATATTTTGTATATAAATGCGATATTAGAGAGTCAATCATAAACCACACTATACTTAAACCACAAATTATTGCTAATTTTAGCATTAATTCTAACACTTTATTAATCCACCTTTTCGTATTTAATTTGTTATAACATAATACAACGACCATCATAGACCATCATACTAAATACCACACATCAAACCACTACCCACTATCAGTGGGGTCTGTACCATCATCATCACTATCTATACCTCGTTTAACCTTATCTAGTATAGAAATTAACTTACCACCCTCTTTAGGTGGTTCTGATATAGTATTATCTATATGATCATTACCAACAACAATCATTACATGACCTTTAACATCATCTGTTTTACTCCACCTATTTGTTATTGTCCTAAAAAAACCTTTTTTCTTAAGTACTATAGTTTTAACTGATGAATACCTTTCAGCTGAATCAAAATCTAATAATCCTTCATATACTAAATCCAGCAAAACAGACGCCTTGGCTTGATCTAATATTTCCTCTAAGTCCTCTTTAGTAAAACTAAACATGTCCATTATTCTATACCCCTTCTATATAAATAATTATTTACCTTTTCTAGTATTACCAACAAAGCTTTTATTCCTACCACCCTTAAATTTATTTTTTTCTTTGCCTAGCAAAATTTCCTTTCCTAGTAGTCTTTCATACCCACACTTAGGACATTTGTGTAAAAATTTATTACTAGTATAGTTACAATTAGGGCACTTAAACTTGTTCATATATAGAGATCTCCTCTCACAATATTTTTACTAAAATACTAGTGTAACTAATAACCTACCATGGTCATAAAGTAATATAAAAACAAAAATTTTTTCGCGGGGAGTATAAAATTACATGTGTAGGTCATTTTTATGGTTTTGGTAATAGTCGCTCTTGAACTTACCACAACGAAAATTATATTCTTCATATGTATCCGTGCGTGTATTCCACTTATAGGATTTAGTACTACCATTATTGTACCGTATAGTATATCCTACAAGTTGCAAAGGATACTTAGTATACTCTATATCCTTATATATTAGTACACGTATAGTGTTTATGTCTTCTTCGTCTTCACGTAACACTAATATGTCTACTACTAAAAACATGGAGGTTACTTCACCACGGTCATTTTTGTTAATAACCCTTGCTATAGGAAATATTTTATTGTTTTCTAGTAAATTTATTACTCGTACAGGCGTTATACTACTGTGCGCTTTCGTTGCATATTGTATACCACCAACGGTACCTGTTTCAGCCTTTACACAATTACACCACACCACTACTATAGTTATACAAAATAATAATAAAAACATCATAAATTGATATAGTTTGTACATAATACTAATAACTCCTTTCTTTTCTTTTTCCCCCAGCATTTTTTTGTTTCTATTTACCTATAGAACGTATTTACTATGTATATAGAACGTATTTACTATGTATATAGAACGTATTTACTATGTATATAGAACGTATTTACCTATATTATAGAACGTATTTACCTATATTATAGAATATTTTATTAAATTTGCTAGATGCTATACCAATAATTTATTATACGTATACTACTACTATACTACGTATAAAATAAAATATGTAAGTATATAAATATATAACATAACTGTATAGTATAACTGTATGGTAT
>Ga0190303_1001176_pt1 | contig 10551 bp, 13 predicted proteins | sample 48700701_MG_FD_161672 | JGI IMG/M metagenome (GOLD analysis project Ga0190303, IMG submission 161672) | Hydrothermal vent sediment bacterial communities from Southern Trench, Guaymas Basin, Mexico - 4870-07-0-1_MG | ecosystem: Environmental > Aquatic > Marine > Hydrothermal vents > Sediment ...
TACCGCATTGAAGTACTCCTCAGAGAGCTTGTTATCCAGATTTTGACCCTGTGCAACCGTTCTCCCACTAATTAATTTCACTTTCACACCCATTTTCACTCGATTATATCTCAGTGCATAAACATATAAATCTTTCGTTTTTTTCGCTCACGCGAGTTGCAAAGCCCCGGGAGGGATTTGAACCCTCGACCTATTGATTACAAGTCAATCGCTCTACCGGGCTAAGCTACCGGGGCTTATGGCTTATTTATCATACCAATATTAATATATTACATAACTATACTACATATACCTATTAATAGTAAAGTTTGAACCTCAATAAAGCAGCAATTCCACCAAGTGCTTTCAATCTCTTACCTGGCTCGAACTCGGTGCTGAATACAACTATCTTACCGCCTGTCCGCTCCACACCTTTGAGTATCTCCTCTATCTCTATTGCCCTGCTCTCTTCTCCCTCTGTCATTAGCTTATCATCGCAGACCAGTAGGGTCTCGATCGCACCGAATTGTAGAGCTTTTCGCACTTCCTCTTCGCCATACACCGCCATTCCTTCGTCTTCTCTGCTTATCTCTGCCATCAATCTCTCAAACATCTTCACTTCTCTCGTCAGTCGCTCAGCTTCTCTCAATCTCGTTACAGCGCCTCTCTTCAATACCTCGATGAAGCCAGAGAGCCCTATAGAGGAGGTCTGTTCTATTATGGACTTCTTCTGTAGTTCTGGCGCTTTATCGCGCAGTAAAGTATAAAAATCGCTCTTTATGAATCCGGGACCCGCAATGATGATGGCATCCGCGGCGTTGTTGTGATAAGCCTGCTTCAGTAGTCTCAACACCTCACCAAAGAAGACTTTCATGGCTGTATCACCCCCAGTCATACCTTTTCCCGAGCTATATCGTATTGAGAATAGCTCATCTACACCATACTGTCTTACTACACCTGCAACTGCCTCGCCCGCTTCTATTGTGAGTATAATTATAGGAGAGCTTTTAGAAGCCCGTTCCGCTTCTCTTAACCGCTTCAGTTGATGCCTCTTCCATTCCTTGATGATTGAGAGTTCAGTATTGGGCTCGATATTGAAGGTATGATAAGAACCCACCTCGGTATCCGAACCAGTCTCTATTATTCCCTTTATACGTAACCGATGCGAGAATTTATGAAACTCCACATTCTCTACCCGTATGCCCAATCGAAGGCGCTTCTTCTCTGTCTTATCTGGTCTGACTTTGTCCGTTGCTTCTTCCATTCGCCTGTAAGTGAAAGAATAGACTAAGTCTCCAGGCTCTATTACATGCTTCAGATGCCATAGGTCATCCACTGATTCGGGAATTATAGAGATTTCACCTGTTTCTGTTTCTGTACCACTGCTATGACTATATTTTAGTCGCGTCTTCAAGAGTTTCATAAGAAAGTCTCACTTCTCTTTTATTCTTTCCCTTTTTCCCTCTTATCTTACATACATATCGCTATTATAATATGGTATGAGATTGTGATTTGCAATGAGACTGGAGATAAGGGAAGCGACACTGATAGTGGAGAATAAAAAGAGAACACTGGTGCTTGCGGACCTGCATCTGGGGATAGAGGATGAGTTGCGGCAGAGAGGAATAAACATCGGCAGTCAAACCAATAAGATTCTGGAGCGTATACTGACCTGTGTTAGGGCAACCGAGCCTGATGCAATTGTCCTGCTTGGCGATATAAAACATGCGGTGCCTGGTGTTTCATACCGGAACAGGACCGAAGTGCCTCTCTTCCTCGCTTCTCTCGCCGAGTACGCACCGGTATACGTGGTCAAAGGTAATCATGACTCGCACCTGGAGGGACTCATGCCTGAGGAAGCAATAGCAAGTGTGCAGTTGCAGCATGAGGTAAGTCTGGAAAGAACGAGAGGGTTCATCTTCGACGGCGTGGGCTATACACATGGGCACACATGGCCATTACAGGAGCTCTTCTCCGCTGACTACATTATGATCGGTCATAATCACCCGATGATTCGACTTGAGAGTAGAGGAACTGGGTATACAAAAATGATGAGCGTTTTGATTCGAGCTAAATGCAGTTATAATGCCGTTACACAGTACTATAGTAGAGATAGGGATAGGGATATAAATATAGACTGCTGGAATGACCCATGGGTAATAATAATGCCTGCATTTAACGAGATATGTGGTGGTGTAGCCTTCAATTCACCTGATTTGAAACTTATGGGACCCATAGCATCAAAACTCATTCTCAAATCCACAATGGAGGCATATCTGCTTGATGGTACATATCTGGGTAGGGTGGTAGACCTTGATAGATGAAGACCCTAACTCCTGAAAACAATGAAGAACAGTAATATATATAAACAGTTGCTCTTTATTTATCAACATGGAAGATAAAGAAGAGGGAGAGGAGATAAAAGGGAAGACAGCGGAGGAATTGCTTATTCTTGGAGAGGAATGCCTCGCAGATGGGAGGTACGAGGATGCAATAAAGGTGTATAAGGAGATAGTGAAGAAAGAGCCGATCATGCCAACCCTGGCTAAGACATGCAATGATTGTGGCGTGGCGTACGCGAATTTAGAGGATTATGAGATGGCAATTGGATTCTTCAACGCAGCATTGAATCTCAGAGATTATCTTATGGATGGAGGGATATCCACATACTACAATCTCGGGCAGGTTTACAGGCTTATGGGTGATGAGGAGAATGCAGATGAGAGTTTCAAACGCGGTGACAGGATAAAACAAGAGCAGGAGGAGAGGGACGAAGTAGCAAGACGTGTGCTCTCATCTGTTTAAAACCACCTTGACAGAATGGATTTCTGAACTCAAGGGATATCGAATATCTAATATCTAATCTATATAGTGGATAATTTTTTTTAATATTTGAATAAAGTAAGGGATGAAAGAAGATGGAGAAGGCAAAGATAACTGTAAGTTTGATAAAAGCGGACGTTGGGGGTTTTCCAGGGCATTCGACCGTTCGAGCGGAGTTAAAAGAGAAGGCGGAGGAGCGGATGGAGAAGGCGAAGAGAGAGGGTCTGCTTGTCAGCTATCATGTTCTGAATGCAGGAGATGACCTGCAGCTGCTTATGAGTCATCGTAAAGGTGTGGATTCACCAGATATACATGAGCTGGCATGGGAGACCTTTGAAGCAGCTACTGAAATAGCGAAAGAGCTGAAGCTGCATGGTGCAGGTCAGGATTTGCTCGTGGATGCGTTCAGTGGTAACATAAGGGGTATGGGACCCGGAATAGCGGAGATGGAATTTACAGAACGCGGTTCTGAGCCGTTAATCGCGTTTATGATGGATAAGACAGAACCGGGCGCGTTTAATTATCCCATCTATAAGATATTCGCTGACCCGTTCAATACCGCGGGGCTTGTTATTGACCCTGTGATGCATGACGGGTTCGTATTTGAGGTTTGGGATATAAAAGAGAAGAAGGAGGTATTTTTGAGGTGTCCGGAGGAGTTATATGACCTGCTTGCACTGATAGGGGCGAAGAGCAAGTATGTGATAAAGAGGGTGTATCCAAAGGAGACGAGTCCATTGCCGAAAGATGAGCCGGTAGCAGTTATAAGCACAGAGAAATTATACTTCACAGCGGGTAAATATGTAGGTAAAGACGACCCAGTCGCGCTGGTACGTGCACAGAGCGGGTTACCAGCAGTGGGTGAAGTTTTAGAACCGTTTTCGTTGCCTTATCTCGTGAGTGGCTGGATGCGTGGTTCGCATAACGGACCTATCATCCCTGTGCCTTTTAGATACTCCCTGTGTACACGGTTTGATGGTCCCCCGCGCGTGATTGCAGCGGGATTCCAGATAAGCAATGGCAAGCTGGTGGGAACAGCAGATATGTTTGACGACCCCGCATTTGACCTTGCACGGAGGAAAGCGCAGGAGATAGCCGATTACATGAGAGCACATGGACCTTTCGAACCACACAGGCTGCCTGTGGAAGAGATGGAATACACAACACTGCCCGATGTACTAAAGAAGCTTGAAGGGAGGTTTAAAAAGGTTGAATAAATCTTTTGTGGAGACACAAGGGTCTATACTCATAGACTTTATAGAAGAATGTGTGTACAAAACCCGGGTTTTCTTTTTTACCCGGGAGTCCATCTAAGCACCTCTATAATGGCTAATGGCTATACCTTATAGCAAAAAGATTGAAATAGGGTTAGAAGACATTGATCAAATTTAGTATAGTTGAGTTATTAGAGATATGAAGAAAAGAAGATTCACAAAATGCTCTGTTTGCGGCGTGAGTGTTAAAATGGATAATTTAGCAGAGCACTTGCGACGTGTTCATAATAAAACTATAGATGGCGGAGCCATTCGTGATCGTGCAAAAGCAGATCCCTGTGAAGAGGCGCTTGAGAAGGGTATGAAGCTCATGGTATCGGAAAGGTTTAAGCGTGCGATTAGCGTTCTCAAGACAATCCCTGATGAATGCCCGGACATTGACAGCGCGTATACGCTCATTGGAATTTCGTATATCCAGTTGAACTGTCTTGAAGATGCAATCACATATCTTGAGAAAGCGGTGAAGGCGGATCCAGGTTGTCCTGCTCATTGGTATAACCTCGGAGCCGCATATATCAGTAAAGGCTATGTTGCAAAAGCCCGCGAATGCGCGAATAAAGCACTGGCATTGAATCCCGATGAAGAAGTGAAGGAAAAAGCAGAAAATCTATTGAACGGAATTAAGGAGCTTTTAGACCTTGAATTGGCTAATAAGCCTGATATCAACCCGGAAACGTATCTCAAGCTTGAAGAGAGGTTCCGTAGAGGTGTGGAATTTATGGAGAATGAGGATTGGGATGCAGCAATGGAGGAGTTCAAGTACGTTACGAGCATTGATAAGAATTCAGCGAAGGCTTATGGAAATTTGGGTGTTATTTTTCTCCTCAAAGGTGAGATTGAGGAGGCAGAGAAGCACCTTAAGAAATCGCTTGATATAGATCCGTCATACATTCCTGCATTAAGGAATTATCAGATGTTAGATGAGCTAAAAGAGAAAATAAAGAGAGACCCCGGATGTTTAGCGGAGTTGAAGGATAAATTGGAGATGGGGCATTTTTAAAAATGTAACTCCAGCAGCAGTAGCATATAAGAGATGGGATTGAAGGTAAGGGATGTGGATGCATACTATGGGAGTAAGAAGGTGCTTGCCAGTATTGACTTCAATGCGGCTCACGGTGAATTTCTTGGTATTATAGGACCTAATGGGTCAGGTAAGACGACCTTATTGAGAACAATCAGTCGGATATTGAGACCGAGAAAGGGTGCGATTCTACTTGACGGACGTGCGATAGAAGAACTGAATGAGCGAGATTTCGCCTGTAAATTCGCACTGGTGCCGCAGGAGACCGCAATCAATTTCGAGTTCTCTGCGCTTGACATCGTGCTCATGGGCAGGAATCCGCATTTGAGGAGATGGGAACTGGAGAGCCAGAAGGATATAGAGATAGCAAAGAGGTGTATGGAACTCACAAACTGCTGGCATCTGGCAGATAGGCGTATTACAGAATTGAGTGGAGGAGAGAAGCAACTGGTATTAATAGCAAGAGCGCTGGCACAGGAGCCCGAGGTATTACTGCTCGATGAGCCCACTTCCCACCTGGATATAAACTATCAGATAGAGATAATGGAGCTCTTGAAGCGATTGACCATGCAGGAGGGCTTGATAGTAATAGCAGTTATCCACGACCTCAATTTAGCCGCGCACTATTGCGACCGGCTGGTATTGCTGCACCGCGGTAGGGTCGTCTCCATCGGCACTCCCGAGTCAGTATTGAACCCGGATAATATAAAAGATACTTTTGGTGCTGATGTTATCGTGTGGAGGTATGCTGTAACCAATCACTACTATGTATCACCCGTGCCGGTACAGAACCGCTACAATGACAGGGATAAGGACAGGGAGAGGGACAGCGACAGGGGTACCAGAATTCATCTTATATGTGGAGGAGGAGCTGGTGCGTCATTGATGCATACACTCACAGAGAGGGGCTATAGAGTGACTGTGGGGGTGGTGAATCTGCTGGACACAGACTGTGAGGTTGCACAGCACTTAGGCATTCCTGTAGTGACAGAAGCACCATTCTCGCCAATCGCTGATAAAGCTCTACATGAACTCATGAGGATGATTCAAGATGCAGATGCGGTGATAGTAAGTGATATGCCAGTGGGTTTTGGCAATTTAAGGAACCTGGAGGCGGCGAAGAGAGCATCAGAATTGGGCAAACCTGTGCTGATCTTCGATGGAATTGAGGAGCGGGACTTCACGTGTGGTGAAGCTACAAAGTTGTTCGTCGGGTTGAAGAGCCGGGGTGCAATAGTGGTGAAGGATAAAGAGGAGCTATTCAACAAGCTTGAGTTTATAGTGGGAGGTAGAGGTATTCGTAGTAGTAATAGTAACTATAATTGATGATGCAGCGCGAATATAAGAAACAGGGCTTCTTCAGGTTCACTCCCTCTGACTCTGAGAGTGGCGGTGCGAGGGAGCTGTGGTGCCTGAAGCCCGGGGAAGGGGGTATAAATACGATTTGCAGAGTTCTTGAAGTATCACTGCGGGAGCTCACGATGAAGGATGGCAAGCGAATAGAGATTCTTGAAGGCGTTATAGCAGATTATACAGCAAAAATGCCGTTCTTCTCGTGGGTTGCAGCGCAAGAGGAGTTGAAGCAGGACAGGGTAATACAGATAGGAAATGCATACGTGAGACGCTGGAGTGGGCTGGTTACACTTTATATTGGCAGGAATACGGAGCTGCGGGAGAAGAATATTTATTTTCCAGCGTATGATGAGTTGAATAAGCCTCAAAGGCGTGATATCGGTGATATAATCAGGTGTCAGGGTGCATTTGATGTGATAGTGGAGGGCGATATAGTAGGAGTGGCGGGAGATAAGGTGCTTGTGGATGATGGCACGGGTGCGTTATTCATGGTGTTAAATGGAGATAAGGATAGTAGTGTTAAGCGATTGTCATTTTCATTGTCATTTGGAACGCCGGTAATAGCGAGAGGGAACGTGATGTTGAGGAGCGGTGAGTATATATTAACTGCGAGGGAATTAAAGATAAAAGATGATAAGGACGTACTGGAGGAGCTGATGGAGTTCATGGCGCGATATACATGACATGTAACATGTATTATGTGGTGATAGAAAAGCGATGAAAGTGACGATAATAGGCGGAGCGGGGGGTATGGGGCGCTGGTTCGCTAAGTTCTTTAAGAAGAGTGGTGCTGATGTGACGATAGTGGATAAAAGTGCCCGAACTGGCGAGATAGCAGCTGAGATGGGGGTCAGGCATACGAAGATAGACATCTTAAGAGATAGTGTTGGTGAGGTGGTGGATACAGATGTGCTACTCCTGTCGGTACCAATAGACATAACGGGGGCTGTAATAGAGCGTGTGGGACCTGAGATGCGAAAGGGCTCGCTTATGATGGACATAACATCGGTGAAGAAGTTGCCGGTAGAGATGATGTCAAGGGTTACAGGTGAAGAAGTGGAGATATTGGGCACGCATCCGTTATTTGGTCCGTCTGCAAAGAGCATTCGCGGTCAGACGATTATATTCGTGCCAGTGTCAGAGCGAGTGGGCGCGCTGTACAGACAAGTTTATGAACTGTTTGAGCGCAGTGGTGCGAAGATAGAGATTTTGAGTGCAGAGGAGCACGATAGACTGATGAGCGTCCTTCAGGGGCTCACTCATTTCGTCCTCATTGCTCTTGGCATCACGCTGAAAGAGCTTGATTTCGATGTTGAACGAGCGAGGGCGGTAATGAGTCCGATGTATGAGATTTTAATGGACTTCGTGGGCAGGATATTACATCAGGACCCGCGTTTATACGCCTTGATACAGTTGAATTTCGAGATGGGTGAGATACATAAAACTTTCCTGGCGGTTGCGAACCGACTTTATGAGCTGATAGCAGCCTCTGATATGGAGGGGTTCATTGCTGAGATGCGTGATGCTAAAGCACATTTCGGTGATACAGAGCGAGCGATGCGTGATTCGGACGATGTGATAGAGGCGAAGATAGAGAGGGGTAAATGAGCAGGGATGTTTTGAACGTATATACGCTATGCACATGTAAAATAGAGCAATCAATAATATGGCGATAGAGATATTGAGCGAAGCAGATACAAGGGCAAAACTTATAGATCCGGTACTTCACAGTATTGGCTGGACAGAAGACCACATCTATCGTGAGGAAACCGCCCGTGGGATTGACATTATAGAGGGAAAGCCAAAACGAAGAGCGCGCGGAAGGATAGACTATCTCCTGCGCATCAGGGTTAATATCAGCACTCAGCCGATGTGCAGAGATATACGCCTTTGACCAGAACCCTGCGGCGAGGGATGAGGGCAATGAATGGGTTACCCTTTACAACCCTACAAATGAAAGCGTGGATATAGGGAACTGGGTTTTAGAAACTGCGGATGGCGAAAGGGAGACTATTCCCAAAGGCACTATCCTTCATCCTGGTGCTTATTATGTCTATTCCCCCGCCTTATCAGTGGCTTGATAACAGCAATGAAGCGATAACCTTAAGCAATTCAAAAGGTGAAGAAGTTGATAAAACCCCGGTTGTAAGCGATAATGAAAATGATAATCGCTATTGGATGCGTGATAACTCAGAGTGGACTTTTGGCGTTAAAGAGTTGGAGAAGGGAAAGATATGGAGTGGATACGTTAAGAACGTGGTTGATGGTGATACGATTGATGTTTCCTTTGGCATTTATGGAATCCAGAGGATAAGGTTAGTAGGTGTTGATACGCCGGAATGGTATGAGGAAGGATATGAAGAAGCGAAGGAATTTGTAAACAAAACTTGCTTAGGTAAAGAGGTTAAGCTTGATGTGGATGATAGAGAGCAGTATGACCGCTATTATCGAATTTTAGCGGTTGTTTATGTCAATAACACAAACCTAAACGAGAAATTGTTGAGGGAAGGCTATGCAGAAATAATGTATATCCCCCCTCTGAGTTTAACCCTTACGAGTGGAAAGCAGATTATCCCGGCATATTTGGAACTTTTAAAGGGATAATAAAACGGTTTTATGATATGATTGTTCATCGGGTTTTTACTCCTTCATGCCCCGGAACCTCCTAATGGAACTGAATTAGCAAACGCAACTTGGAATGGTTATTCTAATGGTGATTATCATTGGATAGAGTTTGATGAACTGTTTAAACTTAAGAAAAATGTTAATTACACCTACGAAATAAAAACAGGCTCTTATCCAAAGTATATCCATAACCACACGCTAAAAACATCAGGCGAAGAAATAACTTGCATAGAGTTTGTAGATGCCAATGGGAAAGTTCATCATGACTGGATTCCTGCTATAAAGTTGGAGTGAAGAAATAACAACTTCATTCAAAAATCTAAACCTTCATCTTTGATGAAGCATCCTTAGCCTCTTTAATGCCCTTCTGTGTAATTCCGACCTTAGCACCTCCAATAACAGTTGTAATTAGTTCTTCATCCAGAAGATAATCCATGATTTTCAATGCTAAGTCGCTTTTGCTATCAAGCTCCAACTCATTGAAAATTTCTTGCGTATCGAACCTCTCGGAGTCATCTTCGCCGCTCAACTCGTATAACTTACGAAGGAACTGTAAACTCATCTTCTTTATTTCTTCAGTTGTGGTCATTTTTTCTTCGTATTTGTATAGACAAGTATCTCTTTAAAAAGTTTTCGGTTTTCTGGCCGATATCACCGGTTTTTATCTCCCTAAGGTATTGAAGCCTCCAAGCCCTATCTCCAAGCAGTTTACGTTCAAGACATTCTTTCTCCGTAGTAGAAGTGCATAACATTACGAAATTCGCTCATACTAAGTCTCCTCCCGATGATTGCTGGCAATGTCGCCTAACGTTTTGCGGATAGAAGAAGTTGCCGAAGGCAATTTGGGGAAATCTTTGATTTCCCTTTTATCCGCTGTTAAGTGACCGAGCGAAGCGAGGTAAGGCAACGAAGTTGCCGCAGAGTCGGGCGGCGGCATCATTCTTACACCTTTATTATCCCAATAACTCCTAGTATCGCTACGATTAAACCAATTATCCCAAGCCACCAAAGATATTTTAGTTTCTCATTGTAGTATCTGAAATACCCGAAAAGGCTGAATAGACAAAAAAGGAATAACTGCCAAGGTCTAAATGCCTGAAATCCTAGGAATCCTAAAAACCCAAGGAAACCCAACCTCCACATTCGTTTTTCCCTTTCTTGTTTTTGATTCATACCCATGATGAATTACCTCCTATTTTTTAAATATTTTCTTTCTCTGAGCCACCGCCCGATTTCGCTTAACGTATTCGGGCTATACGAAGTCCCGAAGGGATTTGGGTGACTGAAACGAGCCGTATAGTCCGTGTTATATGAAGTGGCAGTTTTCATACTTTCAGAATTTTAAATAAGTGTTTTCTTGCATCCTCATTGCCTATCACATCCTCAATCGTGAAGAAATAATCAATAATGCTTTTACTCCTGTCAATTTCTTCCATAGCTTTAGATGTTAATGAAACTCCTTGCATTATCAGTATT
>Ga0190303_1001179_pt1 | contig 10545 bp, 11 predicted proteins | sample 48700701_MG_FD_161672 | JGI IMG/M metagenome (GOLD analysis project Ga0190303, IMG submission 161672) | Hydrothermal vent sediment bacterial communities from Southern Trench, Guaymas Basin, Mexico - 4870-07-0-1_MG | ecosystem: Environmental > Aquatic > Marine > Hydrothermal vents > Sediment ...
AATGTGAAAGGTGAATAACTGTGAATTTCATCCACTATCAAATATGAATTATTAAGCGAAATCTCAAGCAATGGATAATGTCTGCAATTCATCAATGCGAGCAAAACCCGGTCTATCGTGGTTGCTACCACCTTTTTTATGTTGTATTTATGGTATATCCTCTCTTCTAACCTCTCATCGTCATGGAGACTCAGGAATAGAAGGTGATGTGAAAATGAAACCTTATCCCGCCCAAAATAATCATCCTCAAACCTGTGCCGCATTGACTCCACAGTCGTAACTGTCGGAAGCGTATAAATCACCTTGTTTATACCACCAAAGTTCGGTAATAACGCCGTCTCTGTTTTACCGTCCCCCGTTGGCAATCTTAAGAATCCACAATCAAAACTCACCCCCTTAATATGCCCCTGATAGTCCCGCAGCTCCCATCCTTTCCCTCTCATGCTCTTCTCTACGCTTCCCTGAATCTCCTCGATGCCTGAGACAAAAACTTTTTCTATTCCCAATCTCCCACTCGCTAACCAATCCGATAACCTCAACACTCCATTAAAAAGTGAATATACATACCTCTTTCTTGGTATTCTGCGTTTGCCACATGCTGTTTCTTTCTCTCCGTCTGGAATTTTATTTACTGTATCCCAGGCATTTTCTAATATATCATAGGCATAGAGGCTGCCATACTCTCTATTTATTCCCATATACTCCGGCTCGTCAAATCTATAACTCTCATAGAGACATCTATGATAATCAGAGTGATGTGTGGCAATTGAGAGAAGGGCAAAGGCTGTTAATACCTCCTTACCACTCTCTGAAATATCACGATACCTCTTGGACAAATAGTCCTCGATGATACCCTTCGCCAGTGGAAGAGAAAAAAGAGCATGGGGGCTACTTGAAGGCTTATCCCACCCCCTTTCATTTTTTTCCTCTTGAAAATCTCTGTCGAGTTTACCTAAATCATGCAGATATGCATGGAGAATTATTACATCTCTTATCGCACCCTTATTTATTGAATATTGGTTCAGCAATATTCTTAAAGGCTCATTTGAAATAACCATGCGTTTCAAAATTTCTTCTGAGGCTTTCCCTGTTTTTGAGAGATGTGTGTAAAGGTCTTCGTCTTCTTTGCCTCTCACTGATTTAAGTGCGTTCACCAGCTCCTCAGAAAAGATATACTGCCTCTCCATCGAAATCAAATACTCCTTCTAATGGCTTTTTTAATTCCAACTCTATGCCTGAATAGTAAAAAACGTTTCTGGAGACGAATCGCCTGTTCTTCCCCTTACCAACGAAATCCACCGGTATCTTTATCTCTCTCGGTGGGAGAATATTCTTACCACGAACCATCTCTCCTGTATTTAACGTCGTTACATACTCTCTATAAATCTCAGAAGGGAGTATGCACCTCAACTTCTTCGCCTCTTTCTCCTCTTTTATCCCCATACTTTTAACAAACTTCGGATGTTCCGGATAAAAAAGATTTTCAGAATCTCCAAGCCCTAAAACGTATTTTGGGTCATAAAACTTCTCGGTTGCTTCATTTATCAAATCTTCTTCATTGGAAGTAAGAAATACTTTGTATGTGGGCTTATATATCATGTTTTTAGTGATTGGATATATAGGTGCGTTTTTGCTCTTAAAAATCACAGCAACTTCTCTTACTATCTCCCCCGGGCTTTCTACGATTACTCCGTATTTGAATTTCTTTATGTTCTCCAAAAATTCTTCTTCCTTCCAGCCAAACGCAGCACCTACCATGCCAATAACCGTTGTCTTCGGTGGAAACGGGTATGTGTCCATCACTAATGAAGTATAAGGGATTCTAAAAAAAGAAAATATCCCGGAGAGGTGCAAAACAAGCCCATTCATCACGCCGCTTCCAGTATCTTCTCCTTTTTAACCGCTTCTTTCAATTCCTTCATTGAAAACACTTTTATTTTCTCGCTGCTCTCCTCAAGTCCCTTGATTTCTCCTATATTCGCAAACTTGTTCTCTATCACTCCTATCCACGCCTTGTTTATATATTCATCAAACATCGTAAGAATCTCTTTCAGCAGTGACACGTCCATTATATACTTTCCCTCTTTATACTCCTGCTTGATTCTGAAATTATCACCTATCACCGGGATTTTTCTGTTCAAAAACACTATAACCATCGCCTCCGGGTATGTTTTCGTGAAGAATCTGGTCAATCGTGCACCCCCATAGTATTCAAATATTGCATCTAACAAACTCTTTATCCTCTCCTCCCTTTCTTCATACGAAAGAGTCTTAGCTTCTTCTATTTCCTCATCTGTAAATACTCCTACTCTGTCCACTTCCACAAAGAAATTCCCTCGCATTATGTTCGTGGCTATCTCCGTCTCGTGTATGTTATGCTCTGGAGATTCGGGATTGTAACCCTCAACTTCAGGCGAGTCGTATCTTACTCCAAAGTCCCTGTCCTCCTGATAGGGAAATATGGAGATCATCCCGTTAGTCCTGACAGGTGCCGTTCTCCTTTTCTTTTTGTCCGTTCGCATGTAGCCAAACAGGTCATCATCCATAAATTTCACTGGATTGCCCTCCGAAACTATAACTTTTCCCGCAGCTCCTCTTTCTCCCGTGATTTTACTTAGTTTTGAAAGCTTCTCAACACCTTCCTTTTCTCGCAAAATCTCTTTTAGATGATACTTCACAGACTGCCCTGACACACGCACATATTCCTTCATATCCACAGGATCCCTCACCTTTTTGAGAACCACTATTACCCCTTCCGTTCCATCTGAATTCAAATTTGCTCCCTCTATCTTTGTTAAACTCACTATCTCTATCCCCTTATTCATTTCTTTTCCCTCCATATATCGCATTTAACATTCCATTCAACAATATCGCTTTTGCTTCTCTCCATCCCTTCTCATACTCATTTATCGGTCTCAAGTCTATACTCGTCTTTAATTTCGCTTGCAATTCCACCAGGCTGGTGTAGAACTGCTCCGCACCCCTTGCCCTGTGTATCTCCCACACGAAGTTCTCAAGGTTTGTTCCTCTCATCTCTTTGCCTAATTCATAACCCAATCTATTTATTCTCTCGAAAAGTTCCTTATCCATCCCGAACACCTCCATATAGGTGACTATAAAATTCGTATAATAGGGAGGGAAACGCTGATTATTCTTCTTCCTTTCCATTAAAATGGCACTTAAAGTTATGAAATCCATACCCTCGCTGAATAAATGCCTCGTAAATTCTTCCCTGAGCCTGCAGTCTTCTCCAAAATCTCCTTTATTAATAGTCAGATTTTTAAAAAATCCAGAAAATATCAAATCCGCAGGACCTTCCTTCTTTGGCCTTTTGTTCCGCTCTATCCCCTTGTAAATCCTCTCGCTTTCCTCTATTATCGTTACAAAGAACCTCGTGAGTTTGTCCAATATGTTCCCTTCAATGCTTCTGTGTGAATAAATTTGACCAGAACCCGCTGCCAATATCAATTTCACGTTCTTTATCACTTCTCCTACATCCTTAATCAAGTTCTTTCGCTTTAAATATTTCACAAACTCGAAGAGAGTCACAAAAAGGGTTTCGTATGGGTGGAAAGCGCTGACACAAAATCTATTCGTATTAATCTCGTTGTAGTTGCTCACATCCAACATCTCTTGATTGTTAAAATGCTTGTTTATCTCTTCCAGGGCGTCAAAATCGTGAGAATAAAAGAAGAAACGGATGTTCTTTTCCGCTTTCCTCGCCTTACTCTTACCCTTTTTATATAAATATGCCATACCGCAGTAAAGAGTGAAACCACACTTCTTGCAGAATCGCAATTTCGCTTCGTCCGGCGTTATAGAATCTATCTTCCTGTATAGCGGGAAGATATAAGATATATGGTCGAAAACTTCTGTTTCTTTCCCACAGTAAGAACAAACCCCTCTCTTCGTGTTGAGGAAAGATGCATATAGAATCGTATTGGCATAAATGTTTAGTTTCCCCGCTTTTTTTCTCACAACGAATCTTTCTTTATCCCCTATTACCCATTCATTCTCTTTTCTTTTTGTAACAGCAGCACCCTCAGAAAGTGTGAATCCCTCAGTTTTGAACCTATTCTTTAATTTTTCTGGAATAACGCTCTCATTCAGGTCTCCTTCACATTCTATATCCATGCTAAACAACATTTTTTTCTTAACATTTCCAGAAACCTCAAAATATTTCCTGAACAGGTCTATTATAACTCCCTCTGTTGACCTCTCGCTAACATTGCTACGACCTAAAAATTCAATCACAGGCTCTCTGAAATTCTCTTTGATGAACTCATCATCTATCTTTACATCCTTCAGAACTTCATCCGTGGTTAAAAATGCCTTATTCTCTTCTCTCCTCCTTATCAGCTTCGCAATAAACAGCTCCCCATTGCGATAATATTCACCCAGCATCTTCTTACCAATCCTGTTTCTGTATTAATCCTATATAAAGATACCGTGATTGTGAAAAACTGTGTAATCTCGTGGTTAGTGGATAGTGGTTAGCCGAACCAAACCCTCAAAAATGAACGCTATCTCACCGGATTCACGAACCCGAACCCCATGCTGTTCTTCTCTCCGAGCCCGCACTCCATCAGAAACCAGTAAAACCTCCTCATCTCTTCGCTTATCTCAAACTTCTCCAGCAAATACCACACACTACCTATTATTATGAACTCCTTGTCACCCTTCACATTCTTCACTGCAACCTCTTTATTGAACCTCAACCTGTCGAACAACGGCTCTTCATCTTCAATCCTCAGCTTCTCGCCGTAAAACGCCTCATACTTCTTCACCGCATTATCCTTCAACCTCGCGAGAAAGAAATCGAGGTCGCCATCTCGCCGAAAAGAGTAGTAAAGATTCCTTCGACTGTCTTTGTAAAGCACTATCGGACTGCCCGATATAAACCGGTTTTTTAGTGGCACTTTCACTTTCTTCACTTCCTCTATCCTTATCTTATGAGCACCGATATGCGCGTCCTTCTTCGCTCGTAGCCCGTCAAACAACCGCTCCATCAGCCCCGCATTCGGCGATGACACAATAAAACGCTTCGCTTCACCCTCCACGAAATCACCACCCGGAAAAATATCGGAGAAGCAGAAGAACTTGAACCGCTTCGCTGAATGAAAGTTCGCATCCTCCTCCTCCTCCACATCTCTCAGGCATTCATATATAAATCCCTGAATCGTGTGCTTATACACCACATCCGCAGAGAAATCCTCCGAAGGCTCTATCTTAATTATCAATCGCATTTATTAGGCACTTAAATTTGACCTTTAGATATAGCCACATGTCATGTAAATATTATATTTTTACTATCATTCTTATAATAATATAGCATATAGCCATAGCGCATAGCGCATAGCCCGGTGGTGTAGTGGTCAAGCATGTGAGACTCTGGATCTCACGACCTCGGTTCGAATCCGTGCCGGGCTATACTATTATATTACTTACAATTCAATTCATGTGGTATGTGGTAAGTAATGAAGATAAGAACGAGTAGCACGGAACTGAAGCATCTTATGATTGCATGGATTGCTATCTCCTTCGCATTCACCGTGCTCATCAAACGCTGGATGGTTTTGAACCTGAGTTGGGCAAATGTATTCATTCTCTCCACTATTACAGTTGGCTCAGCCTTTATATTTCATGAACTGGCGCATAAATTCGTCGCACAGAGCTATGGAAGCTGGTCAGAATTCAGAATGGAGCCGTTTATGCTCTTTATTGCGGTGCTACTACCCTTCTTCTTACCTTTCATCTTCGCAGCACCGGGCGCTGTCATGATATTCAATCCATATCTTACGCGTGAGGAGAGCGGGAAGATAGCACTGGCAGGACCGATGATGAACGTTGCGTTAGCAATGATGTTCTTACCCCTATTCTATTTCTCTCACGGCTTGTTCAGGCACGTGGGCTATTTCGGCATGTTCATAAACGCATGGCTTGCACTCTTCAATATGATTCCTATCAGCGTACTGGACGGTAAGAAGGTACTGGCATGGGACAGAAGAATATACACCTTTGCGCTCTTAATCGCCCTCTCTGTGCTGATATTGAATGAGCTGGTCGTGGTCTAAAACTAAATTGTAATTGCCAATTGCTTAACTCTTCAAGAACTCTTTTACCAGCCTTATCGCGCACAAATCACCACAGATAGAGCATGCATCGCTCTCTGAGGGTCTGCTATTCCTTATCATACGTGCTTCTTCGGGATTTATAGCGAGCTCAAACTGCCTCTCCCAATTGAGATTCTTACGTGCATACGCCATCTCCCTGTCACGCTGTTTCGCACGTGCACTTTGCTCCTCTTTTACAATGTCTGCGACATGCGCCGCTATCTTCGTGACCACCGTGCCATCCTTTATATGCTGTATAGAAGGCAGTGCGAGATGCTCGGAGGGTGAGACCATGCACAGGAAGTCAGCGCCGTACATACCTGCTACTGCGCCACCTATCGCACTCACAATATGGTCATAACCCGGTGCGATGTCAGTAACGAGCGGTCCAAGCAGGTAAAGCGGTGCGAAATCGGTTATATGCTTTATTGTCTTCACAGATGCTTCTATCTCGTCCAGTGGTACATGTCCCGGACCCTCTACAATCACCTGCACACCTTCTTCTCGTGCGAGCGCAACGAGCTCACCGAGAATTATGTTCTCCATGTATTTCGCCCTGTCTGAAGCATCAGCGATGCAGCCTGGTCGCATACCATCACCAAGGCTCAGTGTTAACTCATATTCCTTCGCTATCTCCAGCAGGTAGTCATATTCCGCATAGAACGGATTCTCACACTCGTTATGAATCATCCATGCGACAAGGAAGGCACCTCCACGACTCACCACATCCAGGATGCGGTTGCACCTCTTCAACCGTTCCAGTGAGTTAAGATTCACACCTGCATGGATGGTGACGAAATCAATACCGTCTTTCGCATGCTGCCGAACCGCATTGAACATGTCATCAGAGGTCATATCCACAACCGCTCTCTCACCACGTTTACCCAGTGCCGCCTGATATATCGGTACTGTACCCACAGGCACATTCACTTCCTTCAATATCAGCCTGCGAACCTCATCGAGATCACCTCCTGTTGAGAGGTCCATTATTGTATCGGCACCATATTTCACTGCTATCTTCGCCTTCTCCAGCTCCTCTCTCACGTTTACATAGTCCTTGGATGTCCCTACATTCACATTCACCTTCGTGCTCATGCCCTCGCCTATTGCCTTCAGTGTTATCCCCTCCCTCCTCATCGCATTACACGGTATTACAACTCGACCGGAACGAATAAGTCGCCTCAATCTCTCTTCACTGACTCCTTCCTCTAAAGCGACTTGCTTTAAATCCTTATCGTCTATCATTTTTTGGTTTATTCTATAATATATAATGCCCTTCTTTGTAATATCTAATATCTTTTCGAGAGATGAAAGAGGGGGAGAGTGAGAATAAGAATAAAAATAAAAACAAACTCGACCTGCTTATTGCCAATTTCCCGACTTATGCGGAGACACTTGGTATAGACCTTAAGGAACCCTCAGGCAGGTTCAGGTGGTTTTTGGCTTCTATATTATTCGGTGCGCGGATAAGCGAGAAGATCGCCATACAGACGTATAAGGCATTTGAACGTCACGGGATAGATAGCCCGGATAAGGTCATTGCTGCCGGCTGGGACGAACTGGTGAAGATTCTGGATGAAGGCGGCTATGTCCGATACGACTTTTCAACAGCGACGAAGTTGCTCGAGATAGCGCATCGTATTAAAGATGAATATGGCACTCTCGATAACATTTATGAACAATCTACCACAACAGAAGACCTTGAGCGCAGATTGATTGAATTTAAGGGCATTGGGCGAGTAACAGTGCAGATATTCCTGCGTGAGTTGCGTGGCGTATGGGAGATAAACCCCGAAGTCTCGAAGAGTGCAAGAATAGCCGCAGAGCATCTGGGCATGGATTTGAGCCAATTCTCAGCCTCGGGTGAGTTACTGGCTAAGATTGAAGCTGCACTCGTCAAGCTCTTTTTACGATATTGTAAGCGGCAGAGATGCGATAAATGCCCGCTACGGATGGTGTGCGAAGCGCCAGGGGAAGGATAAGGAGATGCAAAAAGCGAGCTATGAGTATGATGTGCTTGTTATAGGTGATGTCTTCTGTGATATAGCAACGAAGCCGATACGGGCATACCCGGAACGGGACAGGCAGATAGGCTGTGAATTCATGCTCAGCATCGGCGGTCAGGCAGGTAACTGCGCAGCCGCTTGCGCTTCGCTCGGATTGCGGACTGCTATTATATGCAAACTCAGCAATGATGTGCTATCAAACTGGCTATTATCGGAGCTGGAAAGGCTCGGTGTGGTTTGCATCGCCCGCAGTTCAGAACGAGAGCCACATCCCGGGATAACGGTGAGCATAGCATTTGAAGATGGTAGCCGGTCTATGCTCACAGATAGAGGTGCGAATCAGGACCTCATGCGAGAAGATGTGGAAGCTGAACTTTTAGGACGTGCGCGATTCGTTATGAGAGCAGGACATTGGAACACTGAGGGCTTATTCACGGTGAATAAGGAATTACTCAGGATAGCCAAATCCCACGATGCGTTCACGGGCGTTGATATCGGATGGAGTGCTTATCTTGGCTGGACGGGCAGTGCGAAGCAGACCGTCTTTGAACTTCTACCTTTTACCGATTTCCTGTTCGTAAATGAGGCGGAGTTAAAGGAGCTATCAGCGGAGCAGGAGCAAGGGCGGGATATACTGGCAAGAGGGTGCAGGAACGTGATTGTCCACAGGGGTGCAAAGGGCTCTTCATGGATAACCTCTGATTTCACGGTGAGCTCACCTTCTTTCAAGGTGAAGGTGGTATCGCCAACCGGTGCAGGCGATGTCTTTAATGCCGGATTCATATACGCTTTCCTGGATGGTAAAGCAGCAGAAGAATGCCTCGAATTCGCCAATGCCTGCGCTGCACTCCATATAAGCAGAACAAGGGCTCATAATGAATTCCCCAGACTGGATGAGGTGCAGTTAGAGAGTTTGAATAAACAAAGCTCCTTTTAACGTTTTGCGGATAAAAGAAGTTGCTGAAGGCAATTTGTCTTCGATTTCCCTTTTATCCGCTGTTATATTCTCCGGGTGAAACGAGGACAAGGAACGCGAAGCTTTCCGAAGAGTTTGCATCCGAGCGTTTTTTAAATTAAGGAAGTGCTCGCTTATTATTTTTGTCTCATCTTATATGAATAAACATATACCAATACCTGCACCAATCAACAAACCAACTATTACACAGAGCTCAACTGTAAGTTTGGAGGTTGAAGTATTTATTCCTTTATGTTTGTCAACTAAATATTTGGTTATACCTCCAATTAAAGCACCAGCCGCCATAGTGAGAATAAATACAGGAAAAGCTCTTCCCCTCGTCTTTCCAAAATGGTGTGCAGTTATTATAATGCCTGTAACAATACCTACCAAAATACCACCAACCAAAACTATAATTTGTTTCCAGTTTTTAGTTTTTGCTTTCATAGTGAGCGTAGCGAACTACCGTGTTATACGCTGTTCCGCCATCATTCCTCAAAATCAATCCATCCATTTCTCTCATCAAAAATCACACGAAATTTATCAAATATGTCCATTCTTCCCATAAGCATCGGCACTTCTTCAACCAATGCCCACGCTATCCTCACTTTCAGCCTTTTGCCATTCAACACCAAACTGACCTCCTTGAGAATATAAGGGACTCCTGCTCCTGAAACCCCTTTAATTTCCTGGATGGTATCTCCTTCCTCTTGTTTAAAGCCAAGCGCCCTACCAAAACGAAAAGGAATCATTGAAACATCAGCACCAGAATCTATGTACATCGGTATCTCCACAGCAAAACCATTATTCTCCAAAATCACCTCTGCTACGGGGCGAAGAACGATTCCTAAGCTACTTCTCTCTTCTCTGAATCTTTGACGTATCATAGTATCAATACCCTTTCCTCGGGCACTTTTGCTACGAAGGGTCTTTCATGGGGATACTCTTGCCGCACTCTATCGAGCATCTCCTCGATATTCTCCCCCTTTGCCACCACCTCACCATTTACAATAATTACGTATTTATTCTCTAAGCCCGTTTTATCGAGTGCTATGTACGCATCGAAATTTTTACCCATGGCTCTACCTCCTTTTATTAAGAATTGGTATCAATCTTTTTAATACTAACGGCGGAATTGCGTATAACGTTTTGCGGATAAAAGAAGTTGCCGAAGGCAATCTGGGGGGAATCTTCGATTTCCCTTTTATCCGCTATTATATTCTCCGGGTGAAACGAGGACAAGGAACGCGAAGCTTTCCGAAGAGTTCGCACCCGAGCGTTTTTATTAAGCCCACCCATCATTTATCCATCTTGTCTCTATTCTTTTTATAAGCGATGAAATTATAACTTGACTTTGTCATTTTATAAATAAAGCTACTTAATTTTATGCGTTTCCCAACCTATTATTTCAGATTAGCCGCAAACAATCTGAGATACCAGGCAAACTGGATAGCAATTTCCACGGGATTAA
>Ga0190303_1001180_pt1 | contig 10545 bp, 6 predicted proteins | sample 48700701_MG_FD_161672 | JGI IMG/M metagenome (GOLD analysis project Ga0190303, IMG submission 161672) | Hydrothermal vent sediment bacterial communities from Southern Trench, Guaymas Basin, Mexico - 4870-07-0-1_MG | ecosystem: Environmental > Aquatic > Marine > Hydrothermal vents > Sediment ...
TCAGACACAATAACTAAGAGGCTGTCCGAAAATGCCCTTTTTCCCAAACTCTGCGTTATGCTCAAAAAATTATCCTTGAAATATCAACAATATGTCTGCGGTAATTTTTTGAGCAAGCCTTGATTTTGAAAAAAATTGCTATTCCCGGACAGTCTCCTGTCCTAAATCCGAACGCCAATTCTGTAAAGTTATTCTTGCGCGAGCCTTAACAGTTAAACGCTAACGGCTAACCGCTAATGACCACCCGCACAGGATGAACTTTTTTATATAACGCACGACGGCAGAGCGTCTCAAAATACGTTCCAACGTGAGGCATTGGAACGAGGGTGTGAACGGCTGCTGAAATCTATTTCAATTTCCCAAGGACAGCGCTTGCAATCGTATTCTTCTGTATTTCTTTAGTTCCTTCATATATTTCCGTGATTTTGGCATCCCGATAGAATCGTTCGACTTCATATTCAGTCATATAGCCATATCCTCCAAGAAGTTGTATAGCCTCATCAGCAACCTCCACAGCAGTTCTCGCTGCATACATTTTGGCCATGGATGTCAGCTTCGGATCAATACGGCCCTGGTCGAAGTTCCATGCTGCCTTGTAAGTGATTAGCCTGGCGAGCTCAATCTTTGTGGCCATTTCTGCCAATTTATGTTGGGATACCTGGAATTGGGCGATTTTTTTCCCGAATTGCTCTCTTTTTTTTGTATAATCCAATGCACGATCAAAAGCGCCTTGTGCTGTTCCCAGGCCCTGGGCCGCAATAAGCACCCTGCTCTCATCAAAAAATTCAAGCACCTGGTAAAACCCTCTTCCTTCCTTTCCGATAAGGTTTGAGTACGGCACATGCACATCCTTAAAAATCAGCTCCGCCGTAGCCATCATACGCACACCCATCTTATTTCCGACATCCACGGAGGAGAAACCTTCACAATCAGGCTCTACAAGGATCATGCTCATGCCCCTGTGCGGAGGTTTACTGTCAGGATCAGTCTGGCATAGTACAGTATAAAAACTTGCCATTCCGCCGTTGGTTATGAATGTCTTTACGCCGTTAATTATCCATTCATCCCCTTTTTTGACAGCTAAAGTATTCATTGCTGTGATATCAGAGCCATGGTCAGGTTCGGTAAATGCTCCGCCTGAAAGAATTTTGCCTTCGGCTACCTGTGGAAGAAACTTCTTTTTCAGGTCATCACTTGCAAAGCGCAAAATACATTCGGAAGCAAAACTGGAAAGCACAATAGCAATTCCAATGCTTGAATCCTGTCGGCAAAATTCTTCTGCAACAAGAATATTTTCCAGGACACCAAGACCCTGCCCGGAATATTCTTCCGGAAAATGAATGCCTATGAATCCAAGCTCACCTGCCTTTTCCCAGATTTTTTTTGGAAACTCATGCTTTCTTTCAAGTTCAATAGCAAGTTCTTTATCAAACTCCCCCTTTACGAAATCCCTTGCCGCTTTCTGAATAGCCTTTTGTGATTTATCTAATTCAAAATCCATTTTTCCCTCCTAAGCCTTATGAGACTGACAACATTAATTATTAATTAGCGCCTGAACGTCAATTATCTGCCATATTGATAAAACAAGTATTTTTTCGGTAGTTCCTGCAAAGCAATGCAGGTTTGAAAATACCCTCCTTTTTTGTTTTGTAAATATCTGATTTTTCGCAATGTCCTGATAGAGGCCATGATATTTTCACCTTGACACCTATAACCCGGAATAGTGCCTAAAGCGGCCCTTTCAAGGTGATAACCGGTTGATATTGTATTTTAAACAAATTGAGTCTGATTTTATTGGTAACCATTCACGAGGTATTTCCCTGCATATCATTGCGAGCGAAGCGAAGCACTCTCATCGTTCCTCATGCAGCAATTACCGACAAAAAATACTGTTAGGTTCAAGGTTGAAGGTTGAGTGGTTAGTGTCTGAACAGAATCGAACCCTAAACGTAAATCGAAAACCATGAACGATTATTTTTTAATTTCACTTGAGCTTAATATAATTTATGATATAAAATCAAAAAAAATTTATTCAAGAATTAAATTTGACATAATATAAAGTTTTATGTACCGCAAAATTCATCTATAAAAAAGAACCAACCGATATTCTATTTTAAAACTCGGAAAGGAGTATTTCTTAATGACTCAGATATTGACAGACCGCAGGGACGTTGATTTTGTTCTTTTTGAACAAATGAAGGTTGATAAGTTATCCAAACATGAAAGGTTTAAGATAGCTAACAAAAAAACATTAAAACTGATAATATCGGAAGGCCGCAATCTCGCGATAAATGAGCTTTTTCCTGCTCATGTTGCAGGAGATCGGGAGGGATGTAAATTTGAAAATGGAAAGGTTATTGCCCCTGAATCATTCCGCAAGCCCTATAAATTGTTTCAGGAGGGAGGATGGGTGTCACTTGCTGAAGACATAGAGTGGGGAGGCCAGGGAATGCCTGTTGCAATCACCTATGCAGCCAACGAGTGCTTTAACGCTGCAAACTGCACCTTTATGATGTACCCTGAATTAACTCATGGAGCAGGAAAACTTATTGAAAAGTTCGGTACTGATAAGCAAAAAAGCCTTTATTTAAAAAACGTGTTTACTGGTAAATGGGGAGGGACTATGCTCTTGACTGAACAGGAAGCAGGTTCGGATGTGGGAGCTATCAGTACTTCAGCGGTCAAAAATTATGACGGCACATATTCTATTACCGGAAATAAAATATTTATCTCAAGCGGAGAACATGACCTTACTGAAAATATCATCCATGCCGTCCTGGCCCGGGTTGAAGGCGCGCCCGCGGGCACAAAGGGGATATCTCTTTTTCTTGTGCCCAAGATCAGGGTTAATGATGATGGAACCCTGGGCGAACCGAATGATGTCGTTTGCACAGGCATAGAAGACAAAATGGGAATACATGGAAATCCGAGCTGTTCACTTTCACTCGGAGATAAAGGCAATTGCAAGGGAACCTTGCTTGGCAAAGAAAATAAGGGGTTGCAGGCCATGTTTATAATGATGAATGAAGCCCGCCTTACAGTTGGAGTTCAGGCTTTAGGATGCGCAACGGCCTCTTATTTACATGCATTAAACTATGCCAGGGAACGCAGGCAGGGTAAAAGTCTGATGAGCGGCAAGGATCAAAATGCCCCGTCAATTCAGATTATAGGGCATCCTGATGTGCGCAGGCAGCTTTTAACCATGAAAGTTTATGTTGAAGGAATAAGAAGCCTTATATACTATCTTGGTATGTGTATTGATCAAATGCATGTTTCCGATAATGAGGACGAAAAGGCAAAATACCAGGGTCTTGTAGACCTGCTTACTCCTGTTGCAAAAGGATATGTCACAGATAAGGCTTTTGAGGTCTGCAATCATGGGATCCAGGTGTTTGGAGGTTACGGATACATTAAAGATTATCCTGCTGAACAGCTTCTGAGAGACTGCAGGATTACATTAATCTATGAAGGCACAAACGGTATTCAGGCCATTGATTTTCTGGGAAGAAAGCTTGGCATGAATAAGGGAAAACTGTTTTATGACTTATTAGGAGAAATAAAAAAGACAATTACCAAGGCAGGGCAGGCCGCAGGCCTGGAGGGTCTTGCCGCAGGAGTTGAAAAAGCGGTTGAAAAACTGAAGAAGACCGCCGGTATATTAATGAAAGCAGCCGTCTCGCCAAAAGCGCTTAATGCATTTGCATTTGCTCATCCCTTTCTTGAGGTTACGGGAGATGTTATTATGTCCTGGATGCTCTTATCAAGGGCTGTGATTGCAGATGATAGACTTAAAACCAAAGCAGGGAAAAAAGATATCCCGTTTTATGAAGGTCAGATCAAATCGGTCGAGTTTTTTGTTGAATCCATTTTACCGGTAACTTCCGGCAAAATGGATTCAATCCTCGCAATGAGCGCCTCAATAGTGGATATTCAGGATAGCTCATTTGGAGGGAAATAACCGTAAACTGATAAAGGTGAACAACTGTTTCTGTTCAATAAAATGATTGGCATCCTTCATTTTGAGGTAAAAGTAGTTGACATTTTTATTGGAACTAAAAATTGTAGAAGAGGCTTATAGCCTCTTAAATCAGCAGCAGGATGCAGCCGCCACTTTTCTGCCAAGTGTAAAGTAAAAATGAAGGATGCCAAATGATATATTACGAACGATCTTAAAGAACTTACAGAAAATAATTTACACATCCTGCTTGCCCTTTTGCCCGTCTTCTACGTTACGACAACAGTTGTATAGTTCACTATGCAACTGTTGCCAAGTCTTGAAGAGAAACAAAGATCATGCGCGATATACGTAGATTATTTTGTCCTCGTCCCTTACAAAAATAATGATTAAGGATATTTGCCAATGGAACCTGCATTAATACCTCCCGCAAAAGCCCTGATTGCAACTATTCCGTTTATATTTTTTTCCATTTTAATCCCTGCCGCAGGATTGATCTGTTTCATCTATATTATATACCGTAGATTTATTCCTTTGTTGAAAGCCGCGCCCGATCCCCGTTTTGACCATATTCCCCTCAGATTATTTCATGTGATCAAGATTGGTTTAGGCCAATACAGACAGCCGAGGTATAGATTGGCCGGCATTCTTCATATTATGATCTTTGCAGGTTTTGTAATCCTTTCATTACGTTCAATTTCTCTCGTAATAATCGGATTTTCTCCGGGATTTGTATTTCAGGGCCTTGGAGAAGGTTTCAACCATATCTACCATATATTGAAAGACTATGCAGCTACAATGGTCTTGATAGCCTGCATTATAGCTGGTGTGCGCAGGGGAATTTTCCGTCCGAAGAGATATGCCGTGCCCGAAAAATATGGGCATGATCATACAACTGAAGCCCTCTTCGTCCTGGCCCTGATTGCAATACTCATGATAGCGGAAAGTCTGTTCGGAGCAAGCCTTGCTGCCGCTCAGGCGCAAAAAGAGATGTATGTCGAATTTACAGCGCCCCTCAGTCTTGCCTGGTTCTTTAAACTCATGTTGATTAATGTGCGGATACCGACTTTGCAGGGAATCCATACAGCATCATATCTTGTGCATGACCTGACATTTTTCTTCTTTTTATGCTTTTTGCCCATGGGCAAGCATTTTCATGTTATCACATCCCTTCCAAACATCTTTTTTATGCGGCTTAAAAAAGGCAATATCAAGCCTGTGAGATATGGCGTTGATGAAGAAGGTCTTGATAACCTTGAGTCATTCGGCGTAACCAGGTTTGAAGATTTTACATGGAAGAACATGCTTGATTTTTATACCTGTGCCGATTGCGGAAGATGCTCCGACCAGTGTCCGGCCAATGCCGTATCTAGGCCGCTTTCACCGAGATTTATTTCAATAAAAGCCCGTGACTACGCTTTCAGACATTATCCTTTATTCGGTAGTATCACAAATGGCGAATCCTTAATCGGCGATATTTATACTGAAGATGAAATCTGGTCATGCACGACATGCGGGGCCTGCGAAGAAGAATGTCCTTTGGGTATAGAATATATTGATAAAATCGTTGACCTGAGAAGGTCGATGGTCGATTCCGGCAATGTTCCCCAATCTCTGCAAAAACCTTTAAGGGCCCTGGAAAAACGGGGAAATCCATGGGGCAAGACAGAAAACAAGAGAGCGGCCTGGATCAAAGACAAGGAGTTTGCGCGGTCCTGCCCTGTCAAGGTACTTGGGAAAAAAGAAACTGCGGAGGTCCTCTATTTTGTGGATAGTATGACATCCTTTGATGAGAGGATGCAAAGTATCGGAAGGGCTGTATCAAAGATCCTGACGGTTGCCGGCATTGATTTCGGCATACTGGGCAAGGCGGAAAAAGACAGTGGAAACGAGATAAGAAGATTTGGCGAGGAAATGCTTTTCCAGGAGCTTAAACAACAAAACACTGATGCGATTATCGGCCTTGATGTGAAAAATATCATAACATCCGATCCTCACGCCTTTAACGCATTGAAAAATGATTATAACAACCTCCCGCCCATAGAACATATCAGCATGACTATCATAAAAAATATCAGACAGGGCAGGTTGAAACTGAAGAACATCGAAGATAATACCAGGATTTATACCTACCATGATCCATGCTATCTCGGAAGACATAATGGAATTTATGATGCCCCAAGAGATGCGCTTGATGCAATTCCAGGTATTAAACGGGTCGAAATGTCAAAGTGCAGGGATCGTTCGTTTTGTTGCGGGGGCGGCGGCCTGATGCTCTTCTATGAGGCTGAAGAAGAGCAGAGGATGGGGGTTTTACGTGTTGAGATGGCAAAAGAAGCAGGGGCCAATGTCATAGTTACTGCCTGCCCATTTTGTATGGCCCATATAGAAGATGCAATAAAGGTGGCGGGCCTGGAAAATGAGATGGAGGTAATAGATCTTTCCGAACTTATTGAAAGACACTTGATAATATAGACTGGCAGCCATTTACGGTTTGAAAATTGAAACTTGAAATTGGAAATGCAAGGTAATAGTTCTCTGGGAGGCTGTCCGAAAATGCCCTTTTTCCCAAATTTCGCGTTGTGCTCAAAAAAAATATCCTCGAAATATCAACTATATGTCTGCGGTAATTTTTTTTGCAAGCCTTGATTTTGGAAAAGATTGCTATTCCCGGACAGCCTCCTGGGGGCAGGGACTTACGGGAACCCCAGGCATGTGAACGTTTAACTATTTAATCAATCTTGGAGGCATAAACATGGAAATTCTGGTATGTATAAAAATGGTTCCGGACACAGCGGAAAATGAAATAGAACCAAACAGCGATGGAACGGATATCGAACGTGACGACCTGGTTTATTCTGTTAATGAATGGGATAACTACGCGGTTGAAGAGGCGATTCAAATACGCGACAATATCGGCGGATCAGTAACCGTTGTCACAGCAGGAGATGAAAATTCAGAAGAAATCCTTAGAAGAGAAATGGCGATGGGAGCAGACAAAGGCATACTCCTGTCGGATGAGGCCTTTTTAAACTCGGATGGAAAAGGTATCGCTACAATTTTAAGGGCTGAAATAGAAAAAGGAAAATACGATCTGATTCTTACCGGTGCTCAGGCTGATGATGGCGCCGCACAGGTAGGGGGCATGCTCGCTGCGATGCTGGACATTCCGTATGCATCTCTCGTTAGCAGCATTGAGATTATTGATGATACCCGAATCAAGGCAGGAAGGGAGATTGAAGGCGGGAACAGGGAGATGAACGAAATTGATCTCCCCTGCGTCCTTTCCATTCAGACAGGGATCAATGAACCCCGTTATGTTGGAATCCGTGGCATCAGAAAGGTCGCATCTCTGGATATACCTGTTCATAACGCGTCGGAACTGAATATCTCTCCTGATACAGTGGGTGAAGCCGGTTCGATGGTAAAAAAGATCGATTATTTTGTTCCTGAACCTGGAGAAGGCGCTGAGATACTTGAAGGAAGCAACGAAGAGATAATTGAAAAACTGGTTGATCTCTTAAAATCTAATGGAGGTATCAAATAATGGCCCGGCAGATTTTTGCATTTATAAGACATAAAGATGGAGTTGTTGATGATTCGGCGTATGAGTTTATTACCGCAGCGAATAAAATATCTTCCGGCGCTTTGTCTGTTGCAGTAGTTACAGGGTGCGGGGCTCAACTTGACTCTGTTTGCAATGAAATAAAATCTTCTTTTTCCAGCGTATGGAAAATAGATAATGAAGCGCTTTCTTATCCAAATGCTGAGATAATAAGACCTGTTTTGACGAAAATGCTTCCCGGCGATGCGATTGTTCTTTTTGGGCATGACACCCTGGGAATGGACCTTGCCCCTGGCCTTTCAATAAAAATGGACTCTCCGTTTATCTCCGATGTAATCGATTTTGAAAATATTGAGGGATCGGAACTTCGGTTAATTCGACAGGAATTTTCAGGCCAGGTCTGCACTCATGTGAGCTGTGATATTTCATCAGGCGCAATAATAAATGTTCGTCCTGGCTCTTTTTTGCCTGATGAAAGCAAGTCTGCAGGCGGAGAGGTAATTGATAAATCTGCAGAAGCAGGGGATCTTTCTTCAAAACGTCGTTTTCTTGAAATAATCGAAGCGGAAATGGGGGATATCGATATCACTAAATCAGAAATCCTGGTTTCAGTAGGCCGTGGAATAGAGGATGAGGACAACATAGAAATTGCGAAAGAGCTGGCTGAAGTAATAGGCGCGGATGTTTCATGCTCAAGACCGATAGTGGATGCCAAATGGATGGAAAAAGGCCGTCAGGTGGGAACTTCGGGCAAGACGGTAAGTCCAAAAGTCTATATAGCCCTTGGAATAAGCGGGTCGTTTCAGCATTTAGGCGGACTCAAGGGTAATCCTTTTATAGTGGCAATCAACAAGAATCCAAGGGCCCCTATTTTTCAGGTTGCCGACGTTGGTGTGGTGGACGACCTGCTCGACTTTGTCCCTGAACTTACAGAGACCATACAAAAGAGTTAGGGCTCGCGCAAAAATAACTTATCACCTGAATCCTGCAAGCGTCGAGTTTGCCGAAGATGCAAGGCGGCAGGGGCGCAGACGTACTACGATACTTCAAGCCTTTGACAACACCGCAGATTCGGTAAAATCGGCGCTTTTTAAGGGTAAACTATTTTCAAAAATTACAACCTTTATGGCCGCATCAAATTAATGCGTGTTATTCAAGCACAACATTTCTGTAATTCGTTGATATTAAAAGCATAAAATTCTTCTTGAAAATAGTTTATGCAGGTTTTAGGTAAAAAACTTCGCAACCCGGTACAGAACCCTTCAATGGTATTAACATAAACTTCACGGATCCATCTCTATCATCGTTACGCGACCAACCGCGTTTGCATACCATACGGGTTTCTACGCTGGAGAATGGGAACCAGACGAAAAGTAACATCTGCAAAACGTTAATCATGTCTAAAGAATGCCCGTTTTTCTAATTTCAACGTTCTGTGAACGCTTACCAGTTCCCTTAATCGTTCATGGTTTATCTTCAATCCCAAATCCTGGCGCCTGAACCTTTGAATCCATAAACGAGTATGTAATACAATATCAATAAATGGAATAATTATCTCTTTAATTGGTTATTTTTTTACACATCATATCTTTTGAAGTATGTTGGTAAAGATTGATTAACTCACTGAAAAGACATGATAAGACCGCCACTTTTATATGATGGCATGATTCTTTCTATATACTTTGGTTATGGAAAAATTCAAAGAGCAGGAAATGAAGAAAAAAAGGAAAGACGAGTCACTTCAAAAGCATGCAAGTCTTCACAGGTTATTTGTCGAAGACAGGCTTGCCTTTGAGCGGGAACGGAAGAGGATGATAGATGAATTCATAGATAACATAGAAGATGATGAAAGGAGGAAAAGGATGCGGGAGCTCCAGGATTCCTGGGATCATAAAATGAGACGTGCAGGTTCGGAACATAACAGGTTCGTACTTGCACAAACTCTTTTTTGGGATCATTTTTTTAATAACTGGCAACCCGCAATACAGCAGTTGAATGTTATCTTAGGGACGAGGACGAAATAACTTCCCCAGGCAGGCGCACAGATTCAGGTCAGGTTTGTTCGATCTATAAGTATAACAGTTGCAGGAATAGTGAGCTATTTCAATATTTTTTTACTTTTAGATCGGATAAGGATGGCCTGAAGCTGTCATGAATAGTTGGGGAAGTTAATTTGTCCCCGTTCCTTAAGCAACAAATTATGAGCCCTTGCCCGCGCGCATCTGCAATCGTTCATGGCAAGCGACATGGGGAGAGATGGATAGAGACGGACGGGGGCGTGTGTTTCCACACTTCTTGCTCTGATTACGTACATTCGGGACGCTGGAAAATGGGGGCTGGTTTTAATTTTGGCCACTTTTCAAATTAAAAGATGAACGTTCAACATTAAACATCGAACGTTGAACACCGAATATCGAACATCTGGCATTGAACATCAAATAAAAAAGCACGTTTTATTAACGTATGCGATGTGCAAATGGTCAATTCAATGAAAAATGATAATGAGTTAGAAAAAGAACTTGAAAATTTCGGTTTGATTGCCAGGGCAAGAGAGATTCATTCTGAATTAGGTGATGATGCGGTCCTCTCTTATCTAAGGTCAAGTTATCGTCTTTTGAGCAAGGTATATCACCCGGATATGAATCCTGGAATGAGAGAAAGCTCGAAGATAAAACAACAGCGTCTCAACAGAGTAAACCGTCTTATCCATCAAATGAAAGATCAGGAAATTATTGAGATAATCAGAAAAGGAGCTCAAAAAGAGGATAAAAGGAAAATACTTATTGTAGAGGATGATAACGAGGTGTTGAACCTCATAAAAGAGATATTCTTGCTCGAAGGCTATGACGTAAGATGCGCAGTAGATGGTGTAACAGGTTATGAGGACTTCCTGAAGTTCAAACCTGACCTGGTGCTTACGGATGTGGTTATGCCCAATATGAGCGGAATTGAACTTGCCGGGAAGATCAGAGAAAAAAATCCCCGGGTCAGGGTGGTCTATATCAGCGGCTTTCTCGGGGCGCAT
>Ga0190303_1001181_pt1 | contig 10540 bp, 6 predicted proteins | sample 48700701_MG_FD_161672 | JGI IMG/M metagenome (GOLD analysis project Ga0190303, IMG submission 161672) | Hydrothermal vent sediment bacterial communities from Southern Trench, Guaymas Basin, Mexico - 4870-07-0-1_MG | ecosystem: Environmental > Aquatic > Marine > Hydrothermal vents > Sediment ...
ATTCCTGATATCTGTGACTCTTACAGAGGGCTGTATCTCTCTGCACAGTTCCTCAGAGATCGTCACCCATCTCTTTGAGACACCATGGGAAGATCGTGGTCTTTTCTATAAGGGTATTGTGAGTTCTGAACAGGAAATACTAAGTGAACTACCCAATGCAACAGTTTATCATATAGATCTAAGTATATCTGAGGATTATCTCTCCTTATCGGGACATGAGGATGTTTTCTATACAAACCAGGAATTTCATTCTCTGAAAAAAGTATATTTCAGATTATTTCCCAACATTACCGGAGGAAAAATTTTTGTTACAAACATGAAGATAAACTCTCAGAAGATCGAGCCTTTCTATGAGTTTCAAAACAGCGCGCTCTGCATTCTTCTTCCTTCCCTCCTCAAACCAGGTGAAAGTATAATATTCCACATGGACTTTGATGTGGAACTTCCAAGAGAACAGAAAAGCAATTATGGATTGTTCGGATACTTCAATGATGTACTTACACTCAATGATTTTTATCCTGTCATCTCTGTCTATGATGAAAGGGGATGGAATGTGGAGATTCCTCCCCCATATGGTGATATGACCTATCTTGATATGAGTTTTTATCTGGTACGTGTAAAAGCACCGAAAAAATTAAAACTTGTAACATCAGGGATCGAAATTGGACGGATAAACAGTGGAAAGTATCAGATAACAGCCTTTGCAGCAGGACCTGTCCGTGATTTCTATATAGCTGGAAGTGAGAAATATACCGTACTAACTCTCAAGACCGGAGAGACAACTGTGAAAAGTTATACATTTCTGGAGGATCTTTCGGGTGGAGAAAAAGCCATTGAGTTTGCAGCCAATGCCCTTGATTGTTACAGCAGAAGATTTGGCGCGTATCCATACACAGAGTTCGATATTGTAAGTACGCCGATAGACGTAATGGGAATGGAGTACCCCGGGATAATTGCTGTTGCTATCAGACTTTACAATCCCAAAAATCTCATAGAAAATTCTTCTTATGATATTCTTGAAACAGTTGTAGCTCATGAAACAGCACATCAGTGGTTTTACAATATTGTGGGAAACGATCAGCTGAATGAACCATGGCTCGATGAATCCGTTGTTCAGTATATTACCTATCTTTACTATAAAGATCTTCATGGTGATATTCCTGCAGAGAATTACAGTACTTCATGGAAGGTGTTATGGGATCTTACTGAAAAAGATAAAATCCCTATAGGTCTCCCATCAAAAAGTTACACCAAACTCAGTTATGTTTCCATCATCTATGGACGTGGCCCTTTATTCGTAAAGACACTGGCAGAAAAAATGGGAGAAGAAGCTTTTGATGAGTTTCTCTGCGATTACTATAATTCATACAAATGGAAGATTGCCAAGAGGGAGGATTTCAGAAGGATAGCTGAAGAACACTGTCACTGTGATCTGAGCATTCTTTTTGAGATGTGGGTATACAATAATTAAAAAATAAAATATGACTGCGTAGAATACAGCCTTTTCTATTTCTTTCTCATTTGATAAACTGCCACTCCAATGATAATCACAACAACTGCGGCAATTAACAAAAAATAAAATTTCACTGCAAGAACGGAACACAGGATAAAAGTGCGGCTGCCGGGATTCGAACCCGGGTCGTGGGCTTGGAAGGCCCAAGTGCTGGCCACTACACTACAGCCGCTCTTATCAAATTTACCTGTGCTTCCTATTTAAATTTTACGTTTCCCCCAAAAAGAATAAAAAAGATTAAGTTTATATAGTAGTTTATCAATAAACTAATAGGTGATTTTGATGATAGAGAGACTGGTAGCTGATATGAAAAAAATAGAGGGGATAGCTCATGTCGGGATAATTGAAGGCTCCAATCCAATAATATCTGATATGCCCCCCGAGGAGAGTAAAGTTTTATCAAAAACGGTAACTGAGATTTATAAAGTTTCTGAGGAAACAGCTAAATCCACCAGCATGGGCAATCTGGAACAGATTTTAATAAGCGGATTTGAAGGGAAGATGATTATTGCGAAAAGTGGAGATTTTTTAGTTGGTGTGATCACGGAAACAAAGGTCAATCTTGGACTTATAAGGCTCAAACTCAGAAGTATCCTCAGAGAACTGAAAGGTGAGAAGAAATGATAATCGAAAAGGTACTTCATAAGTTGAAAGAAGAAAACGACGGAGTTCTTGGTAGCAGTGTCATAGAGAAGGGAGGTTTTATGGTGGCAATGGATGCACCTCCTGAACTGAATATAGAGAAGAGCAGTGTGATGGCTGCAGAGGTGTTCAATAGACTGGTGAGAAATGTTGAATCGACAAAGGTCGGAGCGATCGATTATATAATGATGGAAGGCAGTAAGGGAGATATGCTTGTTGTGGATGTTGGAAATGTTTATCTTTTTGTCAGAACAAAGAAAAATGCTACCATTGCAAAGATAATGGAGGATGCAAAGGAGATCGGAAAAAAGATAGAAGCATTAATCTAAGGAGGATAGTGTATGGGTCAATCTATAGTAATAGCCTCAGGGAAAGGAGGGACTGGAAAAACAACAATATGCGCTAACCTGGGTATAGCTTTAGCCCAGAGAGGAAAGAAGGTGACTATACTTGATGCCGATATAGATATGGCGAACCTTGAGTTAATGCTCGGTATGGAGGGGATGCCCGTAACACTCCATGAGGTGCTCTCAGGAGAAGCTGACCCTGAAGAAGCCATATACGATGGTCCGGAAGGTGTGAAGATACTGCCTGCGGGATTATCTCTCAGCGGTGTGCAGAAAGCTGATCCGAGAAAGCTCGAAAATGTTTTAAAAGCCCTTATAGGCACAGCAGATTTTCTCCTTATAGACGGAGCCCCGGGATTAGAGGTAGATGCTGTCACAGCCATAGCTGCCGCACAGAATATGCTTCTTGTGGTGAATCCGGAGATAACATCGATGAGTGATGCACTGAAAACTAAGATAGTGGCTGAAAAACTGGGAACTCATGTGATCGGTGCCGTGCTCAACAGAGTCGGCTTCGATATGACTGAACTTTCGAAGGAAGAGGTTGAGACAATACTGGAAACAGAAGTTGTGGCTGTTGTTCCTGAGGATCCTGAGGTAAAGAGGGCCGCAGCATTTGGAGAACCTCTTGTTGTGAGAAATCCAAACTCATCTGCCTCAATAGCCATAAAGAAACTTGCCGCAGATCTATTAGGAGAGAAGTACATACCTCCCTCCCCAGAGAATCCATTGAAGAGGATCTTCAAGGCACTCTTCGGGAGGGATTAAATGAGTTTCATGGATACTCTGGCAGCCAATGTGAGTGTCCTATTCGCTCTTACACTGGTGAGCCTGATCCTGAATCTCATTCTTTCTTTAAAGATAGCTGCTCTGAATGCAGAGGTGGCAAGGCTCAGGGGTGGAGCCCTCACAGCTGAGGAGCTTGAATTGCTCAAGAGAAGACTCACAAGATTAAAAAAGCTCACGAGATGATGAGATTGAAACAGCAGGTAAAGAAAATATTCGTTGTTTCCTTAGTTCTGGTTTTAGCATTTCCCTATTTTGTGGAAGTTAACGCAGCTTTGACAGCAACATGGGATAATATGGATGACCTTATAGGAGTTGATGGTCATCAATGGACAGCTTTACTACCAACATGGGATAATATGGATGACCTTACAGGGGCCGATGATCAAACATGGAATTCAGAAAATGCTGCTTGGGATTTAACAGTAAACAATTCTGATCAACATGAAGGATCAGGATGTTTGGATTTTGCTATTGAAAGTACTGACCCAGATAATGGAAATTTCAGTATTTCGGGGATCAGTGAAGACTTTTCATCGTATAGATATCTAAAGTTCTGGGTGAAGACCCCAGCTTTGTCTTCTTTCAGATTTGAGATAGAAGACTCATTAGGACATACAGCTTATTGGAACGTCAGTACAAGTTCAACGAATTGGGAAGAAATTATAATCGATTTATCAAATCCTGACGGAGGAAGCATCAATCTCTCATATATAACAAAAGTAGCGTTCTCAGGATTGGAGAGACCAGGCTCTGGAGTGTATCATTATTTATTTGATGTCATATATCTTGCTGCTTGGGATTTAACGGTAAACACTACGGACAAACATGAAGGATCAGGATGTTTGGATTTTATCATTATGCACAACGATATTGATGGAGAATTTGGTATTTCAGGAATTGATGAAGATTTTTCAGATTATAACTATCTAAATTTTTGGGTAAAAACTCCTGTCCCTTCTTCCTTTAGACTTGAAATAGAATCTCCAAGCGGCACAGCTTATTGGAATGTCAGTACAAGTTCAACGAATTGGGAAGAAATTACGATTTATCTGCCTTTTCCTATGGGAGGAAGTGTTGATCTTTCTCATATAGAAAAATTAATATTCTCTAGCTTAGACAGTCCAAGCTCTGGAATATACCACTATTTATTTGATTATATATCCCTAAAGAAAGTAACAGGGCCAAAACTTGGTGAAGATGGATATATCGAAGGAAAGGTTGTTGATGAAGATGGTATACCAATAGAAGGTGCTACAGTAGTTGCATGCTGTTATAAGAAGAGATACACAACTACTACGGACGCTGACGGAAATTATAAATTACCCTCACCGATTGCAGATATCCTCCTATGGGATGATATGGATGATAAATGTCATTCCAATGATTCTCCCTGTACCGAAGAGTGGAAACCATTAAATCCAGATTGGGAGTTACAAGTAAATAATTCTGACAAACATGAAGGATCAGGCTCTTTGGACTTTGCCATCGAGCCATCAGATGCAGACAATGGTAGTTTTGGTGTAACTTTAGATTCACCCTTCAACTTCCTAACATATGAATACTTGACTTTTTGGGTAAAATGCGTCGAAGCCTCTTCAATAGATTTTAAATTGGAAATGGAAGATTCGGCTGGGCATACATCATATTGGAATGTGAAAACAAGTATCATCAAAAATACATGGAAAGAAATTACTCTTGATTTACTAAATCCAAGTGGAGGAGATGCCGATCTCTCGGAGGTCAAAGAAGTAAGGTTTTCAAGTTTAGACAAGCCTGCTTCGGGAGAATACCACTACAGATTTGATAATATTGAACTTAAGAGAATGATAGAGGAAGAAGGCCTTTTTTACGATCCAGAAGGAACGAAGTACAGAGTTGAAGCTTATAAAGAAGCCGAAAACGGTGATCTGGGATACAAAAGAGAGATGAAATATGTAGAACTTAATTTAGATGATCATATAAAGACAGTGAATTTTAGTTTAACAAAGGAAACAGAGTCAAAAGCGAAGTATAAAGAATTATACACCATCTGGATGGAGATTGGGGATGTAAAGGCTGTGAATGAATACACATTAGTTCTCTTTGATGTGAGCAAGAGGTACTGGGAACATGCGCAGACTAAAATGATTCCCGATAAAGTCTATTTCCAGGTTTTCAGAGAGGGAAACTTCATAGAAGAGTATATACTGGACCTGTGTGACAATACGTTTTACATCCAGGAAGTTCTGAAGGTTGAGATACTTGCTATAGAAGATAGAAATCACGACGGAGAGTTTGAAGTTCAAGTAAAGATCTCATCGAGGGAAAGACCCACAATATCTTTAAGCAATTTTAAACTTTACAGTGACGTTGCAATAAAAGAAAAGACTATAAAAGTTGGTACCACGACTACCACGATAGAGTTAGATGGTAAAGAATTTAAGGCGAAGCTTAATGGAGATTTTAAAATAAATTTGAATGAAAAAGATTTAGATGGTGACGGTAATATCTTTGAGGACTGTGAGAGTTTCAGTATTGGCGACTCTTTTGCAACGATAACAGGGGAATGTATAAACACAAGATCCTATACGATCACGGGTATCTCTGATGGAAGTGTAACATTGAAACCTGATATAAGGGAACTGATGAATTATGATGATTTTGAGCTTACAAAGATGGAACCAGCAATTCCTGTCTCAGGAAAAGAAGTTTATATGTTTGCTGTGATAGAAAATGTTGGTAATTATAAAGCCTCTGATGTTGTTGTGAGTGTGGATCATTTTGGTTATACACTTTTGAATTACTGCGATATATCGAGTAACTACATATATGTGGGCGATATGGAACCAAAGGGGGAAGGAGGAATAAAAAAAGTCATTCTCCTGAGATTAAAAGCTCCTATAGTAAATTATGAAGAGTATCATCCCATCACGATCAGTGTGAATTATAAAATGAAGTATACCAATGAAGAAGGTAAAAAAGTTAAGGAGAACTTTCAGGAGGAGTTCAAACAGGATATAAATGTTTATCCGAAAACTGTGCAACTGGATATAAAACAGTTTGTATCATATAAAAAGCTGATACTTGGAGAGGAAAGTGATGTAACTGTCACAGTTGAGAATACAGGAGATCTAAAAGCTTATGATCTGGAGATAATATGTTATACACCCTCAGGATTAGAACTCGTAGAGGGTGAGGCTTCCAAAACTTTAAGCGAACTTTCACCTGGGGAGAGTACTCAGTTCTCATACAGGATAAAAGCGAAAGAGATAGGGGAGTATGAACTGATAACAAAGGTGAGGTACAAAGATGAAAGAGGGGAATCCTATGAGCAGCCTATTAAGCCAGAAAGAATATCCCATATACTAGTTTACAAGGAATTCCCAAGATTGAACGTAAGAAAAAATATAGACAAGACAAATATACTGGTAAATCAGCATATCGTGGTCGTTATTGTGGTGACAAATACAGGAAATAAGCCTGCAAAGGACGTTGTGATCATCGATACAATTCCAGAGAGTTTCTCCCTTGAAAGCAGTAAAGAAGAGGAGATCACAGGGGATGTAAATGTCTTTAAAATCAGCCGTATGAACCCAAATGAAAAGAAGATTTTCAGCTATATAATCAAGGCAGATGAGCCCGGGAAGTATACACTTAAGGGATGCAAGGTGAGGTACAGTGATTATGAAAATAACTACTTTGAATACGAAGCTCCAGATGTTAATATAGACGTCAGTGGAATACCGAAGCTCAATCTTGAATACTCTATATCGAGAGAGAGCGTACAGGATGGAGAGCTGCTGACAGTGATCGGGAGGGTATCCAATATAGGTAACGGACTGGCAAAAAACATAAGTCTTGATCATGTTTACAGTAAAGGAGAGCTTGTCAATGGAGATCTCAAAAAGGAGATAGAGAACCTCAAACAAGGAGAGTATCAGAAGTTTAAATTCACAGTCAGGGTACCTGTATCAAGTACAGCTTACGATTTCAGAATAGATGTTGATTATAATTACTATGACATACTTGGAAATGCTTATCCCGGGAAACAGAAATTTATACAGAAAATAGACGCAGACAAACCCAAAATAGAGATTTCAAGAACAGTGGAGAAGATGGTAATTAAAAAGAACAAATACTATATAGACTCCGGATACTCCTTTATAATCAGTCTGACATTCGTCAATACAGGTACGGCTGATGCTGTTGACCTTGTTCTTGAAGAAAAACTTCCGGAGGGATTCGAGGTCATAAACGGAACAAATAAATGGGAGGGAGATCTTAAAAGAGGAGAATCGAAAACTATAACATACACAGCTCTTGGATATGTTGGGGGAAACTATTCTCTGACACCTGAGGCTGTTTATAAAGACAAATGGGGCGTTTCATACTCCACAAGAGGTAAAACACTGGGATTCACGCTGAGAGGTCTGAAAATCTCAAAGAGTGCCAGCAAAAATAAGATAAAGGAGGGAGATACGGTAGATATCAATATAAGTATAAAAAATTATGACGATTCTAGTGTAACAGATATAGTTGTGGAGGACTCGATACCAGAGGGATTTGAGCTTGTGGAAGGAGAAACAACTGTAAAAAAGGATCTTCTCAAACCGAATGAAACATTCAGTTTTACATATAAGATAAAAGCCAGAAGATCTGGAAATTACACTCTGAGCAAAGCGAAGGTAAGCTGGAAGAATCCCTATGGTGAATCCAGACAGATTGAATCTGCAGAGTATAAGATAAATGTCGAGAAACGTCCTCCTCCAGCCACAACTACACCTCCTCCCACAACTCCTGTGGTAACTCCTGTATATGAAAAATATGTCTCCAAAATACTACTTTTACTTGTTGTCATCCTCTTACTCATAATAGCTATCATAGGAATAAGAACATACTCAAAAAGAAGATTTAAGATTGAAGAAGAAGGTGAAGAAGAGCTTATGGAGGGATTGGAGCTTCCAGAAGAGAGTGAAATATCTACAGAAGAATTGCCTGAGGAAACAGAGGAAAAAACACCAGAGGAGATATTCAAAGAGATCTCCCTTCCAGAATTTGAAGAGGAGGAAGAAAAAAAAGAGGAGAAATATCCCAATGCTCCGGGATCCATAAAAAAGATTCTTGAATGGCAGGAAAAAGAGGAAAAAAGAAAGAGGAAGGAAGAAAAAAAAGAGACAGAAGAGGACAGAAAGAGATGGTTTGATATGGACTACGATATAACGGAGGATATGACACCCAAAGAAGTATTAAAAGGTAAGAAAAAGAAAAAGGAAGAGTAAATGAAGGTAATTCACAGAGATATTAAAAAGAATTTTATAAAATTAAAGGCAGAATCCTTAGATGATCTCTGGCATTTAAAGCATATAATAAGAGAGGGAGATCTACTCGAGGGCAAAACATTTCGCAGAGAAGAGCAGAAAACAGACAAAATCAGGAAAGAGAGAACGGAAAAAAAGCCAGTTTATTTGAAGATCAGATCCGAAAAAATAGAGTTTCATAAGGATACAAATAGATTGAGAGTTACGGGTCCCATAGTGGAAGGAGAAGATACAGGAAGCTATCACACATTCAACATAGAAGAAGGCAGTGTTATAGGTATAACTAAACAGTGGAAGGAGTACGAGTTAGATAGGATTGAGGAAGCAGTAAAAAACACAGATGCACCAAAGATCCTTATCCTCAATATGGATATGGGAGAATCTCTGTTTGGAGTTGTGAGAGAGTATGGTGTTGATTTTCCTGCAAGCATGAATGAAAATATTCCAGGAAAATACTATTCTGTTAAGAGAAAAAAAGAAAAGGAGAATTTTTTTAAAAATGTTGCAGAAAAGATCATTGAGATTCTTGATAGATACTCCATAGAAAAATTCATAATTGCAGGTCCGGGGTTTGTGAAGGAGGAGTTCGCAAAGTTTCTTAAGGAAAAATATCCTCAGCTGAATGGAAGATACCTCCTGAAAAGAGCATCATCTGCTGGTAGAACAGGAATATACGAGGTAATTAAAAAAGGAGATCTTGAGGATATATACAGAGAATCAAGAGTCTCCAAGGAGATAGGGCTGGTGGAAGAACTCTGTCAGAAAATACTCAGGGATGAGGCTGTATATGGTATCAAAGATGTCGAAAAAGCCATTGATTATGGAGCTGTTGAGAGATTATTGATCCTTGATGATCTCCTGAGAGACGAAAATTATGAAAAGATTCTGGAAAAAACAAGGAAAAAAAACTGTAAGGTTTATGTGATAAGCAGTGAACATGAAGGAGGCGAAAAGTTAAAGGGCCTTGGAGGGATCGCAGGTCTTCTGAGATTTAAAATTTCTTAATGAACTTCACCAGTCCCCTTTCCGTTGTGATATAGAATCTCTGATCTTTTATGATCACCGTTGGCAGTGAGTGAATCTTGAAAGACACCTCTGATTTTATTTCCTCATACTCTTTAGGTTTGAAGTTTATTGCTCCTTTTGACACATGGCTTAAAAGAGCAAATATGGTCAGTGCTCTGTTACAGTACTTTGAGTCCTTCTCTATTATCAGCTGAGCTTCTATTGGTTCTATCGAAAATTCCTGATTCAGAATATACTTTCTGTTATACTCCTCTATTTTTGGCTCCCCGTATGCCAAGAAGACTGCATCTTTGTTACAGGAAGCTATTATCTCTGAAAAATCGGGATAATCTATGAGTTTCTCTATTTTGAATCCCGTATCTCCAACTATTCTAACACCACACTGCTTTGTTTTGCAGTATCTGCATTTTTTGAGATCGAAAACGATATTGAGCATGTTTCCCATCCTGATCTCTTCCTTAAGTCCTCTGATTATACTTTCTTCTGTGAGTTCACCGACAAAGATTCTGTTGTTTATCATCAAAGTGGGCTCAAGAAAATCTGAATCTTCCACTGGGAAAAACTCAATTTTCATGAATTTCTTTAGATCCTCAAGAACAGGAGGGATCTCCCCCTCCAGATGATAAAACTCTATCTTAAGTTTCTTAACATCTGGAGGAAGATCATAGAATCCTATCTCATCTTTACTCTCATATACTTTCAGAGGTTTGTAAGTCTTAAGAGGAGTCTCATTCACTATTTTCTCTTCAGATTCCTCCTCAATCTCTTTTTCTTTTTCTGTAAAGGTAAGTTCTATTGCATTTTTTGGACATGCTTCCACGCATTCCCCGCAGAGTATACAATCTGTACTTCTCTCGCTCTGATATGGAATGAGACCTATGGGGCAGGCACTGACACACGCGCCACATCTATCACAGCTATCTTTC
>Ga0190303_1001182_pt1 | contig 10540 bp, 6 predicted proteins | sample 48700701_MG_FD_161672 | JGI IMG/M metagenome (GOLD analysis project Ga0190303, IMG submission 161672) | Hydrothermal vent sediment bacterial communities from Southern Trench, Guaymas Basin, Mexico - 4870-07-0-1_MG | ecosystem: Environmental > Aquatic > Marine > Hydrothermal vents > Sediment ...
TGTTCCTGTGTGCAGAAACCAAAAATCTGCTCTATACCTGCTCTGTTGTACCATGATCGGTCAAAAAAGACTATCTCTCCGGCATTAGGTATCTGTTTTAAGTGTCTCTGAAAATACCACTGCCCCAACTCTTTTGAATTTGGTTTTGGAAGTGCTACAGAACGAGCTTCTCTAGGATTCAAATAATTGTTGAACTCTTTAATTGTTGAACTTTTTCCTGCTGTATCCATTCCTTCAAATATGACTAAAAGACGTTTGTCATTATTTATGATCCATTTTTGAAGTTTCACAAGTTCATACTGAAGTTTCAGAGACTCCTTTTCATAAAAATCACGTTTTATCTTCCCATTTTTTTTAAAAATTTTTGAAGCTTTAATCTTGTATTCTAAAAGATTTTTTGTATAAAAAACTGCTTGTTCTTTCATGACTTTTCTCCCGTATTTTTCCTAGAAGTTCTATGGTTTAACTGTGAAGCAAATCTTGCTTCAGTTTCCAGCTTCATTAGAAGTCGTGCATTATTTATACGTAATTTACTATTCTCTTCCTGAAGTTTTTCTGTACGTTCCTGCAGCGTTTTATGTTCTTCAAGCAAATTATCATACATAGCTTGAATATTTTCAAATTTAGTTGTGAGTTGGCTCTGTACTTTTTCCAGATCTATAAACTCTTTCTGTGTTGTCGAGAGTGACTCTTTTGTATTGTTCAACACATTTTTAGTTTCTGAGAATTGTTGCAGTTCCTGTACATTACTTGCATTTTTTATTTTATATTCCTGGAGTTCTTTCTCTAAACTTGATATCTGTTCTGCTTTCTCATTATTGTCTTCTCTCACATTGATAAACCTGTCTTTATATGTTTTCACACGCATAGATGAGACTACAACAACAAGAGCAATGACCAACAGAACCACAAGCGCTATCCCTGCTATAAGCATTAACGTAGAATTGTTTTGAATTTCCAACAGTAGATCTTGCATTCTTAACCCTTTATCCGTTTATAATATCATAACTTTTAGGATAGTTACATTCCATTCTGCTTGTTTTTAATGTACCTTTTCCATACTTCATTTTGCTGAAAATGATCAATACTATATTTTCCAGGTCATCAAAATACACCACTCTGCTTAAACGTCCTTTTTTATCTGTCTGGATCGTATAGTTCTTTCCTTCATATTTTGCCAAATATACTGTTTTACGGTCTTTAACCTCTTTGGCATTTTCCAAGATCTTACTAAGGTTAAACCCTTTATTCATACGATAATTTGAAACCTGTTCCAGATCATGATCTACAACCACAAGCTCATATCCGTCTGTACATACTTCTTTTTTAGTAGGTTTGACATATTCCCATTTCAATTGTGTTTTGTTTGAAAAATATACTTTTCCAGAGTAATTGATCACTTTTTTCTTAGGGTTTGTGATCTTCTGTTTAAAGTTAGCCCGAAAATTTTCAGGGAGGGTAATAGATGCTGAAAAAGCATATACCTGTACTGTTAAGATCAATAATATTAGTCTCATATTTTTATCCTTTTTTAGAAGTGGAATATACCAAAATATCACTTGGCAGGAGGTTATTATCTTAAAAAATTGTGAACTACGCGTGTATCGATATATCTATTAAATAGAGATATACCTTACTCTAACGAAATATTAATCACTTTTTAGATAAAATCATTGAAATTATACAAATCATAACTAGGCATATTAAAATGATAAAAAATGTTCTCAAAATCTTTGGCACAAGAAATGACAAGATCGTTAAAAACTACCTCAAAAGAGTCAAAAATATCAATATACTTGAAGCAGACTATGAAAAATTAAGTGATGATGAACTCAAAGCAGAATTCAATAAGCTTAAAGAGACAGTTCAAAATGGGGAAAGGTCTTTAGACGATGTACTGTATGAGTCATTTGCTATTACTCGGGAAGCCAGTAAGAGAACACTTGGGTTAAGACACTATGACGTACAGATGGTCGGGGGTATGGTACTTAACGATGGAGACATTGCTGAAATGAAGACGGGTGAAGGTAAGACACTTGTTGCAACGCTTGCAGTTGTACTTAATGCGATGACAGGTAAAGGTGTACACATTGTAACAGTCAATGATTACCTTGCAAAAAGAGACTCCGAAGATATGGGTGTTCTTTATGAATTCCTGGGTTACAGTGTTGGTTGTATTACTACAGATATTCATGATGATATGGGCAGAAAAGCACAGTATGACGCTGACATCACTTACGGTACGAACAATGAATACGGTTTTGACTACCTGCGTGACAACATGAAAGTACGGGCAGAAGAGAAAGTACAACGTGAACATCACTATGCCATCGTGGATGAAGTGGATTCCATTCTTATTGATGAAGCAAGAACACCTCTGATCATCTCCGGTCCTACACAAAGAGACCATAACCATTATGCCAGAGCAGACGAAATTGCCAAACTGATGGAACGTGGAGAAAAAATAGAGACTAAAGCAGGTGAAGATGAGCAGACAACCGGCGACTTCATTGTAGATGAAAAAAACAGAACCATTGTAATGACAGAACAGGGACTTGAAAGAGCACAAGATCTTTTTGAAGTTGAAAATCTCTACAACCTTGAAAATGCAGCACTTTCTCACCACCTGGATCAGGCACTTAAAGCACACTATATTTTTGAAAAAGATGTTGATTATGTTGTACAGAATAATGAGATCATAATCGTTGATGAATTTACAGGAAGACTAAGTGAGGGTCGTAGGTACTCTGAAGGTCTACACCAGGCAATTGAAGCCAAAGAAGATGTAGAGATACAGGAAGAGTCTCAGACACTTGCCGAGATCACATACCAGAACTACTTTAGACTGTATGAAAAGCTTGCAGGTATGACAGGTACAGCACAAACAGAAGCATCGGAATTTGCACAGATATATAATCTGGAAGTTATCTCTATTCCTACCAATGTACCTATTGCCAGAGATGATAAGAATGACCTGATATATAATACAGAACGTGAAAAACTGGATGCAGTTGTCAGAAGAGTAAAAGAACTTAATGCCAAAGGTCAGCCTGTACTCATCGGTACAGCTTCCATCGAAAAATCAGAAATGATCGATGCCCGTCTTAAAAAAGAGAAGATCCCTCACAATATGCTCAATGCAAAGAACCATGAACATGAAGCAGAGATCATTATGGATGCAGGACAAAAAGGTGCTGTAACAGTTGCTACGAACATGGCTGGTCGTGGGGTTGATATTAAGATCGATGATGAAGTAAGAAGCCTTGGCGGATTGATGATCCTGGGAACTGAGCGTCATGAAAGTAGACGTATCGACAACCAGTTAAGAGGACGTTCGGGTCGTCAGGGTGATGCTGGAGAGAGTCAATTTTTCCTTAGCCTTGACGATAACCTTTTGCGTATTTTCGGTGGAGAGAAGATCAGAAATATTATGAACAAACTGGGTGTTGAAGAGGGTGAATATATTGACTCCAAGATCGTAACAAGATCTGTTGAAAAAGCACAGAAGAAAGTGGAGAACCAACACTATGAGTCAAGAAAACATATCTTGGAATATGATGATGTTGCCAACCACCAGAGAAAAGCAATTTATGCATTTAGAAATCAACTTCTTGATACTGAATTTGATATTGCAGCAAAGATCAAAGAGAACCGTGCTGAATATATTGCACATCTTTTAGCTGAGTGTGAAATTTATGATGGAATGCCTAAAGAAGATTTCAATGTTGAAAAACTGGGAGCACTCATAAAAGAAGAACTTCATATTGAAGTTGATCACCAGCATTTTGTGGACAAAGAGGTAGAAGAACTCACTACTATGATCACTGAAATGATGGAAAATATTTATGAAGAAAAAATGTCTCAAATTGATCCTGAACAACGTCAGGAAATAGAACGTATTTTGTACTTACAGGTTCTTGACCCTCAATGGAGAGACCACCTTTATGAGATGGATGTACTTAAAACAGGTATCGGGCTTAGAGGATATAACCAAAAAGATCCACTAACTGAGTATAAACAAGACAGTTATAAACTCTTTACCGACCTTGTGGAACGCATTAAGTATGAGGCAGTAAAAGTACTTCAACTTGTACAGTTTGACTTCACCTCTCCGGAAGAGGAAGAGGCTGCAGTTGAACAGATAAGAGAAGAGTTGGAAAATGATGTTGCAGATGCACAACTTAACCAGTCTTTTGAAGAAGGCATGATCACTGAAGATTCTGCTGCACTTAAACCTATTACCGGGACAAAAAAGCCAAAAAGAAATGATCCTTGCCCATGTGGTTCAGGTAAAAAGTACAAAAACTGTTGTGGCCAAAGCGGACCTAAAAAAGGTCTATTGGCATAATGTCCAAAAACATCTCCTCGCCTAACAAAAAGTTTGTTAGGCACATCATCAAACACTATTTAAAGTACGACAAAGAAAATCCTTTTATTTTTATTTCTGCAATGCTTGCTTTTTTAGGTATTGCTGCAGGAGTAATGGTTTTGATGATCGCTATGGGGATCATGAACGGTACACAGCAGGAGTTCACAAAAAAACTTTTTGTAATGAACTATCCACTTACCATCCTTCCGATTGAAGAAAATTCAGTAAATGATGATCTTGTAAAAACACTTAAAGAGAAATTTCCACATTTTAAATTCAGTCCATACTATACAACACAGGTCATTACCAAAAATGAGGGTTCTGTACAGGGCTCTTTGCTTTATGGTGTAGATTTTGACAAAGAGAGTGCACTCAACTCCGTATTTGAAAAAGCCAGAGGAGACTCTGAAAGCAAATTCAGGGTCATAGTAGGAGATGCTCTCTCATTTGATATGAACGCACCTAAAGGAGAAAAAGTAACCCTCTACTTTTCAGAACAGACTGCAGTCGGTTTTGGAACCATGCCGCTTCAAAAACGTTTTGTTATAGACGGTGTTTTCGATTCCGGTCTTAAAGCATACGACAAAGCGATCATGTACACTTCTCTGGAAGCATTTGAAAAACTGCTTGATCGTCAAGATGGGGTTTATGATGGACTTCACATTCACACTAAAGACCCCATAAAAGAGATCGAAAAAATAAAAAGTATTTTACCTCAAACGGTTATTGTAGAGGGATGGTGGCAGCAAAATGGTAACTTCTTTGCAGCCATGGAGATGGAGAAGAAAGCACTGTTCCTGGTTTTACTGCTCATCATTCTTGTAGCCTCTCTAAATATCATTTCATCTCTGCTTATGACTGTCATGAGCAGAAGATCTGAAATAGCACTTATGCGTACACTGGGAGCCACAAAAACAGAAATAAAATCTATCTTCTTTAGATTGGGTCTTATTATAGGATCTGCAGGTATTGTAGCAGGAACACTACTTGGAGCATTTGGTATATGGCTTCTTACTACATTTGATATTATCTCCATGCCGGCAGATGTTTATGGTACAAGCAGACTACCGGTTGATCTTACCATGAGTGACTTTGGACTTATTATCTTAGGGACATCCATTATAATCTTGCTTTCAGCACTATACCCTGCTAAAAAAGCATCTCAGACAGATCCATTGACTGTCTTGAGAAATGAATAATGGAGGGGACATCCAGTATTTAAGGTGACACCTTATTGAATATCTCTGGTTTTTTGATATTAAACAGTGGTTTCTTCTCAGGCTGGGGTTCTTTCTTTTTAAGTGCATGGGCTGGAGACTTAAGTGTTCTTTTAATAATATCAAACGGTAGAGACAAGATCTCTTTTGTCGCAGATGTTTTTACTTTTGGTTTATCCAGACTTCCGGTAATTTTCAAACCTACAGTCATACTCTTATCTTCACCCATCAGAATGTAACCAAGAACCGGAATACTGCCTACAACTTTTCCAAATTCTCTGGCTGTCTGTATGGCCATATTCATATTGATCGTATTTTTCTTAAGATCCAGTTCACCTTTACCAACTATGGTTGCCGACTTACCTCTAATATAGATAGAATCAAGAATGATCCTGTCTCCTATTTTTCGATACTCAGCAACACCTTCTTCAATTTTAAAACCTTTATTCGAAAAACCGGGACTGCTGAATGTAGCTAATGCAGGAAGTGTATTTATGAATGCCAAAGTATTATTGTATGCTTTAAAATCACTCATGATCCCACCCTCAATAATGATTTTTCCTTTCGTCATTTTCTTTGGATCACCTGAGCTTTTAAATGTATATCGTCCTCTCTTCAAACCATCAAAGTTTATAAGAGGATGTAACATCTTATCTGTCATACGCAGTGCCTCAATAGAAATTCTTTTACCATTTTTAGTTAGCTTTACAACATTACTACCCAACCGTCCCACAGCTTTAATATTACCGTTTGGCTTCACTTCTATATTGTAGCTGTCTGTTACAAGAGTGAATTTATCATATCTCAGTTTACTCTTTTTCCCAACAATTTTATATCTTTTTTTATTTTTGCTATTTTTATTTTTCATCTCAGAAGCGAGGAACTCTTTTAGATCTATATTTAGATTATTAAGTGTGACACGTGATTTATCTTCATTAAAATGCAAACGTTTATTAAAAGCATAAAAATCAATTCCTTTTTTAGTTATGACACCACTACACGGAACTCTTGTAAGGCAGACATTATCTTTCTCATAAAAAAAACATGAGTCTCTGTGAAGTTTTCCTTTAAATGCATAGGTCTCAAAATCTTTTGTTGTAATATCAAGATTTCCTCCACTTATTTGCAATCCCAAGTCTTTAATATATGGTTTTATTTTTGCTATATCTCCTATCTGCATCAACATATTTTCAGGACTATTGACTATTTTTAATTTCAAGGTTGGCAACTCAGCTACAATATTTTTTTTATAATCCAAAGTCAATGGCAGCATTTTATTTTTAAGATTAAAGAATTTTTCTTTCCCTTCTCCTATACTGGCCTGCTTGGCATTGAACTTCAGATCAGCTTTTTTTGATTTTAAATTTATCTTTCCATTTACCTGACCCATATACCAACTATCTTTCAAGTCAACATTCTTGAGCGTAATGAATCCTTTCTCATACTGTACATTTCCCCTAAGTACAGGCAGCTTCACTTTATCAATATAGACATCGCCTTTCTCAAGATCAACATTGACAAATACGGAAGTTTTTTTAGCAGATTTTTTTAATGGTACATCTATCTTCACATCTACTTTAGCCAGGCTTTCTTTTTGTGTTACAGGTATTTGCAGATCATATGCTCTAAGTATCTCATGGACCACAGAGTCAATCATAGATCTAATATGCAGATCAACTATAAGTGTTGTAGTTTTGTTTCCTATAAGATCTACTATAGAGACCTTACTTCCCTCTAAGTCTCTATCTTTATATCTTGGATGTTTTAAGTCAAAATAAAGTCCACCATTTTTGTAAGTAAGTATCAAGTTCTCAGCTAATACAGGTGCTAATTTTTCCTTATAATATATTTTGACATCCTCAATAAGAGCCTCTCCTCTTAATGAATCAAAATCCATTTTAAATTCATTATTGGCAACATTCCCTTTACCTACTAAGGAATAAAGTTTATATTTTCCTGCTTTTACCTTATCAACTACCCAGGGTTTTATAGCAGGACTCAATCCCGTTTTATCTATAAGCGTTCTCAAGTCAGTAAAGGTATTACTTTTTACCGCAAAAGAAACCAGGTCATCTTCTTTGAATGCTGCAAAATTACCTTTGATATTATAGGCATTAAATGCACCTTCTGTCTCCAGTCTGTCTTTTTTTAAAAAGTAAGTCAATTTCCCTACGATATTTATATCTTCTTTTTTAATATATAACATAGAGACATCGGCAACAAGCCTCTGCCCTATTCTTTCAATATTCCCTGCTATTTCATAATCATCAGAAGTAATATATAGTATATTATCTGCAAAGATAATTTGATAATCATTATTTTTAAAATCCAGTCTTTCTAGCTCTATATAGTGAAAATATCTCAAAACATCTTTAACATAGTCAAAGGTTCTGTCTATGTTTTGGAATGATGTTTTTGATCGAGTTTTAGGTATGACAATATTATTGGCTTTAAGTGTGAGTTTTTTATCGAGTTTGATGTATAATCCGTCTATCTCGTACTTGCCTAAAGTCAATTTATCCGCATGGATACCCACTTTAAGCCACATAAATAGAGCAACTAAAAGGACGATCAGGAAAATGAGTGTATCACGCAAGACAACATGGAGAACATGGATGGTATGGGCAGAAAACATTGCCGTTGTTTTAATCATCTCTTTTGCCTTTTACACTACAATACCCCTCAAAACGACACAAACACTCTTTGTGCCTCAAGGCTCTATCAATACTATTATATCACAGCTGACTAAAAAAGGTTACGAACTCTCTGTAATAGACAGCTATATTCTTCGTCTTTTGGGAAGTCCTCAAACCGGTTGGATCCATATAGGCAAAAATGAACTTAACCGTGTTGATTTTCTATATAAACTCACCTCTTCCAAAGCCCTGATAGAAAAAGTAACACTCATACCCGGTGAAACTTCTGAAATCTTTTTTAAAGATCTTGCAGAAAATATGAAATTGGATAAGGCAAAGCTAAAAAAGTATTACAGTGAATTCTCTTCTTATCCTGAAGCAGGTATATATGCAGATACCTATTATGTACCTTATGGCATAAGAGAGAAACATATTATGAATTTTCTTGTACGTGAATCAGAAAAAAAATATAAGAATTTTTCAGAAAAAATTTATGGGAATTATGACAAAAAACAATGGTTGAAAGTATTGATCATTGCTTCTATCATCCAAAAAGAAGCTGCAAACAATAAAGAGATGCCTCTGGTATCTTCAGTGATCCATAACCGTCTTAAAAAGAAAATGCGTTTGCAGATGGATGGAACACTGAACTATGGTAAATTCTCACACATCAAAGTCACTCCGGAAAGAATAAAAACTGATACAAGTACATTTAATACCTACAAACATAAAGGTTTACCATCTTCACCTATAGGTGCAGTGAGTATTGCAGCGATCAAAGCTGCCATAAAACCGGCAAAAACAACACATCTCTATTTTATGAAAAATAAAGATGGGGTACATGATTTTTCTGATAGCTTTAAAGCACACAGAAAAAATATAAAAAAAGCCAGATAGATCATATTAAAAGCTGAAGTAAATTCAATAAAAACATCACAATAAAGCCAACTTTATACACCATCATCTCATTTCTTTGGATGAATGACAGATTTTTATCAAAATAGGGTTTTACTTTGCTTGGATTTGCTATCTCATATAACATTTCTGAATAGTGGTGATAGCGTTTATTTGTATCTGTTTCAATTGCTCGCAGAATGATACTCTCCAGCCAGTCAGGTATTTTGGCATTGTATTTAGTAGGATGTTTGGGGTTTTTGTCAAAAGAAGGATTTTGAAAAGGTTCTATCTCCCCAAATGGGAATTTTCCTGTTAGTGCTTCATAAAGAGTAACACCTACAGCATACAATTCTGTCTGTTCTGTAATAGGTGCTTGATTAAAACGTTCCGGTGCTAAATAAGAAGGTGTTCCTGCACGTGTCACATCGGAATAGGCTTCAGTGATGCTTCCAAAGTCTACCATTTTAAAGACCAGCTTCTCTTTACGTTTTGTGATGATTATATTTTCCGGTTTTATATCTCCATGTACCAGGTCAAGTTTCGTTAGAAATTGAGACATTTTCAGTAAAAACTGTGCCAATTCTATACCCATATCTACAGAAAGTGATTTTTTATCTGTAAATTCTTTAAGAGACGGACCTTCTATAAAACTCATAATATAATAACGATGTGTTCTCTTTTTAGGAATGACCGCTTTAGGAAAAAACCCTGCCTTGAGACGTTTTGCCATCCAGACTTCTTTCACAAAAAGGTCAAGCATGACTTCATCGTTTTTAGCTTCAGGCATGGCAAATTTGATAACATATCGTACACCCTTTTTCTCACAAAGCCAGGTACGGTTATTTTGTATCAGAGGTTTGATCAATTTGTAGCCATCTATAACCTCATCTACTTTATATTTCTCTTGAATGATCAAATTACTCTGTTTGAGTTTAAGTCTAGGGTCAAGCTCTTTGATCTCTATCACTACTGCTGTTGTATCATCAGGCAAGTTATCATTATGAAGTTTAGAGGCTTTTTTTACTAAAAATGATGCACCTATCTTAACACCATCACTTAGTTCATCTTGTGTGAGTTCGTTATAGAGTCCGTCACTGCACAGCAGTATCTTATCTCCTGCTAAAAGATTATTTTCAAAGTAATATGGTGCAACGCTCTCTTCCAAACCCATCGCAGCAATAAGTACATTCTCCATACCATCTTCATCCATGCTATGGTCATTTGAAAGTTGTGAGAATTGTCCATTTCTAGCTAAGTAAATACGACTATCACCTACATTGGCACCATAAAGTCTGTCACCTTCTATAACAACAACAGTCAGTGTTGTCACCAACTCTTCACGTTCATAATCTTCCATAGATTCAAGGTAAAGTACCCTGTTAATACTTTCTATGAAATGAAGTATGGACTTTTCCATACTC
>Ga0190303_1001183_pt1 | contig 10534 bp, 7 predicted proteins | sample 48700701_MG_FD_161672 | JGI IMG/M metagenome (GOLD analysis project Ga0190303, IMG submission 161672) | Hydrothermal vent sediment bacterial communities from Southern Trench, Guaymas Basin, Mexico - 4870-07-0-1_MG | ecosystem: Environmental > Aquatic > Marine > Hydrothermal vents > Sediment ...
ACCTTACAAAGTTTAGATCCTAGCCAAACAAAAAGGATAGGCCTTGAAGCTACAGGACATTACGGGCGTAACCTTAAAGTGTTTTTAGACAAACACGGTTATACCTATATGGAATTCAATCCATTCTTAGTGAAAAAGTTCTCATTAGGCCTAACACTAAGAAAAACAAAGACCGATAAAGTTGATTCAAAACTTTTATCATTGATTTTACTGTCCGTAGAACACAAAGTCTACCCAGTTAAATCATACCATATTGAAGACATTAAGTCACTTACTCGCTACTACAAAACACTTACGAAGAAACGTTCTAAGGAAATCGTTAATCTTACAAACATCTTAGATTACATCTTTCCTGAATTCAAACAATTCTTTAATAATAGGTTTTCAAAGACAGCTTTATATATTCTAGAAACTTATCAAACACCTAGGAAAATCTCTAACATGAATAGTAAATCTCATGAAAAACTTAACAAAATAGCTAGAGGTAAATTTTCTTACGCTAGGTTTATTAAATTAAAACTATTAGCTAAAGAAACAATTGGATCTTCTAGTGAACTTTTAAACAATCAACTACAATCATCACTTCGCCTATATCAAGCAATTCAACATGAAGTTAATATAATATTTGATCAATTACTAGAATTATCCAAAACAATTGATTCTCCAGTATTTACTATCCGATGAATAGGTCCAGTTTCAGCTCTTTCAATTATTTCTGAATACAATAATTTCACATCATTTAACTCTCCAGCCGCTATGCTTTCTTACGCTGGACTTGAACCTTCAGTTATTCAATCAGGGACAATTGAGAAAAAGGGAAGAATGGTTAAACGCGGCTCTAGATATCTAAGAGAAACAATTATGAACGTTACCATAAACTTTTACATGTCTAATCCAAAAATATATGATTATTATTATAAGAAACGTAATGAAGGAAAATCTCATCGAGTAGCCTTAACTCATGTCGCAAAAAAATTGATTAGAATCATCTTTTATCTAGTTAAAAATAATGAACCTTTTGATAAAGATAAACTAAAATAATTATATCGCTTAGTCGCTAAAGCAACTTGATTATTTTAATATTAAAAATCTTACTCTTTTTCAAGAGTCTTTTAAGTTTGACCAAAACTATCTATTAAAAATGCCTTGACTTATAATAGTTTGTCACTCCTAATGTTTAAAGTGTCTATTACCTGAAAATACCATTTTGATTCCTAGTTCATTGCATGCTTTGATTGAATCTTTATCACGAATAGAACCACCTGGTTGGATGATTCTCTTCACCCCATATTTATGAGCTAATTTCACAACATCATCAAATGGTAAAAAAGCGTCACTTGATAATGTTAGATTTGTAGTGTGTCCATGTTCTTTAGCCCATTTCAATGCGATTTCTGCGGCTCCAACACGGTTCATTTGCCCAGCTCCAACACCTACCGTTTGAAAATCCTTAGTAACAATAATAGCGTTAGATTTTACATGTTTTACAACTTTCCATGCAAAATATAGTTCGTTTAGTTCTTCAATTGTTGGTGATAAGTTTGTTACTACTTTTAAATCATCTATATTAACAATATATTTATCTATTTCTTGAATTAACAATCCACCATTTACTGTTGTAAATTGATAGATATCTGTATTATATTTACTTGTATCTAATTCTAAGATTCTAAGGTTTTTCTTCTTTGATAAAAGCTTTAAGGCTTCTTTTTGATAGCTAGGAGCTATCACTATTTCTAGAAATATCTTATTTAACTCAATAGCTAGTTCAGGTGTTATTTCTCTATTTAAAGCGATAATTCCTCCGAAAATAGAAACAGGATCACTATTTTTTGCTTTTTTAAATGCGTCAAATAGATTTATCGATGATCCAACTCCACATGGATTCATATGTTTAAGAGCAACGGCAGTTGGCTCACTAAATTCCTTTAAAATATTAAGTGCTGAATTAGTATCTTGGATATTATTATATGATAATGCTTTTCCATTCAATATTTTTGCACTTAATAATGAATACTCTGAATTGCTTGTTTTATATAGAGATGCTGATTGATGTGGATTTTCTCCATATCTTAATTCTTGAACAAAATCAAAAGTATAAGTTAGATTTTTAGGATTTTTAATATTTAATTCTTTAGTGAGGTAAGCTGAGATTGTTGAATCATATTCAGCAGTTAGCGAAAAGGCTTTTGCACTTAGGTCCTTTTTTGTTTTTTGCAATGTATCTCCATATTGTTTTATCTCTTTAAGAACCTTATCATAATCCTCAATATCAGAAACGACAGTCACAAATCGATAATTCTTGGCAGCACTTCTAATCATTGAAGGTCCACCAATGTCAATTTGTTCGATTGCTTCATCATATGTACAGCCGACTTTTTGAATCGTTTGTTTAAAAGGATATAGGTTCACACAAACTAAATCAATATACTCTATTTTGTGTTCTTTTACTTGCTTTATATGATTTTCTTTATTTCGTAAAGAAAGTAATCCCCCATGGATTTTAGGGTGTAATGTTTTAACTCTACCATCAAGCATTTCTGGAAATGAAGTTATTTCCTCTATTGATAAAGTATTTATATTATTAGCTTCTAATACTTTTTTTGTGCCGCCTGTTGAAATTATCTCGAAACCATTTTCGACTAAACCTTTCACAAATTCAATTAGATTCGTTTTATCACTCACACTTATCAAAGCTCTTCTCATATTATTCCTCCAATAGTTTTATAATTATATTTGGGTAAAGTTTGTGTTCTATTTTATGAATTTCTTTTTCTATTTCATCTCTTGAATTTAAACATGATATATCTAATACCTCTTGGGCTATTATCTCCCCAGTATCAACACCGTTATCTACATAGTGAACAGTTACACCTGTGATTTTTACTTTGGATTCTATTGCTTGTTTAATCGCGTCAAGACCTTTAAAAGAAGGTAATAAAGATGGATGGATATTAATAATCTTTCTTTCGTATTTTGATAAAAGAGTTTTTCCAATTATTTTCATATATCCAGCTAATACAATAAGATCGATATTGTTTTCTTTTAATTTAGATAAGATTATTTTTTCATATTCAAATCTGTTTTTAAAATCTTTTGGATTGAATGTATATACATTTTTGTTTAATTTAGCAGCATGTTTCACAACTAAAGAATCGGGCCTATCTGAGACTACTAATGTAATTTCTGCGATATGTGGATTAGTTTCTAATGCTTTGTTTATAGCTAAGAAGTTTGATCCTGTACCTGAGGCAAATACGGCTATCTTTTTCATTAGATTATCTTAACTCCTATATCTTTAGTTACTTCTCCAATCACTTTTGGAGAAAGATTGATAGTCTCTAATATTTTTAGTGCTTTATCAACTTTTTCTTTTTCAACTATTATTATCATCCCGATACCCATATTAAAAATGTTGTACATCTCATTTTCATGTATCTCACCTAGTTTTTGAATTATCTTAAAAATCGGAGGTAGTTTGTACGATTCTTTATATATTGTGACACCTAAATTTTTAGGTATCGCTCTTGGAATATTTTCAATGAAGCCTCCTCCAGTTATATGTGAAATAGACTTTATTTTTATTTTGTCCATTAGTTCTAAAATACCTGATACGTATATTTTAGTAGGTTTTAAGAGTTCTTCTATTAATGTTGTTCCTAGTTCTTCAAAATAGGAATCTAATGCGTAATCGTTATCTTTAAAGAATACTTTTCTAACTAATGAGAATCCATTGGAATGAAGTCCTGATGATGGAAGTCCTATTAAGATATTTCCAGGCATTACGTTACTTGAATCAATAATTTTTGATTTATCTACTACACCAGTTGTATAGCCAGCAAGGTCATAATGGTTACCAATATACACATCAGGCATTTCCGCGGTTTCTCCGCCTATTAAAGCTACGCCTGCCAACTTGCATCCTATAGTAATTCCTTTAATTATTTCTTCAATTAAATCGGGGTCATTTTTACCAATAGCTATGTAATCTAGAAAGTAGAGTGGTGTCGCTCCGACAGTGATAATATCATTAACACACATCGCTACTAAATCAATACCAATTGAGGAGTGAATATTTGCTTCCTGAGCAAGAAGTAATTTAGTACCTACTCCATCTGTTCCTGAAACTAATACTGGTTCTTTTATTTGGTATTTTGATAAATCAAACATACCTCCAAATCCGCCGATATTTTGCATTGTTCCTAAATTGAATGTGGAAGATACGTGTTTCTTTATTCTTGATACAACTTCGTACCCTTTTTCAAGATCTACTCCTGATTCAAGATATTTTTTTGACATAGTCTGATCCTCCATTAAAATTTACCGTCTTTATTTGCTTCATGTAATCCTCGATATACGTGAGTAGGATATTTACCAGAGAAACATGAAACACACATTTTAGTACGATTACAAGCTTTTAATATTCCTTCAACACTAATAAAAGCTAATGAATCAGCATGAATAATGTCTTTTACTTCTTCAAGAGAATGTCTCGCGCAAATTAGCTCATCATATGTTGAAGTATCCACTCCATAAAAACAAGGATGAGTAATTCGCGGGGAAGCTATTCTCATATGAACCTCCTTAGCTCCAGCTTCTCTAATTAAGTCTATTATCTTTTTAGATGTTGTACCTCGGACAATGGAATCATCAATTATAACTACTTTCTTACCTTTTACAATTGATGGAACTGGCGATAATTTCATTTTGACACCTTTTTCTCTCATTGCTTGTGAAGGTTGAATAAATGTTCTACCAATATATCTGCTTTTTATTAATCCTAACTCGATAGGTATTTTAGATTCTTCAGAAAATCCTAGAGCTGCGGATGTTGAAGAATCAGGAACCCAAATTACAATATCTGCATCTACTGGAGCTTGTTTAGCAAGTATTTTCCCTGCTGCTTTTCTAGATGTATGAACATTCATTCCCTCAATGTCTGAATCTGGGCGGGAAAAATAAATATATTCCATTGCGCAGATGTTGTCATAAGTTTTTTTGGCATAAAAATCTGATGACATATTCCCATCATTATCAATGATTAGGATTTCTCCAGGTAAAATATCTCTAATAAACTTTGCACCAACCGCTTCAAAAGCGCAGGTCTCACTTGATACAACGTATCCACCGTTTAGTTTACCAAGTGTTAATGGACGCAGAGAGTTTTTATCACGAATTACATACAGTTTATCAATTGTTAGTGCTAGGAATGCAAAAGCACCTTCAAGTCTGTTTAAAGCTTGTTTTATAGCTTCAACACGATTAGTTTGAGTATCTTTTTTAATTAAATGTGCGAATATCTCGGTATCTGAGGTTGATTGAAATATTGAACCTTGTATTTCTAAATACCTTTTAAGTTCACGAGAGTTAACAATATTTCCATTATGACACAATCCAAAATTACCAGTATGATGTCTGAATAAAAATGGCTGAACATTCTCTATTCCTCCTCCACCAGAGGTTGAATAACGAATATGTCCAATCGCGCTATCTCCTGTTAAGCCTGAAACTATTTTCTCATTAAAGACACTAGTTACTAACCCTAGTCCTTTAATTTGATTTAGTTCATTTTTATCTGCGGCAATTATACCACATCCTTCTTGTCCTCGATGTTGAAGAGCATGAAGGCCATAATACATTACTTCACTAGCATTCTTAACATTGATAACTCCGAATACTCCGCATTCTTCATTAAATTTATCTTGATATAGTAAATCTATTTCACCCATTTGTCATCATCCTTTTAATTGATTCTATTTAATATCTCAATATAAGCTTCTTCAATATTTCCTAAATCTTTTCTAAAACGGTCTTTATCTAACTTTTCAAGTGTGTTTGAGTCCCAAAGACGGCAAGTATCAGGAGATATTTCGTCAGCAAGTAATATTTCTCCTAAGTGATTTTTTCCAAATTCGATTTTAAAATCAACTAAAATGATATTTTCTTTTTTAAATAAACTAGATAAGATACTATTAATTTTTGAAGCTGTGTGATACATTTTGTGTAATTCTCTATAAGTACATATACCTAAAGCAACAGCGTGATGATCATTGATAAGAGGATCTCCTAAATCATCATCTTTAAGACAAATTTCAAAAATTGTATTGTTTGGTTTGGTCCCTTCTTTGATTCTCAGTCTTTTCGCCATAGAACCTGCGATAATATTTCTGACAATGAATTCTAATTTGATAATTTTAACTCTTTGACACAATTGTGTTCTCTCATCTATTATTTTTACATAGTGATTTTTGATTCCCTCACTAGCAAGCTTTTCAAAAAGAGCTTTAGAAATTTGATTATTTATAATACCTTTATTTTTTATTTGAGCTTTTTTTACTCCATTGAATGCTGTCGCATCGTCTTTATAGTAAATGTAGACAAGATTATTATCTTCAGTCTTATAAATTTTCTTTGCTTTTCCCTCATATAATAAATCTGTTTCTTTCATAATATTCTCCTATTCTTTAAAATATTTTACTGCGTTTCTGAAGATATTTTGTTCTTTATTTCCAGTGATATTTTTAAATAGTCCTTCTTGATATCTTTCTGAATGTCCCATTTTTCCAAGAATTAATCCATCTATACTGATAATTCCTTCAATGGCATAAGATGATCCATTAGGATTAAACAATGGGAGATATGTAGGGTTATGTAGGTTATCTACATATTGAAAAGCTACTTGATTGTTTTTTTGTAACTCAATATATTCATTTTCGCTAATAATAAATTTACCTTCTCCGTGGGATACCGGGATAGTATGAATATCATTTACTTCAAATGAATTCAACCAAGGAGATGAAATACTAGATACTTTTGTGTTAATGAATTTTGAGATATGTCTGTTAATCGAGTTTTTAAAAAGTGTTGGATTACTAGTTTCTGGCTCTTGAATTTCACCGTAAGGTAGTAATCCTGATTTAACTAGAGCTTGAAATCCATTACAGATTCCTAAGATAAGATGCTTTTTTTCTAGAAACTCAGATATTGCTGATGAAATTTTTTCATTCCGAAGTACATTAGCTATAAATTTTCCGCTACCATCAGGTTCGTCTCCGCTACTAAATCCTCCACTAAGCATTATGATATGTGAATTCTTAATGTGCTTTACCATTACATCTATTGAGTTATTTATATCTTCTTCACTTTGGTTATTAAAAACGAACGTTGTTACTTTAGCACCTACATCAAGGAAAGCGAGTGATGTATCATATTCACAATTTGTTCCTGGGAATATCGGTATAAACACTTTTACTTCATCAATCATGAACTTTGAATTTATAAATTCTTTTTCACTCGTTAAATTATTTTTAATAGATCTATCATCTTGGTGAATTATTGGATAAATTTCTTTATATCTTGCTTGATTATATGTTAAACACTCAGCAATTGTTAAAACGGTCTTATTAATCGAAATAGTTTGTTTCTTAATTGTTTTACCTAAATAGATAGCATTTGAATAATCAAGTAATTCATTTGATTCAATTAAGATACTTCCATAATTATATGCATCAAGTTTTAGTGTTGTAGATATCTCTACTCCTATCATATTTCCAAATGATGATTTAATTATCGCTTCAAGTAATCCTCCGTGTTCTAATGCGTAAGCACTAGTTATTGTTTTATTTAAAATTAAGCGACTAGTAAATTCAAAGTTATTTTTTAATTCACTATAATCAAATAAATTATATCTATCTTTTTGATGATCTATTAAATATAAATAACTTCCTGATTTTTTGAATTCTGGCGATATAACATTTTCAACATTAGTCGTAGTAACTGCGAATGAAACAAGTGTTGGAGGAACTGATATATCATTATATGTTCCGCTCATTGAATCTTTACCACCTATTGCCGCTAGATTAAATTCAGATAGAGTATTCATTGCTCCAAGAAGCGCTGTAAATGGTTTAGACCAGGCAGATGGATTGTCATTTAATTTTTCAAAATACTCTTGGAAAGTAAACTTTATATTCCTATAATCTCCACCAGCTGCTACAATTTTTGAAATTGATTCTACAACAGCTTGGCTTGCTCCGTGATATGGACTCCATTCTGATATGTAGGGATTAAATCCGTAAGACATCATACTTACTGTTGATGTCTTTTTATCAAAAACCGGAATTTTATGGACACTAACTTGGGTTTTTGTTAGTTGGTATTTACCTCCAAAAGGCATTAGAACTGTTGTTCTACCTATTGTTGAATCAAACATTTCAACTAGTCCTTGTTTACTAGCTACATTTTCATCTTTAAGGACTTTGATGATTTGCTCTTTTATTGTTTTTTCTTTATATTTATTTTCAAAAGGATTATCATCTGAAATTTCATTTACTTTGATTATCGTTTTTTGTCTAATTCCTGATGTATCAATAAAATCTCTTGAAATGTTACAAATCTCTTGATTGTTCCATTTCATAATAAGTCTTTTGTCATTGATAATTGTAGCAATTTGTACAGCTTCAAGATTTTCTTCTTTACAAAGATTAATAAACAAGTCTTTATTTTCTTTAGAAATTACAACTGCCATACGCTCTTGTGATTCGCTTATTGCGAGTTCGGTTCCGTTAATTCCGGCGTATTTAGTTGGAACTTTTGATAAATCAATATCTAGTCCATCAGCGAGTTCTCCAACAGCTACACTTACTCCTCCAGCTCCAAAATCATTAGCCTTCTTGATTAATTTTGTAACTTTGGGGTTTCTAAATAATCGTTGGATTTTTCTTTCTTCAAGAGCATTCCCTTTTTGAACTTCAGAGTTAGCAGAATGGATTGATGTTGTTGTATGTATTTTAGATGATCCAGTTGCTCCACCAATTCCGTCTCTTCCTGTTTTACCACCAAGCATAATAACAATATTACCTGGAATAGGTTTTTCTCTAACTACATTACTTGCCTTCACAGCACCGATTACAGCTCCGATTTCCATTCGTTTAGCCTTATAGCCTTTGTGATATATTTCATTAACAAACGTTGTAGCTAGGCCTATTTGATTTCCATAAGATGAATACCCATGTGCTGCAACTTTTGAAATTACTTTTTGAGGGAGTTTCCCCTTAATAGTATCTGTTATATTTTCAGTGATATCGGCCGCTCCAGTAATTCGCATTGCTGCGTAAACATAACTTCTGCCACTGAGTGGATCTCTAATTGCTCCACCAATACAAGTAGACGCTCCGCCAAAAGGTTCTATTTCTGTTGGATGATTATGGGTTTCATTTTTGAACATTAAGAGCCATTTCTCATCTACTCCATCAACATCTACGTTGATGTATATGCTTGCAGCGTTAACTTCATCACTAATTTCTAAATCGCTTAAATTACCACGCTTATATTCATATTTTGAATTTATGGTAGCTATATCCATTAATGTCATTGGCTTATTTTCTCGATATAAGAATTCTCTCATTTCTAAATACTTTGAAAAACTCTTTTTTATCTCTAAACTATAATTATCATCGAGAAAAACAACTTCCCTAATCTCTGTTTCAAAAGTTGTGTGTCTACAATGATCACTCCAATAAGTATCTAATACTCTGATTTCTGTTTCGTATGGATTACGTTTTTCATCATTTTTATAGTAGTCTCTAACAAACAGTAAATCTTCTATAGACATCGCAAGTCCCATTTCACTTTGAAGAGATATTAGTTCTCCATCGCTCATTTGGATAAATCTAGAAATTTGTGGAATAGAGGTAGGCAATTCAGGAACTTCTTTATTTAAAATTCTTAAGTCTTTCTCCCTTGATTCAACATTATTTATTAGGTATTTTTTTATTGCATTTAGATTCTTTATATTGATTTTTTCATCAAAAGTAATCAATATCCCACTTTTTACTATCGGTATTTCTTTAGGAGATATTAGTTTTATACATTGCATAGCTGAATCAGCTCTTTGATCAAATTGTCCAGGCAAGTATTCAATTGTAATATAATTTTCCATTAACTTTATATCATAAGTTAATATGTCTTTATTTGGTTCATAAAAAATATAAGGAAGTGAATTTTCAATCACAACTTCATCTAAATCAAAAATATCATAAGTTATGATATATCTTAAAGATTCTAAATTTACTTGAAAGTTTTGTTTTAGTTCTGAAATCAGATGCTTTCTCTCAATATCAAAACCTTTTTTTCTTTCAACAAAAATACGTAATTTGTTCATATTTACTCCTTTATTATGTTATTCAGAGTTTTATTTAATTCTTCAGGTGTATTACCTAAATAAGTAATATGTCCCATTTTTCGGTTATGTTTAACTTCTTTTTTTCCATACATATGAATATAAATGTCATCAATCATTTTCGCATTTTCTGTATATTGTGTGTCTTGTCCTAAAACATTAATCATTAAAACATTTTTTATTAAAAAGGGTTTCTTAATCGTTTCTTCAGTTATTGCTAATATATGATTATGAAACTGTGAAACATTACATCCTTCAATTGAATAATGGCCCGAGTTATGAGGCCTAGGAGCTATCTCATTAAATATTACGTTATTTCCAACTATAAAATACTCAATTGCCATAGTACCAATA
>Ga0190303_1001185_pt1 | contig 10531 bp, 6 predicted proteins | sample 48700701_MG_FD_161672 | JGI IMG/M metagenome (GOLD analysis project Ga0190303, IMG submission 161672) | Hydrothermal vent sediment bacterial communities from Southern Trench, Guaymas Basin, Mexico - 4870-07-0-1_MG | ecosystem: Environmental > Aquatic > Marine > Hydrothermal vents > Sediment ...
CCAGCTACTGTAGAAGCACCAACACCCAAACCACCAATAAATCGAAAAAATGAAAACATATAAGGGTCTGTTGCTAGTCCTGACCCTACTGCAGATACAAAGTACAATATTCCAATCCAAATTAGGGTGTTTTTTCTTCCTATTCTCTGGCTAGGAATTCCTCCAAAAAGTGAACCTACAACTGTTCCCCATAAAGCCATGGACATTATAAATAGGCCATGAAATAAAGGTGTTGTATCCCATAATTCTTTAATGGGAAGGTTTGCACCTGAAATAACAACAGTATCAAAACCAAATAAAAAGCCCGCAAGAGATACCGTAAAGGCCCATAAAGTTTGATTATTAATTTTCATAAATATTAGTTTTTTTTCTTGATAAATAATTTAGTTCGAAACTTCTATTCTCATAGAACCATCAAAATTAAATTTAGATTTTTGCAGGATATTGGCAGAAGAATTACCCACAAGGATTTCAAACTCACCATTTTCTAAAACCCAGCTTTTCGTATTTATATCGTAAAACTTAAAGGCATCTTCTGATAACGAGATAATTACCTTTTTACTTTCTCCATGTTGTAAAAATATTTTTTCGAAACCTTTTAACTCCTTAACAGGTCTAACTACTGAAGATTCAAGATCACTTACATATACTTGTATTACCTCAGCACCGGCCTTATCGCCAGAATTGGTTACTTCTACAGAAACCTGGATTCCATTCTCTTTTTTTTCTAAATTTAAATTATCAAATGCAAACGTTGTATAAGATAGTCCATAACCAAATGGAAAAAGTGGCTCTACAGGATTTTTATCAAAATGACGATACCCCACAAAAAGTCCTTCCTTATAAAAAACACGTTTATCGCCGTCCTCATCATAATAGCTATCAAAAGTAGCATTGTCTTTCCACTCTTTTTCGAAGGAAACAGGTAACTTTCCTGAAGGATTTACTTTCCCTAGAATAATTTCAGCAATAGCCTTTCCTCCTTCTTGTCCTGGATACCAAACATGTAACAATCCATCAATATCATTAACAAATTCAGTCATTTTCATATTACCACCACCAAATAAAACAACAACTGTGTTTGGATTAATGGAAGCTACTTTTTTAATAAGATCAATATGTTCTTTACTTATTTCAAAAGTACGATCAGAAGCTTCTCCTTCCAACAGTTCATGAAAACCAACACAAACAATTGCCACATCCGATTTTTTTGCCAACTCATCAACTCTTGAAGAACTGCCTACTTTATAATATCCGAACCTTGCTGTACATCCTCCCTGATTGTCATAAAGTTCTAATCTAACAGTGTATTCTTTGTTAGCTTCGATATCTAGCAGCACTGTTTTTTGAGTTTCTGCTTGATCTACCCATTGATCAATAACTAATTTATCATCTAAAAACAATCTAAAACCATCATCTCCACTTACCATAAATTTGTATTGACCAGATTCTTTTACATTAATTTTTCCTGTCCATCTAACTGAAAAGAAATCTGTTGGAAAATCATCATGAATTGGATATACCCAACGAAAGAAAATAGTCGGATCTATTTTTGTGAAAGAAGGTTTACCTTCTAAGTTCATATTAGGAAAATATTCACCTATTAATCCCTTAACTTTTTTACCATTATCATAAATATAAAATTTCGATTGCTCAGCAATACCCTCTATAAGCTTACTCACTGGACCAGATTCAAATTCAACTTTAATCCCTTCTGCCAATGCTGTTAAGCCTTCAAATATTGAAATTGCTTTTTTTGGTTGTACTTCTGAACTACCACCCCCTCTATAGACTGCTGGGTGACCGTTAGGTCCAATAACTGCAATAGATTTTACGTTTTTCAATGGCAAAATATCATTCTCATTTTTAAGCATTACAATACTTCCGCTTGATGCCTCCAAAGCTGTTTGTTTATTTGCTTCCCAATTCATTTTTCCTTCACCTAAGTCCACATCCTCATCTAAAAAACCAAAGCGTTCATAAACTGTAAGTATTCTTCTAATTTTATCATCAATTACTGCTACTTTTAATTTTCCGCTTTTAATAGCTGGTAACAGCGTATCCCTACTCATAAATTTTCCATTAGGCATTTCTAAGTCTAAGCCAGCATTAGCCGCAGCAATTCCATCATACGTTGAAGCCCAATCTGAAACTACAAAGCCATCAAAACCCCATTCTCCTTTTAAAATATCATTCATCAAATAATTATTATTTGATGCTTGAACACCATTTATTGGATTGTAAGATGTCATTACCATGCCTACTTTCCCTTTTTGAACTGAAGCTTTAAACGCTGGCAGATAAATTTCTCTTAATGTACGTTCATCCATATCCGAACTGGTATGGTGTCTGTCAAACTCTTGATTATTAGCTACCAAGTGTTTTGCGGTTGCTATAACACCTTCTTTTTGAACACCATTAATATATGCAACAGCCATTTCTCCAGACAAATAAGGATCTTCTCCTAAGTATTCAAAGTTTCTACCACACATAGGAGCACGATAAATATTCATTCCAGGTGCCAATATTACCTGTTTTCCTTTTGCCTTCGTTTCTTGTCCAATAGCTGCCCCAACTTTTTCAACTAACGCCTTATCCCAACTTGCTGCCAAAGCAATAGACGCAGGAAAAGCAGTTGCCTCACCATTAATACTTCTAACACCTACAGGACCATCTGTCATTTTTATTTCTGGAATACCTAAGCGTTCGTTTGGAAGAAGATTAAATCGATTATAGCCACCAAGCATATCAATCTTTTCCTCAATTGTCATCTGTTCAATGATGTTTTCTATTCGTTTGTTTGTATCAGCAGTCTTATTCTGTCCATACGTTTCCCCTACAACAAAAAGGGCAAGTATAATTATTATACTTTTTACATTTTGGTTTGCCATTATCATTACTCGAAATTATTAAAACTTTTATTTATGAATGGTTATTTTACCCTATTTCCAAATAATAACAACTGTCTCTTGCGGTGCAAGCTCTATATTTTTAATATCTACATTCTCTATCCGTTTGCCTCCAAAAATAATTTTAGCTTTCTTATCCACATTTTTCTCAAGACCAATGCTTATATTTTTATCTTTCATATTTACTAAAATGGTAAGATAATCATCACCTGATTTCATAGTTTTAAGTAATACATTTTTATTGTGAACAGTAAATCTAAAAGGCAACTTCTTTACAATACCTTTTGTTTCTTCTTTTACAAAAGTGGCAAATGAGGTCTTATCTTTTTGCCAAGACCCAAGTCCTATAAGAGACGGAATCCATACCACTTCACCTTTCCCATATTGATTTCTAACCGCAATTATATCTTCATTTGAAGTTCCTATTACTTTAGCCTTATCGGTTTTAATTATTCCTTTAACTAAATGTGAAGGCAGTTTAATTTGTGGGTTTGTTAACTGAATATCAAAAGAGCCTCGAACAAATTTATACTCTTTAAGTGTTGCTCCAAAAAGCTCTCTATACGGATCATAACTCATATAAACATTGTGCATATTTTCATCATAAAACCCACTTAAACCTGTTACTATTAGTTTGTTTCCATTTTCAACAAAGGTGTATATTTTATCTTTAAATGCTACCGGAATAGATAACATATTGGCAAGAATAGCAATTCTAGGTTTATCTGTTTTTAACTCCCAATCAAAGTGATTAAGTTGTTTAACATTGCTGGTAATACCTAATTCTAATAGTGTTTCATAATAGGATAATAGAGATTTTATATGTGCTCCTTTTCCTCTGCCAGGTATATCTTCATCAAATCCAGAAGCCATTGTTTTTTCTGAAAAAATAATCATAGATTCAGGAGAATAAATCAGGTTAACATCTGACTTCACTGTTTTGGCTTTCTCAAAGAAATTCTTTTCATCTAATAACACTTTAGTAATATCTCCAGACATTGTAAGTCTATCTGTTGGTTCATTTTGAAAAGTAACCATTCCCCATTCTCCTGCTTCTGCAACAGAAGCCCTTTGGTTTAGAGTCCAAAAAATAGTACGCTCTGCTCCAGATCCAATGCAAGTCCATAACCATTGTGCAATATCTTCTTTTGATGGTGTTAATGGGTTGAAGCCACTAAAAATATTAGGTCCTCCTTGTAATTCTGTGACCCAGAAAGGTTTTGGTTCTGCAGCACTACTAATAATATCGCAATTGGCAGCAATTGCCATAGTGTATTGCTGTCGTTCAAAATAGCCCAAATGCCAAGCCGCATGGATAGAGGCTCCAAGATTTGAAAGAAAAGGCATCCATTTCGGAAAATCATATTGCTTAAGGTTTGAAAATAATAAATGATTATTTACATGAAGAAGTCCTTTTGTGTCTTCTTCTCTTATTATTTTTGCTATCCATTCTAAATATTCTGTGGTATAGTCACGCCAAAATAATTCAAAATCTAAAGAACCTTTCATGTACTCATTTTCTGAAGACTTTATTTGTTGTGCTTTCCATTTTTCAAATCTCGGTAGTGAATACTCATTTTTGGCATAAGAGTAGTCTCCAGGTTCATTTTGTAACACCCAAGTATCTAAAGCTGGGCGATCTTTAAAGTGCCTAACTGTTTGTCGAATATATTCTTCTATTGATTTTTGATGTTCCTCATTTTTTGGGAATTTGAAACCACCCACACTTTTATCGGAAGGGAAAAGAGTAACCAATATTTTAACTCCGTGTTTTTGAGCCATATCAAAAACATAATCATATCTTGAAAAATCCCAATTACCATCTCCTAGATTGATATGTTCTTCAAATAAACGAATACGACATACGGGCATATTATGCTCTTCTAATAATGCAAACCATTTTTCTACATCTTCTTTATTTTGCCCTGGTTCTATAAATACTTGCGCCCCAATTATTGGAGCTTGTGCTTTTAATTGTGTTGTCATTGATATAAAAACTAAGATGAATACAAACCATACTATTCGTAAATAATTTGGTGCTTTTGTTTTCATTTGATTTTGTTTTAAATTATTCTAAATTTTCTTTAAATAATTATATGATTTACTCCTTTACAGCAACTGCAATCTTAGAATCGGCAGTACCATAATACATAAACCATTTTCCTTTAAAATGAACCAACCCTTCCAAAAAGCAGACATGATTGATCTGCCCATCTATCTCATAGGACTTATCTGGTCTAAAAAAGGTGCTTTCTAAACGATCAATTATTTTTAAAGGATCGTTCTTATCAAACAATACCTGCCCTGCAGCATATGTTTTTGGTGCAAAGGAAGCATCACCAAATACCTCACTGTTTTTACTGTTATAGATTAACAATATTCCTTTGTCTGTTAAAATTGCAGGAGGTCCTGGTTCTATTAAATGACTATCAAATTTACCTTTTCTAGTCTTCATTGCAGGTAGTAGATCTGGAACCTCTGTGCTATGCCCAATCAATTCTTCTGTAGAAAAAGAAGAAGATGGGTCTCGCTCTATAGGAGTCCAGTTAATTAAATCCTCTGAATGTGCAAGAAAAATATTAGACTCTCCAAAATACATCCAAAACTTTCCATTTACCTTTGTTGCAATCATTTTGTCTCCTTCTCTTTTACAAACTATAGAACCTGCTTTTGACCAAACTCTAGAGTATTTTCCATTATATGCTTTTTCAAAGACAGATCCATGTTTTTTCCATGTTAATAAATCTGTAGATGTAGCTATAAAAAGACGTGCCGTAGCACCATCCCATGCTGTGTATGTTAAATAATATATACCTTTTTCATCTTCTACAATACGGGGGTCTTCTACGCCACCTTCCCATTCAAATTCTTTCATATCATCATTATCTGGGTAAAATATAGGTTCTGGTAAGCGATTAAAATGAAGCCCGTCTTCACTTACGGCTAATCCTAATCGTGACGTCCCTTTCCATTTACCAACAAAATCTTCGGCTCTATATAACATATAAATCTTATTGTCTTTAACGATGGTAGCAGGATTAAAAACATCTTTACCTTCCCATTTTACTTTGCTTCTCCTTACTGGGCATAGAAATTCTGTATCTGTTTTAGGTTGAAGAATGGGATTAATGCTGTCTACTTTAACAAAAGACATTAATGCCCAAGGATTAGTATCTGGTTCTTTTTCTTGTACTTTTTCTTGTACTTTCTCTTTTGGTTTTTTTATATTACAAGATTCAGAGCCAAAACCTACTATAAATAGTACTATTATTAATAATATATTTTTCATTTTTCCACTTATTTATTTGATTATACATTCATTATTATTATTTATTACATCTTTACATATTTTTCAATGCAAATGCATAGGCTCCTAACGAAATAGATTTACTTGCACCTATCTTAGAAAGACCAATACCGATCTTAGAAATAGGATCATATGTAATTGTTTCTTTACTGTTTGGTATTTTTATTTTATGCACCTCTGCTTTAGCAAAATTTTCCATTTGAAGTTTATCATTTAAGAAATATACTTTTTGATTAAGCCTAGGAATTATTTCCCCTTTATAATTAGTATATGTTGCATTCATTTCTCTTAACATAGCAGGAATTATAATATTATTTGCTCCAGATATACCTCCAGATATTACAGCAAGCCCTCCATCCAAAAAGGTCATAATATTAGCTAAAGTATCTCCTAATATCCTTCCCAACGATATAAAGGCTTCCCTTGCTGCTTGTTGATTTCCTTTTGCCCGACCTTGTGCTATATCATAAATTTCTTTTGGTTCAGGGCTGTTCGCATAAGGTTTAGCAGTCAATTGGGAATAAACTCTTTTAATTGATCGCACACTAACGCCTTCTTCTACATTATAAGGAATGTGACGGCTACTTGTACACCAAACTTCTGATCCTGAGGAATTATCCCCAATAAACAGTTCACCATTCAATGACAAGCCAATGCCAAAACCTGTACCGAGTGTCACACCTAAAAGATTTTTATACTCTTTCTTACATCCCTTTTCTTTTAATATTTTATTTACATTAGGTAAAAATCCATCAACAGCTTCACCATATGCAAATAAATCTCCATCATTGTTAATAAAGACAGGTTGTTTAAATTCATTTTCCAATATAGATTTCATGGGCACACCTCCTTTGAAACAAGGGAAATTAGGTAAGTCTCCAATAATACCTTTTGGGTAATTGGCAGGGCCTGGAAAAGCAAAACTTATGGCTGAAGAAGGTTTACCAATTCTTTCCTGTACTTGATGCAACCCTTTAATCAAAGAATTCATACATTGTTCTAAATTATTGGTAATCGCTGGTCTTCGAATTGGCTCAACTACTTCAACACCTCCTCGTATTGCACTAAAAATAAAATTTGTGCCACCAGCATCCAGTGTTAAGACAACTCTATCATCACTTCTTATATTCATTTATTTTATTTATATAATTCAAACTTCAAACACAAATAATAAGTGTTATTTATTGCTATAAAATATTGCTTGTAATCCTTTTAGGTCATCTGAACCTATTAAATCAACCTCTGCTTTTATTAATTTCTCCCACACAGCATCTCGTTCGGTACTGGGCTTATCGGGTGTTGCCCAAAACCGTAGTATATATCCACCTTTATGAGCTTTTTGTACAATCAAATCTAATTTATCTTTTTCAACAGCAGGCATCTTTCCTTTGCCATTCCACTTAAAATGACTCTGCCAATTGTCACTAACCAATGGCATTAATGAAGAAGCTATTCCTAAATCTAAGTCTGAAATTCTCCCATCATAACCAGCATATCTTACTACTTGATTTTTCATATATTCAAATGGTCTCTTACCTGAAACAATTAATTCAATTGAACCTGTTTTTTTTATGTCTTTATTATATGATGTAAACATTCCTTTATAGCTTTCAAGTATTTTGTGCAAAAGTTTATAGCTTTTCAAGCTGTCATCTTTAATATCTACAAGTAAAATCAATTCTGTTCCTTCTCCGTATACGGATCCATTATTCTTTGAAATTATTTCTTTAAGTGGATCTAGATATAATTTTCGTAAGGTTATACCTTGTTTTATTTGACTTAAGTCATGTGCTAAAAAAAGTGAATCTCCCACAGAAAATACATCTACTTCTATACTTTTAAATTTATAATTTAAAGCACCTAGCAATGGTTGCTTATGTTCATAATCATTATGTGCATGTGCTGATATAACAAGTACTTTTTCATCCCTTTGGAAATCACAGTTAGTTATTATTCCAAAAATTAAAAAAAAGCGAAAAATTTTAATTATCTTCATCTACAAAAATTATTTAAAAATAATTGGAATGAAATAACTAAAAATTAAAATAGCTATAAAAAAAGCAGCCAAAATGTAAACCTCTTTTATAAAAAAGTCTGATTTTTTCAAACTAAAGTCAACCATTTTAATATCTTTTACTTTAACATTCTTTGTCAAAGAACTAACAACATAAGCAACAACTAAAGCAATGACAACACCTGTAAAATTCAACCAGATCCAAAAAACATCAAATCCAAAATCTATATGTAACATCTCTTGAATGGTTTTTGATAATATCAAATTAACAACAACAGCAGTAATTATTCCTGTATTCATACCTATGTGATTTACTTTTTTAGAGAAAAAAGCCAATACAAATGTTACCAATACTGGTCCGTAAAATACAGAACCAATAGCATTAATAATTTCTATTACTGCACTTTTACTACCGCCAAAAAGAAAAGAGGAAGCTATACAAATAACACCCCAAAAAACGACTGCTGCTTTTGAAATATACATATATTGTTTATTGCTTAGTTTTTTTTCTCCTCTATTAAAAAAATCTTCAACAGTTACTGCCGATAGTGAATTTACAGTAGAACTTAATGATGACATTGCTGCCGAAAGTATTCCTACCATTAAGATTCCTATAAATCCATGAGGCAGATATTTTACAATAAAAACAGGTACCATTAAATCTGCTTTTATTCCATTTGTAGCAAACTCATCTGGAAAGTGTTTTTGTGTGGCTTGTGCTATTTCATTTAAAAAATCAGGCGCTAGTGTTATTAAGCCCCCTAAAACTAGCCCCATAACGGAATAAACCAATACCACTGGGAAACGAAAAAGGCCATTTGCCAATAAAAGAGTTCGTATGGTTTTTTCATCTTTTGCAGATAACAATCGTTGTGCTTGTGTTTGATCACAACCATAATAAGAAACATATAAAAAGAAACCACCAATAAGCATGGGTAAAAAACCATATTCATTCCCTTCTCCAATTCCTAAATTATAATCGATAACTTTTAAACGTTCAGGATCAAATCCTTGAGCTAAACCACCATGTTCTTGCAAAAGATTCCACCCAAAATATAGAGAAATAACGAGTCCTCCAAATAATATAATCATCTGTATGGCATCACCCCAAACTACAGCTTTCATACCGCCTTGCCACGAATAAACAATGGTTATCACACTAATAATTAATATAGTATATACATAGTCAATATCTAATACTGCCTGCAAAATAATCGCTATTGTATAAACCATGACGCCTGTACCTAATGCACGACTTATTTGAAAAACAATACTTAAAATTAATCGTGTTGAGACACTAAATCGTTTTTCTACAAATTCATAAATACTTACGACTCCAGATCTAAATAATGGTGGAACAATAACTACCATAATAAAGATCATTGCCAATGGTACGGCAAACTCAAAGGTTAGCCATTTCATTCCTCCATTTAATTTTAGACCAACAAAAGCTGGAGCAGAAATAAAACTGATAGCAGATAATTGCGTTGCCATTGTAGATAGACTTAATGGGAACCATCCCATACTTCTACCTCCTAAGAAATAATCCTTGGAATTTTTATTTTCTTTAAAGAAGAAACCCATTCCCAAAAAAAATAAAATATAAATTATAATGATACTATAATCTAACCAGTTCATAAGGTTTGTTTTTTTAGTTATTCATTTAATAAATCTATAATTAAAGCTGCTGTCCATGAAAAATTATTTCCACCATATCCTTTAGAATCTTCTTTATAAATTTCTTTTCTTGGATCGAAATACTCATAGAAACCAACTTTTTCAACTAACTCTATAGAGTCATTTTTAATACGCTCAGCAATATCTTTAAATCCATAGTTTTTCAATCCACGATATAGCATCCAATTAAGGTTTATCCACACAGGACCTCTCCAATATCTTTTAGGATTAAAACGCTCATTTGTCATATCAAAAGAAGCACATAGATAATTATCTTTCCCTCCAAACTTTTCGTTCAGTGTATTTACTAGTATTTGCGCACGCTCTTGACTAGGTATTCCTGCAAACAATGGTGAAAACGAAGAGGATGAAACATACCTTAGCTGTCTATCATTTCTAAGGTCATAGTGTATATAAGCTCCTAGTTCCTTATCAAATAATTTTTCATTAAAAGTCTTAATGCTTTTTTCTTGCCATTTTTTTAGTTGGTTTACTTTTTCTTGATGACCTCCTATAAGACTATATAATTCAATTAAACTTTGATTAGATTTTATTAACATAGAATTAAACAGCGGATCTTGCACCAAAAAAGGTGAAAATTCAGCTATTTTTTGATCGTTATAA
>Ga0190303_1001186_pt1 | contig 10526 bp, 12 predicted proteins | sample 48700701_MG_FD_161672 | JGI IMG/M metagenome (GOLD analysis project Ga0190303, IMG submission 161672) | Hydrothermal vent sediment bacterial communities from Southern Trench, Guaymas Basin, Mexico - 4870-07-0-1_MG | ecosystem: Environmental > Aquatic > Marine > Hydrothermal vents > Sediment ...
TTCCCCCACGTAATTTCGCGTGAATTTGTCTCCATCGGAGATAAGAACGGCAGAATATACTACCTTGCGACAGAGGGAACAAACGGAAGCGCCATATTGATCAGCAATCCCGGGGATACGGCAGCCGCAGTGCATCTTTTTCTGGACGGTACAGAAATAAATTCTGCATCGTGCCAGAGCATTCAGGTATATCAGGTGGACAATGAAAATGACGGCTCCAGTGCAGTCGCATGGTCCGGGAACACATTCCACCTGCCGCCCCAATGTGCCCAGCTCATTGTCCTTACCGGCTGTTCCGGAAAAGGCGGCCGCTGAAAGCCGAATTCAAACGACTTTTCTTCTTGACAGGGGAAGGAAGATAGCTATAATAGGTATCCGGTGACGCGGGGTAGAGCAGTCAGGTAGCTCGTCGGGCTCATAACCCGGAGGCCGTGGGTTCAAATCCCACCCCCGCTACCAATTTTCAAATGCAACGCTCCGAAAGAGTGGGGCTTTTTTTGTCTTTGGTACAGGTTTGCTTGACGCCAAGACAATTACTATGATACAGTCAATCGCTGTGACGAGATTTCGAGGGAGGATTTTGGAACATGTACGCAATAGTTGAAACCCAAGGCAAGCAGCACAAGGTAATTGAAGGCCAGATTCTCATCGTTGACCGGCTGGTGGCAGATGAGGGCAGCACCATTGATCTGGACAAGGTAAAGCTGCTGGGAAAGGACGACAGTGTAGAGGTCGGTACGCCGTACGTGGACGGTGCCAACGTCACAGCCAAAGTCCTGGAACATAAGAAAGGCAAGAAGATTCTGGTGTTCAAAAAGAAAAGACGAAAACAGTACAAACGGTTGAGAGGCCATCGGCAATTACTGACCGTTTTGCAAATTGAAGGAATCAAGGGGTAAGTAATGGCTCATAAAAAAGGACAGGGAAGTTCCAGAAACGGCAGAGACAGTAACGCTCAGCGCCTTGGTATAAAGCGCCAGGACGGCCAGCTGATCAATGCCGGGACCATTATTGTTCGTCAGCGTGGCACCCATTTCAAACCGGGTGAAAATGTCGGCCGTGGTAAAGATGATACATTATTCGCACTGGCTACCGGCATTGTCCGGTTCCGTGACCGGGGCCGCCTCGGTAAATTTGTAACCATAACAGAAGCGCTTCACTAATTCTGTTTTCTTGATCTATCGGGGGGCCTTGTGCCCCCCTTTGTTGTTTCAGGCGGTTTTTTATGTTTGTTGATGAAATGAAAATGATTGTCCAGGCGGGAAGCGGCGGCAATGGCTGCGTGAGTTTCCGCCGGGAAAAATATGTTCCAAAAGGTGGCCCGGATGGCGGGGATGGCGGGGATGGCGGGGACGTGATTTTTGAAGGCCATGCCGGTATGAACAGCCTGACCCGGCTGCGCCAGCGACAGCATTACCGGGGGGAAAGGGGTGAACACGGCAAGGGCAAGGATATGCACGGCCGAAACGGCTCCTCCTGTATCATCAAAGTGCCAATGGGAACCATTGTCCGGGATGCGGAAACCGGAGAACTCCTGGCAGAGATTCTTGAAAATGGCCAGCAGGTTGTCATTCAAAAGGGCGGCCGGGGCGGAAAAGGGAATGCACGGTTTTCAACTGCAACGGACCGGGCCCCAAGATATGCAGAGGAGGGACAACTCATTGAACCCATCCGCATCCGTCTTGAACTGAAGTTGATTGCGGATGTGGCACTGGTCGGATTCCCCAACGCCGGTAAATCCACGCTGATCTCCCGTATTTCAAGTGCCCGTCCAAAGGTTGATGAGTATGAATTCACAACCCTTCACCCCAATCTCGGTGTTGTGACCTATGATGATTTCAAATCTTTTCTCGTTGCAGATATTCCCGGGCTCATCGAAGGCGCAGCTGAGGGACGAGGGCTTGGGGTTAAATTCCTGCGTCACATTGAACGGACGCGGGTACTTCTTCATCTGCTGGATGGAAGCACTCCCCACGGGTCTCTGATAAATGAATTCGAGACAATTCGAAAAGAGGTGAAAAAGTTCAATCCAGACATGCTGAATCGTCATTATGCCGTCGCGGTAAATAAGATGGACAGTCTGTTCTCTGAGAACGAATTGGATGAAATCAAACAATTTTGCCAGGAAAAACAGATTCCGTTTTTTCAAATTTCCGCAGTTACCGGAGAGGGACTGGACAAGATGATACCCAAACTGGGGCACCTGGTTGAGGCCAGCCGCCCTGCACCTACAACGACAGAAGAACTCCATCAGAAAACAGAGGCCCCAGACCGAAAAACTCTTTTTTTGAACGAGGTATAAATGATCGGTTACTACGGTGGAAGCTTCGATCCTATTCATAATGGCCACGTAGAAATCGCCCGATATATTGCTGGTTTTGACACAGTCAAATCTGTTTGTTTTGTACCTGCCGGGGCTCATCCCCTTGGGAAACAAATTTCTGAATTCCACCATCGTATGCAAATGATAAATTTGGCCATAAACGGAATTCAGGGATTGGAGGCCTCAGATGCGGATTGTTGCGGGGAAGGGCCCTCTTACACAATCCACCTGTTGCACCGGCTGAAACAGATAGAGAAAATGCCCTTTTTCTTTATCGCGGGCATGGACAACCTGAATCAGTTTTTTGAATGGAAGAATTGGGAAGAAATCCTCCTTACTTTTCCCATTGCATTTACTTCACGGGCCGGCGTGGACCCGGACAAAGATGCCGTGAAACGAATCTCCAAAACCATCGGGAAGGCCATTCCCATTGTTAATGAACTGGATAGTGAATTTTCCGGCCCGGCAATTTTGAAGGTACCCGACATTAATATTTCTTCCAGTGAAATTCGTAAAATGATTTTGAACGGAGAATTACCATCTGGTATGATACACTCGGATGTACTTGATTACATAGAAACGCATGATTTATACAGGAAGGGGTAAACATGGAATTATTGGACCTGATTGTCCAGGCAGCGGAGGAAAAGAAGGCAGAGAATATTTCAGTTCTGAAAGTAACAGAGCTGACAACAATTGCGGATTTTTTCTTTATCACCAACGGATTATCAAAAACGCAGAACCAGGCAATAGCCGACGAAATTCTTAAAAAAGCCGGACAAAAGCCCTTCAGCGTGGAGGGATATGACCTTGCGGAATGGATTTTGATTGATTTTGGAGATGTAATTGTCCATATTTTTACTGAGGAGAAACGGGCAACTTACAACCTGGAAAGCCTGTGGGCCGATGCCGAAAAGCTGATTCGGCGAAATGAAGATTAGTGTAGTCTGGCCGGGAAAAACCCGGAATCGGCAGCTGAAGGAACTGGAAGAAGACTACCTGAAGCGTGTGAATCGGTTCAATCGGGTGGAACGGGTGGTTTTAGCTGAGAGTCGCGAATCAAACGCACGCCGTCGGCAAACGGCGGAAGCAGTTGATTTTTTGAATTATCTGTCCACCGGTGATGATCCTATCCTGATGGACGAAGGGGGAAAACGGATGACTTCCCGTGAGTTTGCAAAATTTATTGAAAAGAAGCTGACTTACGGCAGTTTGAATCCGGTATTCCTCGTGGGCGGCGAAAATGGCTTCGGAGGGGTAATCCGGGAAAAGGGCTTTGAATCCATTTCTCTTTCCCCCATGACCCTGACCCATGAATGGGCACGGTGCCTGCTGTTGGAACAGTTGTACCGGGCATTCACAATTATCCGGAACATCCGGTATCAGAGGTAAATCATGAAATTCCGTACCATTGCCCTGATTTCACTTACTGTGTTGATTCTGATTTTTATAAGCGCCGCCGTTTACATGAATCACGAACTTCTTCAGACCTCGTTTCATTTGCCTGCGGGGCTGGAAGTGGACCTGGACCGGATACTCATCCTTGTATTTCTTGCCGGGGTAGTGGGCATGTTTCTCATGTACCGGTCCATCCGCCTGGGCAGCAATCTGACCTGGCGCACCAGTCGGCATTTCGTCCACGCACTGAACCACCTCTACGCCGACCGATACCCGGAAGCAATGGAAGAAATTGAAAAGGCACACGAAAAATCCGCAAACAATTATGACATTCTCATGACCATGGGTGTCATTTACAAACGCCTTGAGCAATACGAAAATGCCGCAACCGCTTTCCGAAAAGCATTTTCCAGAAAAACCACCGTTCAGGCCTTTTTGAAATTACTGGATGTCCTGCCGCACACAGAGGTGGAACCGGACAGTCGGGAACTTCTGAAGCTGGCTCAGAAAATACGGAAAGAATCCCGTACCACCGCCTACCGTGCGCTGTTAAATTACCTGAAACAGACGGGAGACTGGATTCGGGCCGTCAAGGTTTACTGGAAAGGGAGAAAAGAGGATCGCACCCTGTTTCCGGAAAATGAGGGAGCTGAAATCCGGTACGAATTGGGCAAGACGAGGGAATCTGAACACATCCTGAAAGAATTGATTGCAGATTTTCCTGATTTCACACCGGCCTATGTCCGATATGGAGAGCTGCTGCGGAAAAAGGGCAAAACAAAGGAAATGCTTGCCGTAATGAAGCAGGGATTTTCCCGTACCCACATTGTTGTGTTTTTACAGATGATTGAAGATACCTTATTGGAACTGGGAGACCCTGAAAAGGCGGTGGAGGAACTGGGTCAAATCGTCCTCAATGAAAACCACCATGTACTGGCACGATTCTACTTGGGGAAACTCTACTATCGGCTTGAAATGCTTGAAAAAGCAAGGGAAATCTTCGAACAGCTTGAAGGAGAGGTGGCGTACATCCCGGCATTGACCTACTACCTGGCCCGGATCTATCACCGGAAAGGCGAATACCATACGGCAATCCATTACCTGGAACAAATGGTTCAACATGCCCATCTGCTGGATTTTCATTTCCACTGCAGCCAGTGCAATACACCGCTTAACACATGGGCAGAACGCTGCCCGCAATGCGGCAGCATTAATTCGGTTCAAATGATTTTCGAAGAATTGAAGTCTGACGCTACCCCGATTTTCATGCTGTAGAGCCTGGGGGCTTATGGTAAAATCGATTGGAAAACTGAATCGTACCATGTAAATGGAGGGAATATGTCTGGACACAGTAAATGGGCAAATATCAAACACAAAAAGGGCCGGGAAGACGCCAAACGCGGAAAGGTCTTTACCCGCCTGATTAAGGAAATCACTGTCGCCGCCCGGATGGGCGGGGGAGACGAAAGCGCCAACCCCCGGCTCAGAAGCGCAGTTGCAGCAGGAAAAGCGGCAAATATGCCGGCAGACAATATCAAACGGGCTATTATGAAAGGCACCGGTGAACTGGAAGGAGTCAGCTACGAAGAAGCCGTCTACGAAGGATATGGCCCCGGTGGCGTTGCAGTAATTGTGGAATGCCTGACTGACAACCGAAACCGCACCACACCTGAAATTCGGTATCTCTTCGGAAAATACAATGGAAACCTCGGTGAAAACGGGTCCGTATCCTGGATGTTTAACCGGAAGGGGTATATCACTATCGAAAAAGAAAAGATTGATGAAGAAAAGCTGTTCGATATTGTCGTTGATAATGGTGGAGAAGATGTGCTGGATGAAGGAGAAACCTGGGGTGTGTACAGTGACATTGAAAACTTTGAAACAGTCAGGGAAGCTTTGGAAACAGCCGGAGTGGAAATGAGGGAAGCCAGTCTCTCCATGATTCCCACCACCACTGTCCACGTTGAAGGGAAGAAACTTAAATCCGTACTGAAATTGCTGGATGCCTTCGAAGACCATGATGATGTCCAGAACGTCTGGTCCAACATGGATTTTGATGAGGCGGAACTGGAAGAATAGATGAGGATTATCGGCATTGATCCCGGCACAACCTGTACCGGGATCGGCATTGTGGAAAGTGACCGCAGGGGAGAATGCTCCCCTGTTTTTTTTACCGCTTTACGCTTCAAATCCAGAGACCTTGCAATCATACTCCCCGACTTTTTTCTCCGCCTCAACGAAATCCTGGATACTCACCACCCGGATACCGCCGCCATAGAAGACATTTTCACCGGCGTCAACGTTAAATCCACCGTAAAACTGGCGCATCTCAGGGGAACTGCAATCGCCGCTTTGGGGTTAAAAGAAATTCCCGTGGCCGCATACGCTCCACGTTCCGTAAAAAAAACCATCGCGGGCTATGGCCAGGCAGATAAGGAACAGCTTCGCTTTCTTGTTGAAACACAGTTGGGAATCAAGCTGGAAAAAGCTCCCCTTGACGTATCCGATGCACTGGCAGTTGCCCTTTGCCATGCACAACATATCGCCTTCGAAAGCTGATGAGGCAAGGTTGAGGGACGAAACAATGGAAGCGTACCTGAAAGTGCAAGCAAGAACGGGACAAGTCAGAAAATCAACTGTCTTTGCTTTCTTCGCGCACTCGCATCTGTGCTTTTCTACACGGAACTATTTTGCGCACAGATCATCGATGGGAGAGGGGGGACAAAAATAGTTTCCCTGGCCCATTTTAACACCCATAGCCATCAGACGCTGGGAGATCTGTCGGGTTTCAACGTACTCCGGAATCGCCTTCAACCGCAACGCATCGGACATGCGGATGATGGTATTCACCACCTTATAGGTTTCATGTGAATCTTGCATCTGCCGCACCATTTCCCCATCTACTTTCAAATAGCCCACCGCACCGCTCTCCGAGAGAGATGCCACAGTGTGGAGCGAAGAATACCCCGTACCAAAATCGTCAATTGCGAATCGAATCCCATAATTTTCGTTTATGAAGCGAATTACATCAACATTCTCCAACACAGCCTGCTCTGTCAGCTCAATAGTCAGTGAAAGACCAGCATTATTCAGCTCGCGAAGGGTATTTTTCAGAATATTCCTGAAAGTGGCTGATTTCAGAGAATAGGGACTGACATTGAGAAATATTTTATCCGTAACACTGCGAATCTTGTCCTGATATTCGCATATTTTCTCAAAAACAAGGGAATCCAGTTTCAGAATCATTCCCAGATCATATACCGTCTGAATAAAATCCTTTGCCGAAATTACTGCATCCGGTGTAATGATTCGTGCAAGTGCTTCCAGATTATATACTTCCCGGCTTTCCATCATGACAACCGGCTGGAAATGAAGCTGGATATTTTTTTCATTCAGGGTACTCTGGACAAACTGAATCTGCTGATAATTTCGGATAATACCGCTGATCACTGCCCGCTTGTCTTCTGCGTCCAGGTAATAGGACTCGTCTTCAGTCATAGCAGCCTTGGTTGTTACAAAGGCCAGAATTTTCTTGATGAGGTCCCGGGAAAGGTTCTCGCCCTTCCGAAACCCCACTGTCGCAAGAGAAACACGAAACCCGATTGTATTTCCTTCAAAGGAAATACTCTCCTCTTCCAGATGCGTCTTCAGCTTTCGAATCTGGACGTCGAGCTTCATATCAAATTGATCTGTGTGAAAGATATATATTCTGCCTGCTTTCCCTTCAATAAAAAAAGCGTTCGGTGATGATGTGGCAAGGACATTCCCGATGTGATTCTTGATCCTCTCCACAATCGTCCTCTTGACCGTGTCCCCCCATATCCGGGTTAACGCGTCAAACTTCATTACGGTCAGGACAGTGACATGTGATATTTCTCCCGCAGAAACCGCCAGGTGAAGGAAATCGACAAGGCGTTTCTCCCGATTCTGTATGAAAGAAAGGTAAAGATCCCCCAGCGTATGGAGAAAATAGAGGGTTTTTTTACCCAATTCCTTCGCCAGGATAAACATCTGGAGGTAGTTCCGGGAACTCATATCCTGGGTCATGGCAATCGCCAGTTGCTTAATCGCGTGATGGAGAATCTGAACCCATTCTATTTCATCTCCGAGAAGAAGACGTGTTTCCGGTTTGGACAACCAACCGTCCAGTTCAGCCTGAATTGCACTTGCCGAACCTGCTGGTTCCCATTTATCCTCACGGATGGATTGAATCGTTGCCTGGATCCAGCGAACGTGCGGGCTGATGTCCATTTTGTCCTTGAATTCTGACATGAACACATATTCCAGCTCATCCAGGTCTTTCAGGAGGTAGCCCTTTGTGACAAAATTTTTGAGATCACCAAAAAAAGTGCCGACCTCGTTCCAATACCTGTCCAGCATCCCAAATTCAGACAAGGATCTCAGAAAGCCCTGATGAAAAACATTCAGAACAGCTATCAGATTCGCCACAGGCGAACCCGATTGATAATATCGGTACCCCAGACTCTGAAATTCCTTTTCCCTTTCATCTGTAGTCTGCCCGACTGCACCCAGGACGGATTCTTTCATTTCTGAAATTACAGTCAATACGCCAAGCTCTGGTAATCCGTCGGAAATACAACCATCAAGCACTTCTTTTTGCTCATTGGACTCCAGGAATTTTCTGAACAGGCTCTCCAGTTCTTTCAAAATGCCTTCCACTCTCTTATTTTTTAACAGTATACCAGATTTGCTTGTCCAGGAAAAAGAAAACCAATAAACCACGCCAAGATGACAAAAAATCAGAGAATTGGCCCTCTTGATCCCCTTCTGAACTCGCACTTTCACTTGCACTCTCTACCACCCACGGCGCGTTGCGCCGAATGTTGAGTGATAGGTGTTGAGTGCTAAATGAAAGATGAGAAAAATCAGGGTAAATCAAAAGACAGCCTGACTCCCTTCTTTCGCGCACTCGCACTTTCACTTTCACTATTCTTACTCCTACCCCTACCCCTTGCCCTCTCCATCTCCGGCTCAAAGAAAAACAGGGGGTTAAATCCCCTGTGCCTTGTGGAATTCAGACAAGGCCTGCTGTGCTATGATAGATATGAAAGCGTAGTGTTCATCAAAGAACCCGCTTCGATGAAACCGGTTTGGAAGGAGAATACGGGTGCCCTGGTTGATTTTTTTCACACTTCTGGCAGTGACGACATCGTTTGTATGCTCTATCCTTGAGGCAACCCTGCTGAGCATCACACCTGCTTTTGTTGCTGCCAGCCATCAGGAGAATCCTGTACTGGCGAAACGGCTGAAACGGCTGAAAGACAATGTCGAAAAGCCGCTTTCCGCCATTCTCAGTCTCAACACCATCGCCAACACGATCGGTGCTGCCGGAGTCGGCGCGCAGGCTGCCCTGGTTTTCGGAAGCCAATATGTGGGAGCCGCGTCTGCAATCCTGACATTACTGATACTCTATCTTGCGGAAATAATCCCCAAAAGCCTCGGAGCGAATTATTGGAAAAGACTTGCGCCTGCCGCCGCTCGTATATTGCCGGTGCTGATCACATGTCTGTTTCCCCTTGTCTGGCTTGCCATGCTCATTGCCAGACGATTGAGAAAACCGGGATCCTCTCCGGTAACATCAAGGGAAGAACTGTCCGCACTGGCTGAAATTGGAGCCACTTCAGGGGCGATAGACAACCTGGAATCCACACTTCTCCAGAACATGCTGCGCTTTTCTTCTCTCAAAGTCAGTGACATCATGACACCCCGCACTGTGGTTTTTGCAAAACAGCAGAACCAAACAATATCTGATGTCATCAAAGCCCAACCTGAATTGCCATTTTCCAGAATCCCGATCTACGGTGAGGATATTGACGACACAATCGGATTTGTACTGAAAAGTGACATCCTCATGGCACTGGTGAAGGGAGAAGGCAATCGCTCACTGTATGAATTCTGCCGCGAAATTCCGACTGTGCCGGACTTTCTCCCACTTTTTCCTTTATTTGAACAATTGACAGGGTCCAGAGAGCATATCGCACTGGTTGTGGATGAATATGGCGGCGTTGAGGGCATTGTCACGCTGGAAGATGTCATTGAAACGCTGCTGGGATTGGAAATCATGGATGAGCTGGATCAGGAAGAGGACATGCAGAAAGTGGCATTAAAACTCCGTGAACGTCGCCGACATCGCCTTAAAGCGAATCACCCTGGGCCAGAAAACCAGGAAAACGAATAGAAAAGGGGTAAAACATGAATAAACTCGACATTGAACTCATCCGGAAAAAACTGAAAACAACCGTTATGATATGGTTTTCTTTTATCGTTAGTATTCTGCTCTATGCCGGGGTTGTGGAATGGATGGAGCGCAGAGGTGGAGAAATTATCGTCACTGAGAACAGGAGCCTTCATCTGATTTTTCTTGCTGTGGCCGCCATCTGTTTCCTGGCGGCAGGTATTGTAAAAAATATTCTGTTGAAAATCCCCCTTGAAAAAGCGGATCAGGACATCGAAACCCTTGCCGAACGCCTGGTAAACGCGTCCATTGTTTCTCTCGCCTTTTCGGAGGCCATCTGCCTGCTGGGCTTAGCTGAATACTTCATTTCAAGGAATTATGATTCATTTTACGTATTTTTTATTGTGGGACTTCTGGGAATAGTCATACATATGCCCCGTTACCCCAAATGGAAATCCTACCTCGAACAAATGACCGGCATCACCCTCCCTGAAGAAGGGTTGGAGTAGGGGTAGGAGTAAGAAAAGTGCGAGTGAGCGAAAGAGGGGACTCACCGCAGAGGCCGCAGAGCACGCGGAGGGGGAGAGGGAGAAAAATTTAACACAAGGG
>Ga0190303_1001188_pt1 | contig 10522 bp, 10 predicted proteins | sample 48700701_MG_FD_161672 | JGI IMG/M metagenome (GOLD analysis project Ga0190303, IMG submission 161672) | Hydrothermal vent sediment bacterial communities from Southern Trench, Guaymas Basin, Mexico - 4870-07-0-1_MG | ecosystem: Environmental > Aquatic > Marine > Hydrothermal vents > Sediment ...
GTTACCGATTGGCGGCCCTGATAATTTAATCATTAGGTAAACCTCCGGCTATGCCGGGGGGACTCGAATAGGTTTGACCGATGCTACGGTCGTTTATTCTTTTGTTTCTACCACGAAACGAAAGGACGAAACGAAAGGAAGACCTATGAGAGACTTTAAGAGTTTGGCCCATACACGGTGGGATTGTAAATACCACCGTGTATTTATACCGAAGCGTAGAAGGAAATTGATATACGGTGAGCTAAGACGAGGGTTAGGAAGGATATTCCATGAATTGGCCAGAATATGCAGCAGTATCAAACGTCGTGGGTTACTTGAAAGGAAAGGGTGCAATTACTATAGCGAGGCGTTTTAGAGGGAAACAACGGAATTTTTCTGGGGAGCATTTTTGGGCTCGAGGCTATTATGTTTCCACAGTGGGTTTAGACGAAGAGATGGCCAGGGAGTATATTCGCCATCAAGAGCAGCAGGCAGATATACGACGAGACCAGATGGGCCTTGGATTATAACGCCTTGGGCGTAACAAAAGCCCTTTGAGGGCGTAACTTAATAAGCCTCCGGCTTTGCCGGAGGTACTTTAACGAAGAACGCCCCTAGCTCAGGACGCCTAATCCTCAGCAAACCTAAGCTCCAATTTGGCGGTAAACTGGGCAACTCCATCGCGATCATCCTCACGATTGAGGCGCTTCCATTTGTAGGCAGGTTCCAACTCCACAAACAGCCAAGGCCTGAGGATATTTTGCCGATAAACGACAGATATGCCGTAGCGGGTATTTAGATAGTCTGGTCGGGTTTCCCCCGCAGTTCCCACCACATAGGCGATAGCTCGTTTTTCATCCAGGCGCTTGTTAAGTGAGAGGTTGCTTGACCACTCCACCCCATTGCTTTCTTCGGCATAGTGAAAGCGGTTGCTCCAGCGTAAAACTTGATTACTGGCAAGGGTGTGATCGATGCTAAAACGAGTGATTGAACCGAAACCATCACCTCCCTTGAAATAGACTTTTTCTGAAAATTCAGCAAAATAATCCTCTATCAAAGACGTGCGGTAACGGTAACGGCCACTCACTTTGGGTTTTAGTGATGAGCGCAGGCCAAAATGCAGGTCTAGCCTTGAACGAATATCCTCAAGCACATTGTATTGTAGTGATACATCTGTGTTATCTTTTGAATCATCGATGATCTCTTTGGCTGAGCCACTTTCAGCTGTTCCCTCTTCAACCTCCTCGGTAAAGATCAGGCTCAGTCTTTTATTGACCTGAGGCAGGTGGATGTTGCCCCGTAAGCTCGCTTTAAAATCGTTACCTTCACCTTCCTCCCAGCGGCCTCTGAACAGGAGTCTGAGTGATGTGCTCGCTGCTTCAAGATCACTTGTTGGGGTGCCAAAGAAATCATCAAGCCATCCGGCTAGGCTGTCTGACTTAACGGACACATATTTCCTGCTTGATTCCAGCCAGTGTGAGTGCCGGGCGTTGGAATGGGTGCATTCGGAATCTAAACTACAGCCCCCCGGTGTTTCTTGGCTATGCTCTATGGTTTCAGCGAATCCACAGGGAGATTGAAGGATGAGAGTTGCCAATAATAGGGCTTGTAGCCGGGAAAATCGATTAGCGAATGAGCTGTCGATAGGGTTGTCCTTAGGGCAATGCTCCATTTTGTAGCTATCTGTTATCATATGATGTCAACCAAGTCCCATTGTATACAGCCTAAACCAAGAGTGTAAAATCCGCAAACGGGAGTAATTTTTTCTCTGTTTGCAAATATTGCCGGTTAATACTATTGCGTTGCACTCCTGTTTTGTGCGCAAATAAAAAGCAGCGGGTTGCTGGGCATAAAAACTCGATAAAAGTTTTAAATAAAAACGTAACAAGAAGCTATTATGATGTTACGACAATCAATAAAAGGCTAGATGGGAATCTGAATTAAAATGGCTAAATCCCTGGTTATTGTGGAATCGCCAGCTAAGGCGAAAACAATCAACAAATATCTTGGCAAGAATTTTATAGTCAAATCGAGTGTTGGTCATATTCGTGATCTGCCGGTAAGTGGCTCTGCCAATAAAAAGACACCTGACCCTAAGGCTCGGGCGGCAGAAACTGCAAAAATAAAAAAAATGTCTGTTGAAGAGAAAGCTCTGTACAAACAAAAGAAAGCCAAGAAGCAATTGGTTACAAGAATGGGGGTTGATCCTGAAAACGGTTGGAAAGCACGCTATGAAATCCTTCCTGGCAAGGAAAAGGTAGTCAGTGAGTTGCAACGGATAGCCGCTGATGCTGATGCTATTTATCTGGCCACTGACCTTGATAGAGAGGGGGAGGCGATCGCCTGGCATCTCCAGGAAGTTATCGGAGGCGATGATTCACGTTACAAAAGGGTTATCTTTAACGAGATCACCAAAAAGGCGATCCAGAGCGCCTTTGATAATCCGATAGACCTTGATATGAATCGTGTGAATGCGCAGCACGCCCGTAGATATCTGGATCGAGTCGTGGGATTTATGCTTTCACCGCTTTTGTGGAGCAAGGTGGCCCGCGGGCTTTCGGCGGGTAGAGTGCAATCAGTTGCTGTAAGGCTTATTGTAGAGCGTGAGCGGGAGATTCGGGCATTTTTGCCAGAGGAGTTTTGGGAGGTTCATGCTGACCTGAAATCTGCAGAAAAAGCACAGGTGCGGTTTCAGGTGACAAGACAGGACAACGCGTCCTTCAGGCCTTCGAGCAAAGATCACGTAGATAGATCATTGGCAGAGTTGAATCCTGCCTCTTATCTGCTTGCTGACCGAAAAGATAAGCCTACCAGCTCAAAACCTGGCGCACCCTTTATAACTTCAACCTTGCAGCAGTCAGCCAGCACAAGGCTAGGGTTCAGCGTTAAAAAAACCATGATGTTGGCGCAGCGCTTGTATGAGGCTGGACATATTACCTATATGCGAACTGATTCGACCTACCTCAGTGAGGAGGCGGTTATATCCTGCAGGGGCTATATAGAGGCTAACTTTGGCAAGAAATACCTGCCAGAAAAGCCTGTTAGCTATAGTTCACGGGAGGGCGCTCAAGAGGCTCACGAAGCTATCCGCCCTTCGGACGTTACGGTCAAAGCAACCCAGCTTGCCGCTATGGAACGAGACGCAGAACGTTTGTACGAGTTGATCTGGCGACAGTTTGTAGCTTGTCAGATGTCTCGTGCTGAATTCTTGAGTACCCGTTTGTTAGTAAAAGCCGGTCGATATGAGTTGCGTGCTAAAGGGCGAATACTCAAGTTTGACGGTTATCTTCGGGCCATGCCGACCAACAAGTCTGATGAAGATGTAGAACTGCCTGATTTTCAGGTGGGTGAGCAGTTAAAGCTTCAGGAGTTGCTGCCAAAACAGCATTTCACCAAACCTCCGGCCCGTTTCAGTGAAGCGGCTTTGGTTAAAGAGATGGAAAAGCGCGGTATTGGCAGGCCATCAACCTATGCATCGATTATTTCCACTATTCAGGATCGCGGCTATGTCTCGCTGGAAAAGCGTCGATTTTATGCTGAAAAAATGGGTGATGTTGTCACCAGCAGGCTGGTGGATAACTTTGAGCGTCTGATGGATTTTGGTTTTACTGCCGGTATGGAAAAACACCTGGATGATGTGGCCAGCGGCAACTTGGATTGGAAAAAAATCCTCAATCTATTTTATAGGGATTTTATTAAACGGTTGTCTGCAGCAGAAAACAGCGAAGGTGGGATGAAGCCCAACACGCCCACCGCTACAGATATTCAATGTCCAAAATGTGGTCGTATTATGATGATCCGTACCGCCAGTACGGGTGTGTTTCTGGGTTGCTCAGGCTATGCACTTCCACCCAAGGAGCGATGCAAGGGAACCATCAATCTCATACCAGGAGAGGAGGTGGTTGATCTTGATGAAGATGCCGATGGCGAATCTCGCCTGCTCAGGGAGAAACGTCGTTGTAAGCAATGCGGTACCGCCATGGATAGCTATCTGATTGACGTAAAAAGAAAGCTGCATGTGTGTGGTAATAACCCCGATTGTAGTGGTTTTGAGGTGGAAATTGGGGAGTTCAAGATCAAGGGTTACGAGGGGCCGGTGATTGAGTGCGATAAATGCGGCTGTGAAATGCAGCTAAAATCCGGGCGCTTTGGTAAATATTTTGGATGTACATCGGATGATTGCAAAAATACCCGAAAATTATTGAAAAATGGAGAGGCCGCGCCACCCAAGATGGACCCAGTCCCCATGCCGGAGCTGGCCTGCCAGACAGTGGATGATATTTACGTTCTTAGAGATGGGGCTGCAGGTATGTTTCTTGCCGCTAGCAAGTTCCCGAAAAACAGGGAAACAAGAGCGCCGTTGGTAACAGAATTGATTCCCCATAAGAGTGAGATAGACCCTAAATACCACTTTCTGTTATCGGCACCTGTTGCGGATAAAGAGGGGCATCCGGCCATCATTCGTTTTAGTCGTAAGCGCAAGGAGCAGTATGTGATGACGGAAGTTAATAAGAAGGCGACGGGCTGGAGTGCGCATTATGAGGCGGGGCAATGGGTTGAAAGAAGTAAATGATATTAGCTGGCAGGCCTGGTATGAATCCGTTTCCAGATATGCGCCGCAATGGTATGAGCCTGGTAGGAATGGTGCTAGAATCGGTCTGGATGTTTGGTTCGGATGATTCATGAATTATCTGGGTTAGCAAAAAATACTATTTATTAATTTATGATGGTGGCGAGTTATTTGAATGGCTAGTACTTTTTATGAAATTGTTGAGTTGTCAGATGGCGAGATTGCACTACAAAGAGCTGATGGCGATGGGGAGCCGCTGATTCGGATCTCCCTTTCTGAAGAGGTGAAATTTTATCTGCAGGAGCAGTATATAGATGTTGCCCGGGCTATGATTAATGCAGGTGTTCGCGCCTTTGGTCAGTTGCAGGAAGAACCTGACCAGGAAGTTGATGAAGAAGATATTGTTACTACAACACTACACTGATAATTAAAGCGGATGGCATCAGAGGATGCCCCTATGGTTAGGTTTTAGCAAAAGTGGCGGGATTCTAAAGGCGCTGCCTGATAAGACCCACGACTAAACCCTCAATGGCAAAATCGCCACTATTAGCATCTACTATCATTGGTTGAAAAGCGGCATTTTCCGGATACAGTATGATTCGGCCTCTCTTTTTCTGAATGCGTTTAACAGTGACCTCATCGTTGATCCGCGCGACCGCTATCTGTCCATTTTCAACCATGGCAGTCTTCTTGACGGCTACCAGGTCTCCATCAAAAATACCAACCTCTATCATGCTGTCACCCCTGACTCTTAAGAGGTAGCTAGGTGTGGGGTGAAAAACGTTTTCGTTGATTTCAATATGTTCTTCAATGTGCTGTTTGGCCAGTATGGGTGATCCTGCCGCTACTCGCCCGACAACTGGCAACCCCTTGGGTAGACTTTCATCATCATCAACCAACAGCCTGATCCCCCGGGAACTGCCACTTGCTATCTCAATAACACCTTTTCTTTCCAGGGCTCGAAGGTGGTCTTCAGCGGCATTGGCAGATCTGAAACCAAGCTCCCTGGCTATCTCAGCACGAGTCGGAGGGAATCCGGTCAGTTGAATGTGGTTTCGAATGCAGTCGAGTACATCGGTTTGACGGGTTGTTAGCTTGATCATCCTGGAATCCTCAGTTGGACAGGCTAGAGTGTGCGTTTGTGGCGGTCCAGGGCAAGGCGCAATGACACGGAATAGTTGTTCTATTCCAAGGAATTGCAACGCTGCACTGTGCCGCCACAAGCGTGCAATCTGCCCTGTAGCGTGACTCACCCAGCGGATGAAGAGAGAGGTCGAAACTAATTACATTCATATCAACAAGTTACTATTAGAATGGAGCGGTCAACTGAGGAATCTAGGATCATGTGAATACCTGTGTTTTTATACAGGGTAATATTATATACAGTTATTGGGTGGCGGGATGGTTTTTATTTTCCCAACGTGAGCAGCAAACATCTGTGGAGTCTGATCATGGGCTTTGCTATGGTCTACAGATATGAAAATATCCATGAATAATGAGCAACACATAGAGGTCTCCATTGGGGGGCAGAAGCTCAGTTTTTTTCAGGATGGGCACAAGGTTGTGCGTTACTCTATATCAACATCTTCAAAGGGAGCAGGTGAAAAAAGAGGTAGTTGGCAAACGCCAAGGGGTCTTCATCGTATAAGGGCGAAAATCGGTGCTGGGCTGCCGGAAAATGCGGTGTTGGTTGGGCGGCGCTTCAGCGGTGAAATTTATGATCAGAACCTGGCGCAGAAATTTCCACAGCGTGATTGGGTGTTGACCCGGATACTGTGGTTATGTGGTAGAGAGCATGGAATAAACCGAATGGGGGCAGTGGACAGTATGTGCAGGTTTATCTATATCCATGGTACGCCTGATACTGAACCCATGGGTATACCCCGTTCACATGGTTGTATCCGCATGCGTAACAGTGAAATTTTAGAGCTGTTTGAAAAGGTGACACCCGGTTGCCCGGTCACTATTCTTGAATAGTAATCTACTCATGACCAGACGGCTGTATATTCAAGGGTCGGCCAGGAGTATAGATTGCATTGTGCCCCGTTGTCATGGCAATAGGGTTGAGCCGGGTCAAAAGTTTTTTCGATAAGTTCAGTGTAACTGTTTCATCGGAATGTTATTCCCTCTACTATTGGCAGATAGAACTGTCATTTTAATGGAGACCTTTGCACGAGAGCCATTTTGCTCCCATGCTGTGTTAAAAATGTGCTCAATCGGTCATTTACAACTGTAAACTCCCTTTTTGTGCGCTTTTTTGCCTTGCCTGGAACCAAAGTCATCTCTCGTGCAATGGTCTCTAATGATAATAGAGGCACTGCCTGGAGGAAGCGTGATTGGTCCTGTTATGCTTGATCTTGCCGGATTGAGACTTGATCTTGAAGAGCGGGATCTACTCAAACATCCCGGAGTAGGTGGGGTGATACTTTTTTCAAGAAACTTCAGTGATAGAGATCAATTATCAAAATTAACCCGTGAAATTAGAGCAATTTCCCCGAGATTGCTCCTTGCCGTTGACCATGAAGGTGGGCGTGTTCAGCGGTTCCGGGAGGGTTTTACCGCCGTACCAGCGATGCGGAACCTGGGCAATCTGTATGAAAAGGGTAGAGCACACGCGCTACAGATTGCCAAGCAAACAGGCTGGTTGATCGCTGCAGAGCTGTTGAGCCACGACATTGATATCAGCTTTGCGCCAGTGCTTGATGTAGACCGGGGTATCAGTGAAGTGATCGGTGACAGGTCATTTTCGTCGAAGCCCCGGGTAGTGATTGATTTGTCAAGAGCACTGATCGCAGGAATGCATGATGCGGGCATGGTGGCCACTGGAAAGCATTTTCCCGGACACGGCAGTGTCGCAGCAGATTCTCACCTTGAAATACCTGAGGATCCCAGGATATTCGCAGAGATCGAATGTTCAGATATACTCCCATTCGCGGCACTGACAAAGTTGCTGGATGCAGTCATGCCAGCCCATGTGATCTATTCAAGTGTGGACAGTAAGCCTGCCGGTTTTTCGCGATTTTGGCTAACCGATGTATTGCGTGGAAAACTGGGTTTTAAAGGCGCGATTTTAAGTGATGATCTGAGTATGGAGGGTGCGAGTGTTGGTGGCAGCTATGCTGAGCGTGCAGCGGTAGCTCTGGATGCAGGTTGTGATATGGTGCTGGTTTGCAACAACCGAAAGGGTGCTATTGAGGTTGTTGAGAGTGGGGTTGTGCAAAGTGCAGAAAGTGCTCTCAGGTTAGCGCGGCTGCAGCGAAAAAAAAGTTATTCCCCCAGTCAGCTGCAGTCAGAGGCTCGCTGGAAAGAGGCCAGGGCGGCATTATCTTCAATAAAAAATATCAAAGAGTGAGCTGAAGTGGAAAATATTGACATAGGTAGTTGGATGTCAGGATGGGGATTTGACCATCAGGGCATGCTGGTTTTTCAGGCATTTATCATTGTCTTTATTACAGGGCTGGCCAATTTCTTGGTACTAAAACTGATTCGTCAATTAATCAGACAGGCGGAGAAATCAAAAAATGACTGGGACGATATTTTACTGCTGTCGGCGCGTAAGCCCGTCAGTATCCTGGTATGGATTGTTGGGGTCAGTTGGGCCGTAGATCTTGTGGCCATTGATGCTGAGGTGGCGATATTCGAGATTGTCGAGCCGGTGCGAGAGATGGCCGTAATTATTATGCTAACCTGGTTTCTGGTGAGTTTTATTCGGCGCGCTGAATTTAAACTGGCTAATCCAGATAGTGGGCGCGAGCCGATGGATCAGACCACGGTTGCAGCCATTGGTAAGCTGCTCAGATTATCCATTATTATCACTTCGGTACTGGTCATTTTACAAACGTTGGGCTACAGCATCTCCGGAGTACTGGCTTTTGGAGGTATCGGTGGGTTAGCGATTGGCTTTGCGGCTAAGGACTTGTTGGCTAACTTTTTTGGTGGCCTTATGGTATACCTTGATCGTCCCTTTGTTGTGGGCGACTGGGTAAGATCGCCTGACAGGTCAATTGAGGGCACTGTTGAAGCGATTGGTTGGCGGCTAACCTGCATCCGCACTTTCGATAAACGCCCCTTATATGTGCCTAATTCGATCTTCACCAGCATCACGGTGGAAAACCCTTCACGGATGACCAATCGACGTATCTATGAAATTATCGGCGTTCGCTATGAGGATTCATCTAAATTAGGTGCTGTAATTCAACAGGTCAAGGAGATGCTTGAATATCACCCGGAGATTGATAGCAGTAAAACGCTGATCGTTAACTTTGATGCCTTTGCACCTTCGGCACTGAACTTCTTTGTTTACACCTTTACCAAAACTACTGACTGGATCAGGTTTCACGAAATCAAGCAGGATGTTTTACTGAAAATCCTTGAAATTATCCATAAAAATGATGCAGATGTAGCGTTCCCGACTTCTACCTTGCACCTGCCTGACCCTGTTAAGTTAGAGCGTATTTTTGGCGAGGAGCCATAACCTATAATAACCCCATATTTTTGACCAGGAGTGTATTACGTGACAAATCGACCCGTCATTGCCATTATCGGAGGTACCGGCTTGACCGAGCTTTCAGACCTTGAAATTCTCGAGAGTGAATGGCCTGAAACCCGCTTTGGTGAGCCTTCGGCCTCGCTCATTTATGGACGACTTAAATCTCAGGAAATTGTTTTTCTTCCTCGACACGGAGAGCAGCACAGCATACCCCCCCATAAGATTAATTATCGTGCCAATATATTTGCACTTAAAGCGCGTGGTGTGCGTAGTATTGTTGCTGTTAACGCCGTGGGTGGTATTACCTCTCAAATGGCACCTCAAACTATCTGCATCCCTGATCAAATTATTGATTATAGTTATGGGCGTGACCAGAGCTTTTCTGATGGAACCAGTGATTCTGTACAGCATATTGATTTCACTGAGCCCTATCATCCCAATGTTCGAGATGCGCTTAAACGCGCTGCAATTGCTTCTGGAATCGATATACAGTATGGCGGTGTTTATGCTTGCACCCAGGGACCTCGCCTGGAAAGTCGTGCTGAAGTGGACCGGTTGGAGCGGGATGGTTGCGACGTAGTGGGTATGACAGGTATGCCAGAAGCTGGTCTTGCCCGTGAATTGGGGCTTGAGTATGCCAGCATTAATCTGGTTGTAAACTGGGCGGCGGGGCGTAGCGATGAGATGCTTACCATGAGCTCTATCGCCGCTCAGCTGGACAAGGGGATGGTCAAGGTTCGGCAGCTGTTACAGAAAACTATTCAGCTTTTATAGGTGAAGGATTATAGGGCTGTAATGGCTCGCTATCCTGCGCGGGCTCAGACGGGGGTTCTATGGTTGGAACCTCTGCGAGGCTGGTCACTGTTTGTGGCAACTTTTCAAGCTTAAAGGGTTTCATCTCCATGGCTGGATCAAAAGCGACAACCCTGATGACTAATCCAAAAAGCGGATGGTCAAAGTAGGTCATTGTGCCTGCATTGATACGCTCACTTGAATTTAGCATTGCTGTTAGCGACCGGGAATAGTTTTCCGCATCGTTGCTGTTAAACAGGAGCTCATCCTGATCAGGATTCCAACTGTCAATGTTTAACTGTACACCCTCTAATGGTGGGGATTCACCAAATATAGACCAGTCAAGTCGTCGGTTAATGACTGTGCTGCTAAATCTAGAGAAAACAAGTTGTGTAGCAAAATGTAGATAGCGTTTTTTCCTTACTGAAAGCGTTCCCTCCAGTTCAGCGTTAATACCATAGCGATCACCGGCCTGGATAAAAACGGGTTGCGCCTGGGCTCCGTTGCTTATAGATTGCCGCCAACCAAAATGCTCCAGTAGTCTTAGGGTGGACGATGCTTTAATTTGTGATGCGAACCTGGTTAGCTGCAGACGGTCGCTGGGCAGCAAAACAAAGGGCTCGCTGGCAAGGTCTGTGGGCTGGCGTTTATTGATGGCTAGCCCGGTGGTTTGCTGAAACGGTTCGTGGTAG
>Ga0190303_1001189_pt1 | contig 10522 bp, 6 predicted proteins | sample 48700701_MG_FD_161672 | JGI IMG/M metagenome (GOLD analysis project Ga0190303, IMG submission 161672) | Hydrothermal vent sediment bacterial communities from Southern Trench, Guaymas Basin, Mexico - 4870-07-0-1_MG | ecosystem: Environmental > Aquatic > Marine > Hydrothermal vents > Sediment ...
CCGAGAGCTCGATTTAAGGAAAGGCAGAACCGCCGTTTCGATGGACATAGATGGGCTTCCATCGGGCTTTTACATCCTCGAGATATCGGTAAAGGGAATCAAAACGAAAAAGACGAAAATTCTGAAGTTCTAAGGATGCAGCTTCTTCCAGAGTTTCTGCAGGTAATATAGCCTGTGCGGACGATATTTTTTCACGAGGCCCTCGAGGGCGTCGCCGATAGGCTCGCCCTCGAGGGCCCCTATTTTCGCCTCGGCGAGCAGTTTCAGATACCCCACTTCTTTGGGGCTGAATCCCATTAACCTGACTGCAAGAGCATCGGCAGCAAGGGGATCAAAAGAGGCTATAGCAAAATCATGTAGATAGGGCGCTCCGTTTATGGGGCCGTTTCCTTCCATGCCCCAGAAGCCATCGATGATGACAAAATCGGGCCGCAAAACTTTCAAAAAAGCAAAAAGGTTGCTGTGTATTTTCCTGACAGAAGCCAGATAGACCCTCTCATGCCAGGCCATCCTGGCGAAGAGACCGGCCGGTAAAATTCCTCTGAGAAATTTCTTAAGCCACACCGGCACCGGACTCTTTGACTCGAGGTAAGGGAGGTCTTCCATGGTCAGGCCATGGACCTTTATCCTGTCCTCGGGATGTATGGCACCCATCATGTTCTTGAGCGCACCGGTGTATATAACAAAGTCATGGGTCTTCGGAATCGCCACTGAAGCTATGAAGTCGTAGTTAAGCTCGGCGACCCTGATCGTAGCCGGACCGCGAACCGTTCTGACCTCGATTTCGATGGGATGGGGCAGCTCATCCAGGTTTACAAGTTCTACCCTGGGATATCTTTTCAGCGCCTCGTAACCCATTTCTCTGATGACATCCCAGGTCGACTTGCCGGCGAAAAAGGCCCCGCCCGAACCATCGCCGATGTGTATAGTCTCTATATCGTCGAAATCGGAGAGGAACTCGAGAATCACCTCGAGCGTCTCCGGTGATGTGTTCGCGGGACTCCTTTTGTGATCGGTGAGGTTGGGTTTGAGGAGAATCCGCCCTTTTACCCTCTCACGGAGTTCATCCTCAAGAAGTTCGAGGACACCCCTGATGTTCTTTTCCCTGCCTCCACCCCTTTTGAGCGCAACCTTCATGGATAAATAAATAATGCACACCGCCCTCATTATCAATCTCATTCCCCCGGGTTCATCTATTTCTATTCTGGATTTCTATTTTGGGGTCGGGTCGTGCAACCTGCACGACCCGACCCCAATAAACTTATTGTTCTACAATAAGTTACGTAGGTACCCTGCGTGCAACAGGTACTAAATGTCTGTCTCAATTCCTTGAACTTCCGTCGCATTTACAATATATTTGGTCCTGCCATCACAAAATATGGGGGTGGTTATCGATGGCAAGAAAATTACGTATCCAGCTCGAGGGAGGGGTTTACCACGTTATCTCCAGAGGCACAAACAGGGAAGATATATTCAAAGACGACCGCGACAGACTCCGATTTTTCGATATCCTCGATTACACTGTGCAAAAACACAAATGGATAATTTACTCCTACTGCCTCATGAACAACCATTACCATCTCCTGATCGAAACTCCTCTGGCGAACCTCTCAAAGGGCATGCACCTTCTAAATTCTGTCTATTGCCGTAAGTTTAACAGGCGCCACGGCCGGGTGGGTACTCTCCTGCAAGAAAGATTTCGTTCCCTTCTTGTTACCGAGCAAAGCTACCTCCTTGAGTTGACAAGGTACATAGTGCTGAATCCGGTCCGGGCCCAGTTCGTTCAAAAACCTCAGGAATGGATGTGGTCATCTTACAGAGCTACAATAGGACTGGAGGAACCTCCTCCTTTTCTTCGCGCTGATCTCCTCCTGAAGTTCTTTTCCGAACACAAGTTAAGGGCCCGGGAACACTTTAAAGCTTTTGTCCTTAAAGGATTGGAAAGTTACCTGGAATATCTGAAGCGCAACAAAGAAAATGGCGATGGCTATAACTGGGGAATCGATAAACTGCAACAATTTCATAAACAACTTGCCTTTGAAACGAGAGAAAAAAGGCCGACTCTGAATCAGATTTTCAGAAAAGTCATTGAGAGAGGCATAATAGAGGCCGTCTACAAATGGGGTTATACACATACAGAAATAGGAAAACACCTCGGCGTACATCGGTCGACCGTTTCCAGACGAGCTTCAAATTGGAAAAAGAGCATCGTGAAAGTAGAGCTTATAACGACTTCTTAGAGTACATAAAACCTGTCACCGCAGGAAAATCCATAGTAAAGTAGCATCCAGGTTTGCATCTATTAAAGAACGTCAAATGAATATAAATTTCACTGTCTCAAATTGGGCGCAGAAATCCATGCGCACATGTAAAATTCTTCCATCCTACTCGGAATCAGGAAGTTCGTTGGGGTCGGGTCGTGCAGGTTGCACGACCCGACCCCAACACAGTATATTAGTAGCGATGGAAGAAAAGTGGCTCACCGTGCACGTTGTGCACGGCATGGAAAAAGCAGTCATAATAAAAGGCCGGCTGGAATCGGAAGGTATCCCGGTAGAGCTAAAGTACGAAGCTATCGGAAAGCTTTACGGGATCACTGTAAACGGCATCGGAGAGATCAAAATCCTGGTACCCCCTGACTTTTACGATGAGGCAAAATCCATCATAGAGGAAGCAGAGGGGAAACAAATCGACTGAAAAGCTCACATTACACTCCCCAGCTTCACCCCGAGGCGGCTTTTTTCTGCATGCGTTCAAGTTCTGCTCTGAGGTATCTGCCTGTATACGATTCGGGAATGGCAGCAATTTTCTCAGGAGGCCCTTCTCCGACTATGTATCCCCCCTCGTCGCCACCTTCCGGTCCCAGGTCTATTATCCAGTCGGCAGACTTGATAATGTCTATGTTGTGCTCGATTATCAGCACCGTGTTCCCCTTGGCCACGAGCTTCCTGAGCACATCGATGAGCTTCTTGACATCTTCAAAATGAAGGCCCGTGGTGGGTTCATCGAGTATGTAAAGTGTTTTGCCCGTCGCCACTTTGGACAATTCCTTGGCGAGCTTCACCCTCTGGGCCTCGCCGCCCGAAAGGGTTGGCGCAGGCTGGCCGAGCTTTATGTATCCAAGGCCCACATCGAGTAAAAGCTTCAGCTTGCGCTCTATGGGAGGGATGTTTTTAAAAAGCTCGTAGGCCTCCTTGACAGACATCTCCAGTACATCGGCGATGGACTTCCCCTTGTACTTCACTTCCAGAGTTTCCCGGTTATACCTCTTCCCCTTACAGACCTCACACGGAATGTAGACGTCGGGCAGAAATTGCATCTCTATCTTTATGTAACCCTCACCGCGACAGGCCTCGCACCTTCCGCCCTTCACGTTAAATGAGAACCTGCCCGGGGCGTATCCCCTCATCCTGGCCTCCTTCAGAGTGGCGAAGAGCTCCCGAATGGGGGTGAACACCCCCGTGTAAGTGGCGGGGTTGGACCGGGGGGATCGGCCTATGGGGGACTGGTCGATGTTGATCACCTTGTCGATGTGCTCGAGGCCCAGGATCTCGTCGAAGTCGCCAGCAGGCTCGCGGGACCCGTAAAAATGCCTCATGAGAGCCCTGTAAAGGGTATCCTCGACGAGGGACGACTTGCCGGAACCGGAAACCCCGGTCACGACCACAAAAAGCCCCAGTGGAATCCTGACCTCCAGGTTCTTCAGGTTATTGGTCCTCACCCCTTTTAAGATGAGCCATTTCTTTCCCGGCTTTTTCCGCTTCCCGGGAATGGGAATGTCGAGCTTTCCAGACAGATACCTCCCGGTAAGGGATTTCACGTTCGCCATAATATCGGCCGGCTTACCCGTCGCCACAACATAGCCGCCGTCCTCCCCGGCGCCCGGCCCGAGATCGATAATCCAGTCGGCCTTCTCTATCGTCTGGCGGTCGTGCTCCACCACAACCACGGTGTTGCCGAGGTTCCTCAGCTTGAGAAGGGTGTCGATGAGCCTGCCCGTATCCCTTGGGTGCAGACCTATGGTGGGCTCGTCGAGCACGTAAAGGACACCGGTGAGCCCCGAGCCTATCTGGGTCGCGAGCCTCACTCTCTGGCTCTCACCTGCGGACAGGGTCTCCGAAGTCCTGTCCAGAGTGAGGTAATCGAGCCCCACGTTGAGGAGGAAAGCGAGCCGCGCCGTTATCTCCTTGAGAATCTGCTTGGCGATCAAATATTCCCTCTTCGTCGGCTTAAAATTCGCAAAAAATTCGTGGGCTTCCTTGACGGTCATCCTCACGATATCCCATATGGATTTGTCCCTGATCTTAACGGCAAGAGCTTCCCTCTTGAGCCTCGCGCCCCCGCACACCGGGCATACCTTGTTGACCATAAAGCTCTCTATTTCCCGCTTGACCCAATCCGATTCGGTGTATTTGTATCGCCTCCACAGATATGGGATGACGCCTTCGTAGAAATAGTGGTCGCCAGGCGCCTCAGGATTGTCGTGGCTGAAACGGGAAGGATCCTCCACTCCGTAGAGGATGACGTTTTTAAAGACCTGCGGGAGGTCTTTCCAGGGTGTGTCGAGATCCACACCGTAGATCCTGGCGAGCCTCTCGAGTTTGGGTTCGAGAAATGGATTGGGCGCTCCCCAGGGCTTGATCGCGCCCTCAAGGATAGAAAGCTCCTCATTGGTGATGAGTAGATCGGGATCGATCTCGATCTTAACCCCGAGCCCCGAACAATATTCACAGGCACCATAGGGTGAATTGAACGAGAATAGCCGTGGCTCGAGCTCCGGCATGGAAAAACCGCACTTCGGGCAGGTCAGTTTCTCGGAAAAGACCCTCTCCTCGCCGTCGGCCAGAACGACGACATGTCCTTCGGCCTCCTTGAAGGCCTGTTCGACAGCCTCGGCGATCCTGCCCCTGACGTTTTCTTTGACCACGATCCTGTCGACGACGATCTCTATTGTGTGTATCCTGTACCTCTCGAGGGCCGGGACCTCTTCGACATCATAAATCTCCCCGTCCACCCGCACCCTCACGTACCCCTTTTTAGCAATGCGGGAAAAGAGCTCCCTGTATTCGCCCTTCCTCCCCCTCACCACGGGCGCGAGTATTTGAACCCGTGTCCCCTCGGGATATTCCAGGATTCGATCGACGATCTCGTCGACGGTCATAGACTTGAGGGGTATCCCGCAATTGGGGCAGTGGGGAATCCCTATCCTGGCGAAAAGAAGCCTGAGGTAATCGTAGATCTCCGTCGTCGTGGCGACGGTGGACCTCGGATTTCTCGATGCTTTTCTCGGTTCAATGGCGATAGCGGGCGAGAGTCCGAGTATGTAATCCACATCGGGTTTCTCCATCAACCCCAGAAATTGCCTGGCATAGGCTGAAAGCGATTCAACATACCTCCTCTGGCCCTCAGCGTAAAGGGTATCGAAGGCCAGGGAAGACTTGCCCGACCCCGAAAGCCCTGTTATCACGACGAACTTATCCCGGGGTATGTCCACATCAATGTTTTTGAGGTTATGGACTCTCGCGCCCTTTACAATAATTTTTCTGGTCGGCATAGCTGTTTTATTTAAACCCAGCCAGGAATTTTTACAAGGGGGTATGAGAACGCTATCGAATTTCCTCCAACACGAAAGACCTTGACAATGGAGTTCTGCTGGAGTATTAATAATGCGGTTAATTGAAAATGGGGGCGTATGGATTCGACGGGGGTATAAGGATTCTGAAGGCGCATGCCGAGGTGCCGTACCTCGTAAAAAACGGCAACAAATAATTGCCAACACAAACTACGCGTTAGCTGCCTAATTGACGGCAGCTCGTCCGGGAAGAAGCTTGCCCCGTGCTTCTTCTCAGGACGTCATAGAACGGGGCTACGCTTCTCCCTCGTGCCCGCCGGGGGAGAGGTTAAAGCGTATGCGGGTACCCCTTCCGAGGCCTTGCCTGTCGGGCCGGAAGGGTTGATGAAGACAGGCTAAGCATGTAGGGCCTTCAGGGTCTGTACCTCCGGACGCGGGTTCGATTCCCGCCGCCTCCATTTTATTTTTCAGTACATGTGCCCGATGGAAAGATAAAGCCTTCCCCGGTCGCCAGGGGACCGGTTTCTCAATTTAATTCCCCAATCCAACCTGATCGGGCCCACGGGAGTCCATAGCCTCAGCCCCGCACCCGCACTCAGGGCAATACTCTGAAAGTCCATATCTTCCCATCGATCGTAAAGCCCGCCGGCATCGGTGAAGGCGACAAATCCGTTCTTCCCCCAGACCCTGAATCTGAGTTCAAGGTTCAAATTCAATAGTTTTGTCCCGGAGCGAAAATCCCTTTCCGGATCGGGGGGCCCCACGGACCTCCTGTCATATCCCCTGAGGCTCCCGTCGCCTCCCAGGGTAAACCGCTCGATCGAAGGAACGATTCGGGACCTTCCAAAGGGGGACTCCGTACCGGCCCTGAACCTCAAAGCGGCGATGATCTTCTCGTTTTTAATGGGAACATAGCGGGATAGATCGAGAAACAGCCTGGTGAAGTCGTAGCTCCCGCCGAGAACCCAGCCGGCGCCCTCCAACCTGACAGTCGAGAAAAGTCCCCTGTTTGGGTCGAGCAGGTTATCTCTTGTGTCCCAGAGGGGCTGAATCGCAGCGGAATTGATGGTAATCCTCCCCTCACCCGGGCTTTTGAGCACCCCGGTCCAACCCACCGAGGAATTGATCCTGAAATTCTTGCTGATGACCTTCCTGAGCTGGAAATCGAGCCCCACCTCTTCCACCTCTTCGTCCACATCCTGATAATAATAAGCCAGTCCCCGCGCTTCGAGCCTGAAACCGAGAAAATAGGGCTCCGAATAGTGAATTTCAAACCTCTTTCTCCTGAATTGTTTGAGGTCGTGCAGGAGGCTTGCGTGAAACTCGGCTCTCTGCCCGTTGTTGAACACGTTAAGATGGCCCAGGGCAAACTTTGCCTGAAGATCGGTGGGAGAATGGTAACCGAGGCCGAGGTTGAGAAAACCGGGCTTTATTTCCTCGAGAACGAAAACGATCAGAACGGTATCGCCCTGGGGACTCAATTCCCTTATCTCGTGCCTTACCGACGAGAACAGACCAGTTGAATAGATCCTCCTCTTCGATTCGATTAGAAGTGTGGCATTATAGGGATCCCCGGGCTTTATAACTATCTCCCTGTCGACGATTTTACGGCGCACCCTTTCGAGGCCCTCGATCTTGTAGCCCGACACTATTACGAGGGGACCCTCCCTGACGTGGTAAATCAGCCTGAGAGAGTCGTCACCGAGATCTTCGAACTCTCTCTTAAGCTCCATATAGGGATAGCCGCTGTCCGCGTAAATGGAAAGGAGCCTGTATTCCCTCTCCCCGAAGACCTCCTCGTCATAAGGGAAAGGAGGCTTGAGACCCAGGATTTTCTTTATTGTCTCCGACGAGATCTTTCTGTTGCCTCTGATCTCCAGGCTCGTGATGGTTTTCCTGGGGCCCTCTGTGATCCTTATGGTTATGTAAACCCTGTCCTTTTTCTCGACCACTTCGGGCTCCCCGATCTGTGCGTTGAAGTACCCCCTGCTTTTGTAATAATCCCTGAGCTTGAAAAGAGAGCTCTTAAGAAGGGAAGCCCGGTACGGGCTTCCCTTCTTAAGAGCCAGAATTTTCAGTAACTTATCCTTTGATACCCCCTTAGCGCCCTTTATCTCTATGCGTCCTACGACAGGCTGTCCGGCCAGCAGAAAGAATATCAGGCTCAGGCTTAGAACGATGGCTTACCTCCATTTTCCCCTGGGGTTATCACTCGACATCCACAAACCTGTCTTTCACCTTTTTGAGCACCTCGGGAAGAGTGGTATATTCCATTTCCTCGAGGCTCAGCCTGTGGGGCTCGAAGGGTCCCATCTGCCTGATGTAATTGGATATATCGTTGGCGAGTCTCCTCGCCTCGTCGAAAGCAGGATCGTCGAACATGTCCCTCGGACCGATCAGCTTTCCGTCGGCGAGCTGGAACCCGGCGGCTATGACCCTGGGAGGCCCATCGAACCTGGAGGGATTTGCCTGATGGAAGGGCACGGGCATGAGCGGCCCGTGGTGAGAACCTCTCATCCAGCCAGCGACGAGATGTGCATAGGCAAAGGGCTCGAGGATCTCGCCCACTGCAGGGAACCCGCTCTGCGCCCTCACGATCAGGACCGGATCATCTTTACCGACATATCTGCCCGCCATCATAGAAAGCCTCTGGGTCGACGAAATCGCGGCGATCTCCCCGTCCTTTCTATAAACGGCCCGAATGATGTAATGCTCCATGGCGCCGATGAGGGTGAGCATATCGTACATCTCCTCGGGGAGGGAGAAAGTTATCTTTTTGTGCTCGTAAACGTCGAGGACTTCGAAATTAAAGCCTCCGTGCATCTTGGGATCGATAACCAGTCCGGCAGTGTTGAAGGGATCTCCGAATATCTTGAAGAGAGGGAAATTCCACGCACCCGGAGAGGTCTTGTCGGCCATAAATATGATCACGGGCTCGGAAGGCCTTTCCTCTATCTCCATTTCGGCGGTGCCGGGACCCATCCCCTTGATATTCCCGCTGAAGGTATCGGTAAGAAGGTCCTGGCCGGCTCCATATAATTTTAGCCTTTTAGCTTCCTCGGTGGCTTCCATAAAGGTGTCCCAGGCGAGCTTGTGGATCTCGCCGTTCTCCACCCCTTTGGTGTGGGTCATTATGAGCTCGAGGTCGTCACCGACCCTCGTGACATGGTAATCGATAAGGAGCCCGTCGTCCTTGGCTTTTCTGAGGGCTTCCTCTGCGACCTCTATCAAACGAGGGTGCATACTGGAATGCCCTACATATCCTCCCACATCTGCCTTTATCACCGAAAGCGTGACCTTCATGGCGTAAACCTCCTTTATTTTTTTATCTTTTCCCTCCGGATCTCAAGGGCATCCAGAGCCTTTTTGAGTTCCTCCCAGTTATCCTTTTTCTTGAAGTAAAACACAATGAGGCTTGCCCCGAAAATGTCCAGCACAGTAAGCACAGGGTTGAATTTCCCGAGCGTCCTGAGATATCTCTCGAGGTTAACTTCTCCCTGCGGCCCTATAATGCCCACTAAAACATAGGTGTCCCTCTCGATAAAATCGCAGAGAATCCGATTGCTCCCCGATTTCAGGTACATCCTGAGTATATCGCTCGCGAACATTATCTGATCGGTGATCTCATCGACTGGCGCGGAGATCCTGTAAAAATCATCCATTGCATAGAAAAACTGCTTAACAAAACGGGGAGCAAGCCCTCTGTTTTCGAGGCTTGCCAGTACCTGCTTCATCTTCTGTCGGTCAAGCCTCCTCATCCCCTCATCGAAATCGCGGAACTCGCCGAGAACTTCCTGTAGCCTCTGTTTGATCACATCGTAGATCTCCTCCTCAGTATTGAACTCGGCGAGATCGGCCTTGAGGTTTATGTAGCTCACCTCAAATCCCCGCATCTTCGTGGGGGGCTTTGCCGAGGAAACCGAAATGCCAGCTTCAGCCGAAAGGCTGTCGAGGAGCTTATCGTGTATACTCTCTCCTTCATCCTTCTTAAAGGGGGATACGACCACAAGTTTGAACTCTGCCGAATCCCTCGTCACTTTGCCGGGAAGAATGTAGGCCTGGGCTTTCCCTGAACTCTCGGCCTCCTGTATCAGTTTGGGGATCAAAACACGTCCCAGAAGCTCGGTTCCCGCCTTGAGTTCGAAAGTTTCCCTCTGCCTTCTCCTCTTCAGCTTGTTAAAAAGCTGGCGCTCGAGGAGCGGAAGCTCTTCTTCCTTAAGGGGTTGTCCTGACCCATCAGTTATCTCGAGCCTTATAACGGCAATTCCGTCGGAGGTAACAAACTGCTTATCGTATTTCCTGATGTAGTCGGGTATATATTCGCGGAGCCAGTCCATGACGTCATCCAGGGAGAGATCCCTCTCAAAGCCGGCCGCACTTATGCAGGTCAGTTTCTCCCTCGTGGTCTCTATGTTTTCGACTGAGACATACGCGCCCCTCCCCTTTTCCCTGAGGAGTTTCTGGAATCGATAGTTGGTTAAAATTTGCCTCGCAAGGTCCTCGGGCTTTCTCTCCACGAGATAGGCCTCGGAACGGGAGATTATGAACCTCTCTACCTCTCCCCTCTCGCTCAGAAGCTCCTTAAGTTCTTCTTCCTGCGCCATTTTCTTGATGGCCTCGACAACCTTCTCATAGACCTCAAGTTTCTTGGTTCCGATGTGAACGAGCTTCTCGATGGAGCCCCCACCCCTGGCTACAGCCTTGAGCAGACCGAGCCTCTGTCTGATCTCCTCCTCCACTTTCTTCATTTCCTCTTCGCTGTTGAGGATGATGTGAGTCGTGATGATGCCGTACTTGCCCGACGAATCCACCATCGCGGTGAGGTAGTTTATGTTGTAGCCTCCCTCGTGAATGAAACCCGCTACCGTGTTGACGAGTCCGGCCCAGTCGGGGGCTATGAGGATCAGAAGAAGCTGGGGCTTGCCGCATTTGCTGTAACCTGCGCTGAGG
>Ga0190303_1001191_pt1 | contig 10507 bp, 14 predicted proteins | sample 48700701_MG_FD_161672 | JGI IMG/M metagenome (GOLD analysis project Ga0190303, IMG submission 161672) | Hydrothermal vent sediment bacterial communities from Southern Trench, Guaymas Basin, Mexico - 4870-07-0-1_MG | ecosystem: Environmental > Aquatic > Marine > Hydrothermal vents > Sediment ...
TGCCTGTATGAAGTGTAAAGTAGTTTGTCCTGAAAATCAGGTTTTACATATGATAGACAAAGAGAGTATTTCAGTAACAGACGGAGAGTGTACCAACTGTGGTCGCTGTATAGATGTCTGTGATGATGATGCTCTAGGTTTTAGTATTCGAAGTTTTGGAAATAAAAAATAGTAAGAGGAGAGAAGAATGAAGAAAATGATTAAAGTAGTTGCATTAGGAGCATTTCTTGTAGGTTCAAGTCTTTATGCTGCTGATGCAGTAAAAGTTGTTGATAACAATGCAAAAGCAAGTGATGCAGCGAGAATTAGCAAAGAGGACCTGGGTAACAAAAAAGTTGTTACTGAGGCAGCACTGGGTCTTAGAAAAACAGACCTTTACAGTGAAGCAAAAGATACAACAGGAGCAGCAGGTGTGTTTGATGCACCGGCACCGGGAGCTTCAACTAAGTTTGAGAGAGCATTTGTAAATGCTCCACCAATGATCCCACACTCAGTAGATGGATTGTTGCCTATTACTCAAAGTAATAACCAGTGTCTTGGTTGTCACATGCCGGAAGTAGCACCTGCTGTTAAAGCAACGCCGATCCCTGTATCTCACTTTACAAATTACAGACCAACAACTGTACTTAAAGATGGTGAGCTTGTTAAAGAGGGGCAAAAAGTCGGTATGAACGAAAAAATGGGTAATACATCAGATATCGTAATTGCTAAAGCTAAAAAGTCAGATAAACTCTACCAAGGTAGATTTAACTGTTCTCAGTGTCACGCACCACAGGCAAATATTGATACACTTGTAGGTAATACATTTAAACCAGACGGACTTACAGATGAATTAAAATCTGGTTCTAGTCTTGCTGATGCTATAAATGAAGGTGTTAAATAGTGGCAAGCAGAAGAGATTTTTTTAAATCTTTTGCAAAACCATTAAGTCAAACTAAAGAGGAGTCTCTCCTCTTGGTTCGACCACCATACGGTAGATCTGAATCTTTTTTTCAGAGTGAGTGCCCCTCTTGTGAAAGTAAGAGTTGTGTTGCTTCCTGTGATGAGAAGATCATCTTTATAGCAGATGACGGTACACCTACATTAACATTTAAGAAAAATGGCTGTACATTCTGTGATGACTGTGCCAATGCCTGTGAAAAAGATGTACTTTCTCTTGAGAATGTGGAAACAGCAGAATATCTGAATGCTATATTTCGCATCTCTCTTGAAAGCTGTGTAGCTCACCATGGAGTGGTATGTCACTCATGTAAAGAACCGTGCATCGATAACGCAATTTTGTTCAATGGTATGTTCAATCCTGTGATAGATGATGAAAAATGTACGGCATGCGGATTTTGTATTTCAAGATGTCCTACACAGGCAATTTCCTATACAGTATTTGAAGTGAAAGATGAAAGTGATGTTTTAGCTTCAGAGTAATTTTGTTTAAGTCAAAGCATTGTATGAGAAAAATATATTTAAGGAATTATAATGAATTTACAAGAAAAATACCCAAAACTTTTTGAAAAACTGGAAGATAAAGATGTAGAGTTGAGACATCTATTGAGTATTGATGAAAACTATGAAGATTTTGATTCAGAAGAGTATGAATTTGATTTTGAAGACTATAATTATGTTATTTACATAGCAGAACCTGTTCAGAAAGCATTGGGAGAGGCTAAAATGCAAGAGTTTATGGTTAAACTTCATGATAAAGAAACGTTTGAGAATTTTCTTGCTTCTGAAGTAGATATTTATGGAGTAAAAACTTCTTTAGATCAAGATGAACTGGCCGATCTTGTATTGGAACAAGTTGAGGAAATCGTATGAAAAAGTACATACTCTTTTTCCTGTTAAGTGCTGCAGGCTTTGCAGTAACTTCATTTGCCCCGGTAGATGTTATAGAGATAAACGGTACAGCCAAAGATATGGTCTTAAATGGTGATAATCTTATTATCGCTACAGATATGGGGCATATAGAAGTTCATGATACGATAAAAAAAGAGAAGATCAAAGAGATATCCATTCCTGATGTGAAAGATTTTATGGGTGATATCATGCCTGCAAGAGTTATGAGTACAGATGAGATCAATGGTATCTATTTGTTACTCAGTGACAGTGGAAAAGGTGGTTATGCGAACCTTTATCTGCACAAAAATGACAAGACAGAACTCTTGTTTGATCATACGGCAAAAAAACCTGTGATCAAAGCACGTTTCATTGATGAAAATCATATACTTTTAGGGTATTTGAGTGATGAAATGGCACTTTTTGATATTAAGAATAAAAAAGAGTTGTATAGAACACAGTTGAGTGAATCTAAGTTTTCAGACTTTATGCTCAATGAAAAGCATACACAGGCAATATCTTCCTGTGAGAGCGGTGTACTCTCAGTTGTTGATGTTAAAAGTGGTAAAGTGATCGAAGAACTACAGGGGCAAAATGTTGACAATGTCTATAAAGTAGATTTTAAAGCAGGTATGGTCTCAGGTGCCGGGCAGGACAGACGGGGATCTTTGTATGATGTAAAGACAAAAAAAGGTAGATATATCGAAGGTGAATTCCTTATCTATGCTACTGCATTGAGTCCAACTGCCGCAAAAGTTGCCTTTGCCATGGATGAAAAGAACAATATTTCCATATATAACACGTCAAGTAAGTCAAAAATAGCTTTGCTTAAAGGGCAAAAGAGTACACTTAACGTGATTATTTTTAAAGATGAAAATATACTTTTTTCAGCAAGTGATGACAATACCATTATGGTATGGGATTTAAATAAAAAGTAAAAATTATAAATTAAAAAAGGATATAAAATGAATGTATCAAGTATAGTGGTTCAAGCATTGCCTGATAAAATTGATGGACTGATAGAAGAGTTCAAAAAATCAGAGATCTGTGAATATCATCTACATGACAAAGAACGTGGGAAAATCATTATTACCGTTGAAGGTAAAGATGTTGGTGAAGAGATAGAAAAACTTGTTAGAGTCCAGGAAATGCCAAATGTAATGGCGGCAGATATGATGATGACATATCAGGAAGACAGTCTTGATGAGGAGATCAAGATCTTAAATGAACAAGATCTGGTTCCCTCAATGCTAAATGATGATGATCTTAATGTAAGAGACATTGTTTATAACGGTGACTTGAAAAATAAAGATCTAGGATTTTAGGAGATAGTATGGCAGGTGTAATTGAATCAACAATCAAAACAAGCCCTTTGGGCAGATGGTATATAGAACTTAGTGATACTATGAAAGATGATGCTGAACCGGTATTTTGTATGGATGTATATGAATATGCAGACAAACTCGAGGAGATGGGCAAAGAATATGACGGTGTGGTTGAGACCATATGGTCAAGTGATGACAATGTAACTCCTGAACAGATAAATGAAGTACGTATGCAAATGAACGCTTATGAAGCAGAGCAGGAAGCAAAAAAAGATGGTGTAAACAATATGCCTGACGGAACACCAAACTTTGAAGCATAATGAAGATCTTTAGAGAGATATATGGAGTAGGAATACTCTTTTTCTACTATATGAAGTACATTATCCTTATTGGGTGGCCTGTACTTCTTTTTGGTCTTGACTACAAGCCAAATATTATTATGGATCTCTTATGGGTGTTCTGTTTGGCACTTATGACAAAAGATCTCATACATAGATTTGTTTTTAAAAAACGTTATTGCGATATTAATACTAAAAACAGAGAAAAATAATAAAATAATTTTTTACCTTCTATTATCCCTAATTTGCTATAATCAATCAATTTATTAAACAAGGTGTATATCATGTTTGGAACATTTGATGATGCAGTAGAAGCTAAAGTATTTTTTGGTTCTACAGAAGAGACTACAGAAGAGAAAACAGAGCGTCGTAGTCCTTATGACGGTATTGTAGTAAGTATTGCACAAGTTTGTGATGCAGAAGATACAAAAAGAGCACTTTCCATTGCAAAAGAAGCAGCCAAAGTTGCAGCTAAAACAGCACTTTCCCAGCGTATTTTATGGCTTGAAGATGTAGCGGGAAAATTACAATATTATAGAGAAGAGTTTGCTATAATGTTGGCAAAAGAGGTTGCCAAACCTATCGCTTTTGCTCGTATAGAAGTAGACAGATGTACGGAGACCATTGCTCTTACGGTCATGGAGCTTGCAAATCTTTCAGGTGAGACCATTCCTACAGATATTATGCCAAGCGGTAAAAAAACATTGGCATATTACAGACGTGAACCGGTAGGTGTTGTAGCCTGTATTACTCCGTTCAACTTCCCCTTAAACCTTGTTGCACATAAAATTGCTCCGGCTTTAGGTGCAGGTAATGCTGTTGTACTTAAACCAACTCCGGAAGCACCAATGACAGCCTATATGCTGGCAAAATTATTTATTAAGTCTGAGTATGCAATAGAAGATGCACTCTCTGTTGTATATGGAGATGCTGAGGTTGGTTCTACACTTGTAAAAAGTGATATTCCGAGAGTTATATCTTTTACAGGGTCAGTACCGGTAGGAAATATTATCACTAAGCAGGCAGGTATTAAAAAAGTAAGTCTTGAACTTGGTGGTAATGCCGCAACGTATATAGATAGCAGTGCAGACATTAAAAAAGCAGCAGAACGTTGTACATTTGGTGCTTTTGTGAATTCAGGACAAGTTTGTATCTCTCTTCAACGTATTTATGTGAATGAAAAAGTATATGATGAGTTTGCAACCTATATGGCACAGGAAGCACGTACACTTAAAGTAGGTTCACCTTATGAAGATGATACTTTTATGGGACCTCTTATAGATGAAGAGTCTAAAAACAGAGCAAAAACATGGGTAGCTTCAGCCAAGAATGAGGGAGCGCAGGTTATTGCAGGAGGAGAGGAGGTTAATGGTCTTTTTCCTCCAACTGTCATGGCAGATGTTAGAGATGATATGAAAATAATTTGTGAAGAGGTTTTTGCCCCAATAGTAAGTTTGATCTCTGTCCCAAGCTATGAAGTAGCAATAGACAAAATGAATGATTCACCATTTGGACTACAATTTTCTATCTTTACCAATGATCTGCGACAGACACAAAACTTTATAGAAGATGCACAATGTGGTGGTGTGGTTATTAACGATATTCCAACACTGCGTTTTGATGTTCAGCCTTACGGTGGGTCTAAACTTTCAGGTGTAGGACGTGAAGGTCCCAAGTGGGCATTGGAAGAGTTTACCGAGATTAAAAGTATCGTAATATGTTAGAGACAGGCAGATAATATGGATTATATGTTTCAACCGGGATTTTTAGGGACAAAAGCACCGTTCTTTATGGACTTTGTTACTATAATTGTTGCACTTTTACCTCTTTTGGTTGGTGTTGCCATCTCTTTTGCAAAAAATAGAAAATATAATTTACATGGTATAACCCAAATACTTATTTTTGTTGTCTCTGTACTTGTAGTTGGTTATTTTGAATATGGCGTACGTTTAAATGGTGGGTATGAAGCTTTTGTACAGAATACCCATGTCTCACATGACTATCTCTTTGTTGTACTTATGATACATATTGTCATTTCTGTCCTAACACTTGGTATTTGGGCAAGTACACTATTTCGTGCAAGATCTGACAGTTCGCAAGGTGGTTTACCCGGGAATTATTCAGCTTCTCATAAAAAAGCTGGCTTTCGTACCTTTATAGGTATTACGCTTACCTCTCTTACCGGAATATGGGTTTACCTGCTCTTATTTGTATTTTGATACTATGAAAAAAATTGCTATTTCTGCCTGCCTTTTAGGAGAAAAGTGTCGTTATGATGCTACTGATAATAGAAATGATGAATTGTTAGATAAACTGAAAGATTCAGAACTCATACCTTTTTGTCCGGAAGATCATGCTTTTGGTTCTCCACGTCCAACAATGGATCTGATAAAAACAGAACAGGGAATAAAAGCTATTTCAAATAAAACAGGTGCTGATCTCTCCTTCGCAGTAGAAGAATATGCAAAACACTTTTTTGACAAACATTCAAATATTGATATATTTATAGGTAAAGACAGAAGTCCAAGTTGTGGTGTATGTTCAGCTAAACTTTATGATGAAAATAGAGAACTTATTTCCCTCGAAGAGACAGGACTTATGGCAAAAGAGGCTAAAATACGAGGTATTGATGCAGTTGATGCTGAAAAATATCTCGTGTAGGGTCGATTTATCGACCTTTAATCATGGTCGATAAATCGACCCTACAAAGGATAAAAATTTGAAACTATTATTGATACTGTTACTAAGCACAGTCTTTCTGAGTGCACAAACAGAGCAAGATGACATTAGCAAACAAGCCATCGTCAAAATATATACTACAGCCAAAATTCCAAACTATCTCTCACCTTGGAGTTCTTCTATGCGCAGCAGTACAGGTTCGGGTGCTATTATAGATGGTGAGTTCATACTCACAAATGCACATGTAGTGGCAAACCAGGCTTTTTTAGAAGTAGAACGTTATGGGCAGAGAAAACGTTACATTGCCAAAGTATTTGCTGTATCTCACCAGGCAGATCTTGCACTTTTGAAAGTAGAAGAGAAGGCATTTTTTTCAGGGGTGAAGCCATTGACTTTTGGGGAACTTCCTGAAGTTGAACAGAAGATCGTTGTTTATGGTTATCCAATGGGAGGAAGCACTCTCTCTGCAACTATTGGTGTTGTATCTCGGGTAGAACACCATACTTATGCACACAGTGGAGAGACTTTTTTAGCTGTTCAGGTTGATGCAGCAGTAAATCCCGGTAATTCCGGAGGTCCTGCACTCTCGAATGGTAAGATAGTCGGTGTTGTCATGCAAGTGATCAAAAAGTCCCAAAATATCGGATACTTAGTCCCTGTTTCTATGGTTCAGCACTTCATAGATGATATGAAAGACGGGAAATATGATGGCTTTGGAGAGTTGGGTATAGGTACACAAAAACTGGAAAATCCGGCTATGAGACGCTATTATGGTCTGGATGACAATACAAGTGGAAAACTTATAGATAAGATCGTTTATAACTCATCATTGAAAGGTGTACTGAAAGAGAGTGATATCCTTACCGCTATTGATGGAAATAACATAGAAAATGACGGTACTGTTGCTTTTAGAAAACATGAATATACAGATTATAACTATTATGTAGATGCTTATCAAATGGGAGATAGTTTAACACTTGATATTATCAGAGATAAGAAGCCTATGCAAGTTAAAGCAACATTGAAAAATCAGGCAGATGACATGTTTTTAGTGAAAACTACACGTTACGATACAATGCCGACTTATTTTATTTATGGTGGGTATGTATTTTCTCCTTTGACCAGAAACCTAATACGTTCTACCAGCAGTAACCGTATGAAGTTGAGTAATTTAGCTATGAAATGGCAAAAAGAAGAGAAAAATGAAGTGGTTGTATTACTTAAAGTATTGGCTTCAGATATAAGCAGAGGAGATAATTATTTTGGAATGTGGGCAATAGACAAAGTCAATGGTGAATCATTTAAAAATTTTAAAGAGTTCTACCAAAAGATGGAAGATATTAAAGATCAATATATTGTCCTGGAAGATAAAAATGGAGTCAAGGTCATCATAGATAAAAAAGAGGCTCAAGCCAAACAGAGTGATATACTTAAAAAATATAATATCGAGTTTGACAAATCTATTGATCTACGGGAAAACAGATAGTTGAGTTTAAATGAAGTTAAATAAGACAGAGAGAGCCAAAAACAGTTTTGCACCTTATGATTTTTATAAAAAACTTATGTTGATCGATCTTACAGATCTTACAGAGGAAGAGCGTTTTTACCTTAAGAACTATGGTATTTACAATATTAAATTAAACCCTGAAAGATTTATTCTCCGTCTGCGTATTGCAGGAGGAAGGATCAGTAGAGATGACCTTGGTTTTATTATCGGGATTATTCAGGAATATAAATTGGAATTACTGCTTACCGCACGTGCCCAAATAGAACTTCATGGACTAAAAGCTAAAAATATTCTAGAAGTTTGGGAACTTTTACAACAAAATGGGATCAGTACATTTCAAACATTTACGGATAATTTTCGGAATATTGTGAGTGATCCTTATGATGGTTTGGATGAAAGTGCTCAAATAGAAGTATATCCTCTGATCACAGAGATGCAAAATATGTTTTTGGGAAAAAAAGAGTGGATGGGAATGCTTCCTCGAAAATTCAATACTGCGATCTGTGGGAATAGAACAAGTCAGGTACACTTTTTTTCCAATGATCTTTTTTTTGGACTTGCCTGTAAAGAAGAAAAGTGGGGATTTAATATCTATCTCGGAGGAAAAAATTCCGAAGTAGCACAAGATGCAGATATCTTTGTGAACCCTCATGAAGTTCCAATGATGTTTGAAGCGGTTGCTAAAGCATACATGAAATATGGTTCAAGAGGTAGCAGGGCAAAGACACGGCTTTTTCACTTGATCAAAGAGATAGGAATAAAAAGTTTTGTAGAAAAAATCTCAGAGTTTTACCCTGTAGGCATTGAAAAAAAAGGTATTTTACAGATACACAAAGCATCTTTTACCGAGTTCAGAAAATTAAAAGATAATACATTTGCTTATTGTTACCGAAGTAAATTTGGGCAAATTGATACTATAGCACTCCAAGAGCTTATTTATTATGCTGACAAAGAGAATTATGAAATAAGAGTCGGTGTTGACCAAAATTTCTATTTATTTGGTATTAAAGAAAAGAAGATACCTTTTAGATCTATTTTAGGGGCTTCACATGTAACTGCCTGTGCAGGTAGCCACTATTGTTCACTTTCTCTCTGGAATGTCAAAGAAGAGACCTCTTATTTACCCTTAGAGAAGATAGAAGCACACAATATTCAAGTAGGTTTCTCCGGTTGTTTAAAAGGCTGTGGAAGACACTATCATGCAGATATTGGTTTGGTTGGTCTGCGTACCAATTTTTTTGGTGCAACACAAAAAGCTGCCAGGGTTTTTTTAGGCGGAGAGTACAGTAGAGGTGAAAAAACTGCCAGGTTGATCTTTGGGGTTGTCCCATTGGTACATTTAAAAAGTGTATTCGAAGTGATCATTGATGAATTTGAAGCAAGTGGTGAAAAAGATTTTGAAGATTTTAGCCGTAAATATTTGAACCCGCTAAGTACTTTTTTTCTTATGTTGTGGTTTTTAGCAAAACTCTATATCAAAAAACCGATCACCTTGGAACTGCTGCCTGAAGAGGAACTGTATCAAAAACTGTCAGATCTAAAGGCTTTTCCAAAATTCTCTGAAGATGAAAATTATCAAAAGAGTATTAGACTAATGTTACATTCACTTTGGAATGATACCGATCGTATTACTTAAATTATTGTATTTGTCATGAAGATGGAAAAACATCTCCATGTAAATTAAAGTGACTATGCTTTAGGGTCTGAAAAAAATGCCAATGTCAGCGTATCTACATTATTGATCACTTTTTTACCAACGTAAAGTCTTACACTGTGATAAAGACACAACTCACCATTATAATTAATACCCAGGATAAAAGTGTAATCACCAAAAGAGTATCTTTTTAGACCTTGGGCTTCAGCTTTTACAGATGTGTTCTTAATTTGAAAAGAGATGCCATTGGGAAAATCATGACCCTCTTTTCCTTCTTCCATAATATGTACTTCACCCAGATCAGATGTAACTTGAACAGATAATTTGTTATCCAGTTCATGGGTTTTAATACTATATGCTCCATATTTAATTTGCATTATATAATCCTTTTTAAAATCTTTTTATATTATAGTCAAGAAAGTATATCGAATAATTAATATGAGATGGAAATATTCAATTTTATTCATATTTTTTAAACTGTTCCAACCACTTTTTGTCTTCTTCACTGAGTTTTCCAACTCTTTCAAGCAGTTTTTTCTTTGTAGAGATGAGGTCATCTATCTCTAAATAAGCTAAAAGAGCAGGGTTGATGGTTGGTTCTTCTCTTCCGTAAGAAATAAGTTCTTCTATATCATTTAGTAGTTCTTCTTTTGTTTGCATTTGGTATACTATCAAAAAATGTATAAGGATAAAGCATGTTAGAAGTAGGAACGCAGGTCCCTGGTTTTTGTTTAGCAAACCAGGATGAGGAAGAGATATGTTTTAGAGATATCAAAGGGAAATGGATAGTACTCTATTTTTATCCTAAAGACAATACACCGGGATGTACAACAGAGGCCTGTGATTTTACAGCAGCACTTCCAAACTTTGAAGATCTTTCTGCCATTGTGCTGGGTGTAAGTCCGGATTCTCCTAAAAAACATAGAAACTTTATAGAAAAAAAAGATTTGAAAATTACACTTCTTGCAGATGAAGATAAAGAACTTTGTAATACTTTTGGAGTATGGCAGCTTAAAAAATTCATGGGTAAAGAGTATATGGGTGTGGTTAGAAGTACCTTTATTATAGATCCGGATGGAAAAGTAGCAGCAGCCTGGTCTAAGGTTCGAGTCAAAGGTCATGTCGATGAGGTAAAAGAAAAACTTGAAGAGTTGCAAAAATAAGAGTATAATTA
>Ga0190303_1001195_pt1 | contig 10493 bp, 16 predicted proteins | sample 48700701_MG_FD_161672 | JGI IMG/M metagenome (GOLD analysis project Ga0190303, IMG submission 161672) | Hydrothermal vent sediment bacterial communities from Southern Trench, Guaymas Basin, Mexico - 4870-07-0-1_MG | ecosystem: Environmental > Aquatic > Marine > Hydrothermal vents > Sediment ...
GGGAGGGGGAGGTAGGTGGAGCGTTAGGTATATAAAGCCTCGCTATAATTTATCCAATGTTGGGTGGGTAGGGAGGGTCAGTCAAGACCCCGCAAGGGGAACTATAGCCCGTGTTCCGCTCCTTGCGGAAGACGGGTGAACGGGGTGCTGACCCACCCCGTGTATATCCGATGAGGAGCGAGGCTGAGGATATGCACAAACCTCCCCGTTGGGAATCCTCGCACTTCAGTGCGGGGAGGAGGTCAACACTCTTTGTACACCCATATAGATGTGCTTCCACATTTTGGACACTTAAGCCTTTTTTTCAGTTTGAAGCTTTTTAATTTCTCCTTTTCTAAATTTCACAATGCTTATTTGATTGCATTTATTACAAACTATCTTGTAAGGTCTTGGTAAGCCTTTCATGTATTTGTATTCATGAACTATTGTATTTAAATTATGTCATGACTATGTATTGTAGTATACAACATATAGTAGTAATTAGGACATGTCTTAGCCATATATAATCTGTATTTTAGATAGACTTGTTGTTTATATTGTCAAAAACTTTATAAACCACTATCTTGAGCTTTGTCTAAGATGTGCCGTGTGAGGGTGCACGGTGAACGGGGTCAAGGAGATGTAATCCCGAATCCGATGAGACCCAAGGATGAAGGATGCGTTAATGGCATCCAGACACACCTTTAAATTGTGTCCATCAATTTAAAATACCTTTAATCAATACTCTTAATTGTATGCCATGTCCAAATATTGAGTTCTGTCCAGCTAAAGTGGATTATAAGCACTACACAGAGTATTGTTTAAGCGATGACAACTGGAAAGCATGTAGGTACTATGTCAAATACGAAATGACACCATCGCAATGGAAGAAATACGTTGGTGAATCTCCAACAAAAACTGAAAGTAGCGGTTTTAGATTGCTTTAAATTTATTCCGATACTACCACAAATATTATATAGTTCTTACACCCATCTTATATCATGGGGAAGTTGGTGAAATTGCATGTGGAAATACCAGTAGAGGACTACATTAACATGGTTTTGTTAGTAGCAAAAGAGGAATATCCAAATCTGAGGCAGATAGTTCTGGAAGGAGTACGAAAAGTCTTTGAAAAATACGGAGAAGACTATTTCAAGGAGCTAAGAGAGGAAAACAGAGAAATCGTAGAGAACATTCTAAAGAAGGCAAAGATTGTAGAAAGAAAGAGAGTTAGGAAATGGATTGTTAAGTAGCGAGGTGATTTGACATGAAATCATTTGAAGATTGGCTGAAGTATATCGAGGATGAGATAGAAAAGGCAAACATATCTGAACCATGTAAATTCTCACTCTTAGTCAAACTCTATGTTCTCAAAATAAATAGAACTTTATTCAACTTAAATTACCTCATGAAATGGCTACACTACTATGAACTACCACACTTGTGTCCAACACCAGAAGAGATAAACAATTGGATTCAGCAAGGAGTTATAAGAACTCGGTAGCACCAATTCTTTTTTATTTTAAAAATAAAATAGAGGTGGTATTATGGCTCATCTATATTTAGTTGTGAATGGGTTAAAGATTGAGTTAAAGTATCCTGTAGTAGACATAACTGGTTGCTCGGATAAAGAGATAAATCAAATACCTATAGGATTAGCTTATAAATTCAACACAACTTATATTGCAAGATGGGTTGAAGACAGACTCTTAGTTTTCTCAAAAGAAGACGAACAATACTTCGCAATCTACAGAAGCTTATTTGGAATGGAGTTCTACCCTAATGGAGAATCTCAGCTTATAATAAACGACAAACCGTGTAGTGGATATGTTAAGAGACTTAAAAAAGAGCTTGAAGATGAAGAGAGTAGCGATGAATTAAAAGCTCTAATTTACGCATGCGATATTTACGCCAAATACAAAACAGTAGACTTAGTTCCATTAAGATTGCTAATAACAGATTTAAGAGAAGAAGCAAAGAAATGGTATCTGGAACTAATGCTAAAGCTGAAAGAAGAGGAAATAAAAAGAAAGGAAGAAGAAATAAAGAAGCTAAAAGAGGAGTTAGAGGTGTTAAGAAATGCCTACAAAGCCTGAATTAAAGGAACTAATCAGAATGGATAAAGAAATCTACGACAGAGCAAAGAAATCAATAACTGAGATTAAACCATGTCAGCAATGTGGTTGGTGTTGCAACAATAGAAGGATTTTGGTAACAATCCCAGAAATGATTAGAATTCTAAAACACACCAAAAAGAAATTCTCAGAAGTGTTCGTAATCGAGAAAAATAGGCTATCAGTCTCCATCAAAACGAAGAAAGTCAATAATAAACACTACTGTATATTTTATGACAACGGTAAATGTACAATCCACGACATCAAACCATTTCAATGTTTCACGTATCCAGTGATATTTCATCCAGCAGTCTTCGAAATACATCCACCAAAACCAATGTATAGTGAGTTCTACGTTTTCACTTGTCAATCTCCATACAAAGACAAAGCAAAATTTGCAATTGAAATAGATGACTTTGAATTAATAACAACTAAAAGACTACTCTATCTAACGAAGAACTATAACATTCAAAAGAAACTAATTAGTAAAAACAAATTGGTAGAAATAGTAGAGGAGGTAATATCCCATGACCTATAATATGCTGTTAAAACGACCCGATGGAAGCAAGATTATACATGGTAATGCGTTAGAAGTTCTGAAGGATTTACCATCTAATAGTGTTGACTGTGTAATAACATCTGGAATATGTCGGTGTCTTGCAGAAGGTCATGAATTATTAACATATGATGGATGGAAAGATATTTCAAAAATCAAGGTAGGAGACTTGGTTTTATCCGCAAATCCAAAAACTATGGAGTTGGAATGGGTAAAAGTAATTGCTGTAAGTAAATGGTTTTATAAAGGAAAAATGATACATTTTAAGGGTAAAGGAATCGATTTATTGGTTACGCCAAATTATAAGATGTTCGTATATTATAGGAAAATAGGTGAACCTATTAAAGAAAAGCAAAAAGATAGCAGAGGGCGATGGACAAAAAGTAAGGAAATAGGATATTTCATTGAAGCAAAAGATATTAAGAGTTGCCATATAACGCCAAAGACTGGATGGAAATGGATGGGTAAGGATGAAGAATATTTCATTTTACCAGAGTTAAAGACAACATATAACCACAGAGCAATATATTATCCTTCTAAAAAGATAAAAATGGAAGACTGGTTAGCTTTCTTTGGATTATGGTTGGCTGAAGGCTCTGTGAGAGGTAGCAGAGGCGGTAAAAAGAAAGTGTATGAAATAGTTATAAAGCAAAAAGAGCCTAAAGCATCTAAAGTAAGAGCTTTGTTAGATAGATTACCATTCAAATATAATGAGTATAAGAGTGGAGATATAATTGCTTTCTCGATAGTGAATCAACAACTATACAACTATTTAAAGACATTTGGGAATTCACATACTAAATATATTCCAAAAGAAATCAAAGAGCTATCACCACGTTTATTGAGCATATTATTAGATTGGTATTTGTTTGGAGATGGAACTGTTAAGCATAGGATATATAGGAATATTTGTTGTTACTCGGTTTCTGGAAAATTAAAGGATGATTTAGCAGAGGTTGCTCTAAAAGTTGGCAATAACATATCTATAGAGAATGATGGAAATACTCTCTACTTTACGAAAAGAAAAACAGTAAAACTAAAAGACACAATGCATACTACAGAGTTTGAGGGTTATGTTTATAGTATCGAAATAGAAAGAAATCACACTCTTTGTGTTAGAAGGAATGGTAAAATCGTTTTTACTGGAGATTCAAAAGACGAAATGAAATCAAAATAAGGAGTGTGGTATTATATGGTTAAAGAACTTGAAGATTTAATAAGGCAAGCAATTCTTGAATCAGTAAAAGAGTATCAAATAAACAAAAGAGACACTATCCATATAACCGATTTAACTACATGTCTTAGAAAGAGCTACTACACTAAAAAATACGGATTCCCTATGGATGAAAAAACAGCATTTAGAATATTATTTGGAGTTATAGTTCATGAGCTATTAACGCCAGTGATAGCAGAATACCTAAATGGCAAAAGAGAGGTACGAACAACTTACAAATATCAAGGAATTGAAATCCAAGCCACACCAGATGTCTTAGCAGACAATGTAGTTGTAGAGCTAAAAACATGCAATAAGCTACCATATTCACCTTACAAAACACATCTTGAACAATTAAACGCATACTTACACATCTTTAACGTTCCCAAGGGTTTAATCGTTTATATCTCAAGAACCCAACTTGGAGTTAGAATATTCGATTATTACGGTAATGCAGATTTGTTTTACCATACGATGGAGAAAGCCAAGATTCTGAAATACGCTTTAGATAAAGATGTTCCACCCCCATGTAACATATCAATCTCGGCAAGAAAAACATATTGTAAAGATTGTCCGTTCAAAAACATATGTGTTAGCGATTCGGAACTATCTGTTTAGAAAATGGAGAATGATATTATGAAGATTGAAATTCTGGGTCAGCTACCCCGCACCGAAGTGCGGAGCTTGCTCGACCAGTCATCGCTCATCCCGACGGAAAAGCTCACTGGGAGCATGCGGGTGGCTGACAAGCACCCTCTCCGTCGGTCAAAAACAAATAAGTGGTGGTGTTTAAAAATGTTGCGTACTCCTTTTCCGCCTTAAAAGGCGAAGTTTATGCATAGAGGTGGTTGTATGAAAATAGAAATATTGGATGAAGAAATTTTCGTATGTCCAGTCTGCAAAAAGTATTTCACGACTTTCTATGGTTTGGTAACTCACTTTCGAATGTCTGCACATAGCTATTGTCCTATTTGCAAAAAAACGTACAAAAACGTAATTGGTCATTTCTACCAAAAGAGCTTTTCAAGTATTGAACATGCAATCCTTTTTGGTCTATCTCCAACAAAACAAGGTAAAACGGGAGATAGCAAGAAGAAATACAGACAATACAAAGAGATATGCAAGAATTTAGCCTATGAGAAATGCAAACGCAAGAGAGTACAATTAGTGTTGGATGGCAAACGATATGATATTCTTGAAGCTATAATTCAAAACGGGAAAATAGTTTTGCATTGCTACAAACGCCATGCCTATGAACATCTTAGCCATCACTATTTTGAGATTGAGCCATCTAATGAAATCCTCAACGAGCTAAGGAAAGCTGGAGTGGATATATATGTCGACATCTAAGGATTATACCATAAACTTTATATATTATTTACACTAATTCTAAGTATGCTCAAGCGGTTACCCCATATGTACTACAAGGTGTTTAGAAAATATCACAGAATTCATCGAAACTCGGAAATAACTTGTAGAGCATTGAGAATACTTAAACGCAATAATGTAATAGTATGTGTTTGTCAATGCGATGGGGCTTAAGGATGATAGACATGTTGGTGGCATCTCTTATACCATAAACTTTATATATCTTTTACACCTATCTTGTGTAGGTGACATATATGAGGTATGTATTAAGTGCATTGGTAATGCCATGTAGTGCAAGTCGTTTTGCATTAGATTGTGAACAGATTAGCTTAGAGCAAGCAAGAGAGTGGATTAGGAAAGGAGATTTCATTTCAGCAATAGGACACGAAAGCACCGCTAAGTTATTGTCAGAACTACTTGGAGTGGAAATCAAGCCAAACAGAATATTTGTTGACATGGATGTCAACGATGAAGCTTTAGCAATCCAGTTCCTTGAGAGAGTTCAAGAAGGTAAAGTATTGTCAAAAGAAGAGCTTGAAGAACTATACAAGCAAGGTAAAATCGTTTTTAGACTAATCAAAAGAATTGCTTAATTCTTATCTTTTTTGTTCTTTAATTTAGCTTTTTTAGCTAAATACTCATCTGGAGTTACTAACTCTGTAATCCATCTACCCTTAAACCTATACCTTAATCCTAACAGAACCTTAACATTGTACTCTTTCTCAAGTTTCTTAAGCATTTCAAGCTCCTTTCTACTAATCTTAGGTAACTGATTTGGCTTTGTAGTTTTCTTGCATTGGATACATAGAGGCTTATTATCAAGCATAGTCTTATTCGGAATGGCTATTAAATCGCAAAGCCTATGTGAGCCAGCACTTCTTATAACATAAAACCCTCGCTTTTCTAATTCTTTCATTATGTCTGTTTCCAAAACATATCCTCTTCTATAGTAATACGTGGTCATCGATAAATGATATATAGATGACTTAATAAAACTAAGCTCATGAAAGTAGAACTTTACGATGACAAATTTAGCATTGGACATACTATATTAGGTATATTAGCTTATTTTCACATTTCCTTCTTTATCATATTCCTATTCTATGAACTTATAGAGTTCTGCTACAAGTATGGAAGAAAAGAAGAAACTCCATCCCATTTTGTCGGAGATTTATGCGAATTCTTTATAGGGTATTCTTTCGTTTCGTTATTATCACACAACTAATTTTCTGAACTTGCACGGAGCAAGTTCTTACTAAATAATACTATTGACAATAACGATATTAAGGATGTCAACAAGAATTGGTTTTAGTCTTATAGCATTCTTAACACATTGCGATTTAGTGTTAATATTTCTGAACTGGTCTCGGAGTCTGTTCATAACTAAATTATAAAATCCTTCTACGTAGTAGTTTTAGAAAACTTTATATACCATTAATGCCACAAATATTGTATAGAGGTGGTATGAGATGGCAACTGGTAGGGTTGAGGTTGAGGTTGTAGAGGTTAAGGAGAAGTTGATGAAATTGTTTGAGAAAGTAGCTGAAGACCTTGCAAAGAACAAGAAAAACTCAGTAGCAATCTGGATTAAGTGGGAAAATGGAGTACCAGTAGACATTGATTGGGAACTTGGAGCGGGAGTCTGCGAATGTGGAGAATGGGCAACAAGATGCGAGGGATGTTATGATTCAGCATACGATACAGGATTTGATGATGGAAGGAGATTTGGAGAAGGATATTAAAGGTGGTGGGGTTTTATGACCTTTAGAACAGTTGGAGTCAAAGAGGAAATAAAACAAATCATTGATGAAATAGCAAGAAGAAGAGGTTGGAAAAAGTACAAAGTAGTCGAATTAGCAATAAGGCAATTTGCAAAGGAGCAAAAATATGGTAAAAAAGAAAAGAAATACCATTGGGGATATGACATAGACAGAAACATCTGGTATGCATTCAAATTGGTCAATTCAGTAGCACAACTGAAATTCGCTATAGAAGAATTCAACGATGAAAACAGAATAAACCTATACAAGAACCTAACAATGCAAACAATCAACCAGATAGAAGAAAGATTAGGAGTAGACTTAGACAACGTAAAGAAAGCAATAGACAAATTCTTAGAGAATCCAAATGGTAGAACCAAGGCAAACTTAAACGATGAAACAAAGTTTGCAATGGTTAAAATTCTGTTTCCATAATTTTTGGTTTAACTATGATATCTTTAGACTTAGATTTACTATTAAGAGGCTTAACAATAATGGCTGGAACTTACGCCATCTTTACCTTACTATTAGCAATGATTGCATTTACAGCTTTGGCATATACTGGAATAATGGTTGGTATTGTTAAATTGTATGAGGTGGCTAAGCGTGTCTTCCAGCATGTCGTCTATAAAAGAAATTCTTGACAAAGTAATAAATAAGGGAAAACCAGACAGAAGGTGCATGGTTTGCAAATACTGGAAACCAGTAACCGAGTGTACTGGTTTATGCACCTATTCAGATAGACCATTCTACAAGCATCCTAACTATGTTTGCCCCAAGTTTGAACCGTTCTCTCCTCAAGGTGGTTTAAGGAATAAATAGCGATATTTAACCACCTTGAGGAGTTCCTCTCTCTGCAAAGCTTCATCGAGAGGCATTCGGGGGGAACGGAGACTCCCCTCATCCTGAGCATGTTCAAACAAGCAATAACATCTCTATCGTTTTCGTAACCGCATTTTTTACATTTCATAAGCCTCTGTCCATTCGGTGCTAATTTTCCACCACATCTCGGACAGAGGCTTGAGGTTTTGTGAGGATTGACGTAAACGACTGGAATTCCATTAAGCTTAGCCTTGTATTCGATGAAAAACTGTAGTTTTCTAAAGTTCCATGAATGTAATCTACGATTCAAGTTTTTGCCTTTGTTTATGTTCTTTCGAATTCCTTTTAAATCTTCCATGATTATTCCGAGATTACGTTCTTTAGCGAAATCCACGATTATCTTAGCGATTTTATGACACAAATCGTGAACTTTCCTTTTCTCTCTTCCAGAATACTTCTCCATAAGTCTTTTAGATGTTATCGGTTTATACTTCGATAGTTTTTGGATTCTTCTCCTTATTTCAAAATACGTTGTATGAATTGTCCTTAATCCGTGTTCAATCCTTATAACGTGAGGATTTGAGCTTATAGCAGTTACATTGCTTTCATTAATATCAATTGCAATCCAATCTTTTGGATTTGTCAAATCGATTTCCTTCCTAAACGGAACGATGACTTTTTCTCCATTCATTGTGATTTCTCCAACCTTTAGCTTACCTTTCTTCCATTCTTCGATGAACTTTCTTTGGTATTTTCCATATTTAAGCTGGACGTAAACAAATTGTCTTGGTCTAATTGATATTCTCAATCTATCCCCTTCAAACTTAACCAATTGAGGGTCAAATCTTATAAAGAGTTTTTTGGCTCTTGGTGGTTTATCGGGATTAGCTTCTCCTTTTCTAACCTTTTTTCTCCATGATTTAAGCATAGATGATGCTATTTTGCATGCTGAATGACAAAAATGAGTTGAGTAATTCCACCTCTGTTTCCATTCCTCGTAAACTAACTTTCTCAGCTTTGCATAAGAAGTTACATTGTTTTCAATAGCTTTCTCAATGCAAAAGTTTATCATGTCTCTGAAATCCTCTAACAACTTTCTTACTATTTCATTCCTCTCGTAACTAAATGGTATCGATAACACTACATCAACCACTGTAGGGTAATAACCTAAATAGTTTATAAAAGTTTTGATGTGCTTAATGTTGCTCAATGTTACTTAATGTTCCTTGAATTGGAAACTGCATCGAACCCTACAAGTAACTTTTTTATTTTTAATTCTCTGTTGTTAACTCTTAGTAATATACTTTAACATGCAACTCTAATGGGTATCTATTATCTACAACTTCAAGTTCAAGTTTATAGTTCTTAAGATAGCCTTGAACATATTTCTTTGCTCTGTGTAGAATGTTTATAGCATATGCCTTACGGCTTTCTGCTTGTGCTAAGTCTGTTAAGATGTTCTTTACGACTTTTTCAAGTTCTTCTTGCGAAAGGTGTGGTAATTCTTCTTTTATTTTTCTCTTTATTTTATCTTCAATTGTTTCTTGCTCTTTAATTTCTTCAATTTCCTCAGATACCTTAGTGTGGGTAAGGTCTTCTTTATTCAATCCCATATATCTACTTATTTCTTACTAAGATATAAATACTTACACCTTACAAAGTTATAGGTTAGTATCCAAAAAATTCTATAATTTCAACGAAAGATTTATATTTCTGAGTTTTTTAACAATATATACGAGGAGAGGTGAGGAGGTGAGTTGAGGTATGCCATATAGGGACTTTACGGACAGGGTAGAGAACTACGACCTTGCAGTTATACCAGACGTAGTCAAGACCAAGTTCGAGACTAGAAAGAACAAGATGGTACAACTACAGCAAAGAGGACAGGCAACACTAACCGACATGGAAAAGAAGGTCAGAGATATCCTTGATGAGAACGGTATCTTCGGAAACTTCAGAATTCCTTACTTGAACTTGGCAAGAGCCTTATTCAGAGCAAAGGGACACCAGAGTGGTCTTGCTCTACAGAAGATTGCCAACGGTTGGAAGCAGAAAGCAATTGCTGAAGGCTTAGACCCAGACATTGTCGACAAGATTATAGAGACGGTGATTGGAGCAACAGCATACAGCTAAAGTCTAAATAATTCCACTTGATTTACTTGAGATTTAATCCCTTTATTTTTTAATAGGTAATTTCTTTTAGTTATAATAACGCTTATTTATCAGTTCTTATATACGATTGTTAATGGTGGGTAGAGTAGTATATATCTCACCTTTGCAAGCAGAATCAATGTTAAACCAAGCCAACTTATTCAAAAAATTACTCCAAGAATGTGGTTACGATGCTGTATTCAAATCAACCATTTCTGTGGAGGATTTGAACAATGATGATGTTGCTGGAGCTATATGGTTTCAATTAGCTACTATCAATTTCATAGGTGATGCTATAGTTCCATACATACTTGGCAAGAAACCCAAAGTTTTGTATGTTACAATCGAGGGAGTACCTACAAGGGGAAATGTAGCACATTCAAATATCAAGCGTTGTGAATTTGTAGCTGTAAGCAACTTTGTTAAAGAATGCTTACAATCAGTAGGGTTGAAAGTTAGAAATGTAGTTCATCATGCCATCGACTGGAAACTCTGTGGTGAAATCCACAAGAAGAACATCATTCAAAGAA
>Ga0190303_1001196_pt1 | contig 10490 bp, 7 predicted proteins | sample 48700701_MG_FD_161672 | JGI IMG/M metagenome (GOLD analysis project Ga0190303, IMG submission 161672) | Hydrothermal vent sediment bacterial communities from Southern Trench, Guaymas Basin, Mexico - 4870-07-0-1_MG | ecosystem: Environmental > Aquatic > Marine > Hydrothermal vents > Sediment ...
GGCCAGAAACTGATCCGCCCAGCCGTTCCACTTGTGCGCTGTGCTGAACAGGGTATCGAAGGGCCGGTCATTGCCATCCTGCCCTGAGATAATGTTGGTACCACCACCGAGTTTCCAGTTCCCCGCCTTCACAAGGCCAATCACGGTGATCATGTCTCCGCCGTGGTTTTCTCCATCCGCGTAGTCGGTCTGGACGGCATAGCTCACGTCGAGGCTGAAAATCCCCGGCTTTGCTGTCAATCTTGCCCCGTAGGTGGCGGAGTCCCTGGAATCCGGTGCTTTGCTCTCGGTGTCCAGCAGGTAGCCGAAGCCGCTTACGTTGACGCTGTCGGAAACCCTGTAGCTGTCGTGGAGCAGGATGAGTTTATCCAGGTTTACATGGGTCAGGAAAATTGTATTTATCCGGGTAATCCAGCTGACGGAAAAGGTGTTGTCCGTCAGGCCAAGGCAGGTGAATTTCAGCCCGTCAAAGGACTGGCCGTTCTGTCGCCAGCCGACATTTCCGATAAGGCGCGCATCGTCTTCGATAATCTCCTGGCGGCCGGCCCGGAGTTTGGAATGCTCACCAAAGGAGATATCGAGGTAGCCCTGGTGAATCCGGCTGCCGTCCGGGTCGGCAATGACATCGTATCCGCTGTTCCCGCCGCCGGGCCAGCGATAATCATCCAGAAGTTGGGAAACGTTATGGAACTGGATAAATCCCTGAACGTTGCCCCATTGGCCGGTTCGGTATCCCAACCGGGTGCGGAGGGTCAGCCCCTTTGCCGCGTCGAGGTTGGCTGCGTCATCAAAGTCACTGTATTCGAAACTGAACTGCAATTGCAAGGATGCTTTCCCGTTTTTCAGGGCATCCAGCAGGGAATCACCGGCGTGGGCCGGTGTGAAGGACAGCGCGACAAGCGCGCACAGAATCAACAGAAAAAATGGTTTTATCCGCATGGAATGTTCTCCTCAGTTTTTATCAGCCTGCACTTTTGAATGAAGGAATTCGTCCCTCAGAAACAGGTGCATTTTGTAATTCGGGTTCTTTTTATCCGGTTGAAACAAGTATTGGAACCGGTTTGCTTCATCGTAGGCCAGAATGGAATGACAAAGGGTGCATTCGTGGCGAATCATTTTCCCCTGCTTGTCCCGAATGTTCGGGTTGTGGCAGCGAAAACAGCCGCCGTCATGCTGATGCCCGAGATGGTTCGGGTAGGTATTCCAGTCAATTCGCATATGGTGGTGGATATTACGTTTGTATATGTCCTGCGCCACTGTCACCGCGTTCTCAATCCTGTCCGTCAACCGGGCACCCTGCACCGCATCCAATGCCTGGTAAAATCCGAAGAAGTGATTTCGGATTCCCTGGAGACCTGCTTCATCCGACGAATAATTAGCGGTAATTGCTGCCAGCATTTCCCTTTTTACGAAGGGTAGGGAACGGTCTACCAGTCCCCGCTGGATTCTGTCATCCACGGCACTCTCGGCATCCTCATACACATGGGTTACCCGGTTATGGCAGTCCACGCAGTCCATGTTCCGAACGTGGGTATAATCCGCTTCAGTCGTCTTGTCACGAAGCCGGGTGTTTTCAAACCGGTGGTACGTCCCGTCCGGTTGACGCCAGTCCACCCAGATGATCTCTTCCCGTTTATCGCCCACGGAGGCATACCGGACTTCGTTCTCTGTGGCCACATGCCAGTGAATGCCACCATTCCCCGCACTGCGCCCGGTGTCAATTTTCAATTGCAGCGTGGTATATCGGGGTGTTGAGCCGCGGTCCATTTTGTAATGAATCCGGGTAATCAGGCGGCTTCCGTAAAATTTCTTTGGCCAATGGCACTGTTCACAGGTTTCCCGACTGGGCCGAAGTTGGTGTACCGGGGTGGGAATCGGGCGCTCATAATCACTGAGCATGGCCAGCGCCATCTGGCGCAAGCCGTTGAGTTTCGCGCTGACCACTGCGTCCACACCCTGGCCCACGTGGCATTCCACGCACTTCACCCTTGAATGAGGGGATTGCTGATACGCTGTCCATTCCGGCCCCATCACTGAGTGGCAGGCGGTTCCGCAGAACTTGGGTTCATCCATGAATTTCATGGTCCGAAACCCGGCACCGGCGATAAACAGTACATTCACCATGGTCAAAATTAAAATGATTAGAAACACCCGGGACCCGAAAAACCCCTCCCGGATGTCTCCGTCGTCAAATCGCTCGTTCAAAAGCTCCCGGGTGGACTTTTTCTGTTGCTTACTGTACCGGTACCACGCCAGCGGCATCAGGGCCAGGCCCATGAGAAACATGGCCGGGAACAGCATGTAGGTGATCAGTCCGATGTATGCGTTGTCCAGCACTCCAATCAACCGGAGAAACTCAAAGAACAGGAAACCGGCAAAAGCCGTAGTCGTGAATATGACCCCGGCCTGGCCGATCCGATTGACTGATATTCCCCGGATAAAATTGCGATACTTCTGAAACATGATTCAGTCGCTTTCCATCACTTGGTGGAGAACATGTTTTTGTAAATTTTCTGCATTTCTCCACTCTTGATGGCCGCCTTCAGGTCTTTTGTCGGCTTCTGCAGCCATTGATGCATGGGATCGTCCTTCAACAGCTTGTCAATGGCGGCATTGACTTGCGGATCATTGAGCTCACGGGCTTCCGGAATGAACTTGAAGTAGAAATGCTGGGCAACCTCATAGAAACCATGCCACCAGGTGTAATCCGGGCCGAACATGGCGGCACCGTGACGGGCACGTCTCCCCTCGTGGTGCCAGAGTTCCCAGTAGGTCCATTCAATCTTATTGGAAAAGGCCGCCGGATTCTTCAGCAGGTGTCTCTTCTTGATCAGCTTCATGATTTTCGTGGCCGGTATTGCAAACTTCTCGTTGTACAATTTCACCGTCGCATCTAACTGATAGTAATGGCCATCCGCAAACGACTGGCCATGACAGTTGGTGCAGACGTCTTCCATGTTTTTCCGCTTCTGTTGCCAGTTTTTCTGTTTCTTGGAAATCGGAGCCCGGAGGTTCCAGGAAATCCGTGCCCCCACATCATGGGTCACCTTCTGTTTCCGGGTGGCGGACATGTGGCAGCTGGCACAGGTGGGGGCTTCATAATAATCCTGCCCCACGACCCATCTGTCTGCCTTCAGATTCATGTCTTCTTTGTGGGTGTAATAGGCATTTCCATGCTTGGATTCCTCATAAATCTCTTTCTGGGGATGATCCGGGCCAAGGTGGCACTTGGAGCAGGCCTCGGGCTGGCGGGCCTGTGCCTTTGAAAAGGCGTGACGGGTATGACAGGGCGTGCAGGACCCCTTGGATCCGTCGGGGTTCAGTCGGCCGATACCGCTGTTGGGCCAGGTTGCCCGGGACAGGCGGTTGGGCGATTTCGGGTCAATTTTCACCTTGGAGCCGTGGCAGTTTTCACAACCCTGGATTGCAACCGGCTCTCCACCGGCCACATGGGCGAGGTAGGCGTCGTTGGAATCGAGAATCAATCCCGCTGTAGCATGATGGGAGGCATCCACTTCCTTCATTTCCTTCTCATGGCAGCGGCCACAGTCCATAGGTGTCACCAGTGTGGCAATCCGCGCGTCGTAGTGCATGTACGCGTCTTTGTCCCCTTTCTTCGCCTGATGGCAATCAAGGCAGGTTACATCATGTTTCGCATGGGCAGACGCGAACCACTGCTTGTAGATACCCGGCGACTTGTCTTTGTGGCAGGTCATACATTTCCCTGCAACGGTTTTTGGTGACGGGACAGCCCCGAACACGAGATACCCTGCGGTACAAACCAGAATAACAGACCAGAACATTCGCTTCATAAAATCCTCCTCCCCTTTACGGAAAAATTAAGGTTCTCAAACAAAAAATTAAGACTTTTTCTCTTATACAATATCACGTTATAATTTCTTTCCACAAAAGAATTTGATATAGGTCAAAAAATAGCATCTTTTTTGTAGTCAGTCACTTGACTTTACAAAAACGGAATGTTATAGTCAGGGCTGTGAGGCATCAAGAGTGCGAAGAACCTCTCAAGCCTCTCAACTTCCCTTGAATTTCAAGGGAAGTTGTTGTAGTTTCAGTCGGTGCTGCCGGTCATAAGCAACTTTTTGTAGCAACAAAAGGCCGTCAGCTTCGTTTAATGCCCTGAGTAAGACAGGGCCGCCACAAAACAATTGAGACACGGAAAGGAGTATAAAAGATGAAAAAACAGATGAAAACAATCGCACTGGCACTGATTATCGCATTGGGAATTACCAGTTCAGCATATGCGCTGGATGCTTTAAAGAAAGGGGTGGAACCGGGGAAATGGACCCAGGATCTGAACGCTGCCACTGAGTACGCAAAAGATAACAATCTCCCCATCATGGTCATGTTCACCGGTTCAGACTGGTGCTATTGGTGCAAATTGATGGAAAGCTCGGTCTTTTCCGGGGATGAGTTTTTCAAATGGGCAAAGGATAAGCTCGTTCTGGTTGCCATTGACTTCCCACGGGACAAGAGCAAGGTTCCTGCAGAATATCAGGCCAGAAATCAAGAGCTGGGAAAAGACTTTCAAGTTCGCGGTGTTCCCACTTATGTGTTTTTGAAACCGGACGGAAAAACAGAAATCGGACGGTTAACCGCCGGGAGAAACAAAACACCAAAGAGTTTCATTCAGGAAATCAATCAGCTTCTGAAAAAGTAGAACGCATACAAATCATGGGCGGGCAATTGCTCGCTTTTTTTATTTATAAGGAAGAGTTCGTAAATGATTTTGAATTTGCTGGAATGGTTTGTTGTCGAAACTATTTTTCTTTTTAATGAAATGGCGCTCTTTCTGCTTCTTGGATTCTTTCTTGCCGGGGTAATTCACGCCTTTTTGCCCGGTCACAGGATTCAGGCCACCCCGGGGGGCGGCCTTTGTGTTTCTGATGGCGGGGCCTGCCACCAACACAGCCAGTCTGGCTGTTTTATGGAAAACGATTGGACGTAGGGCCACTCTCATTTATCTCACCACCATCATCGCCGGAGCCATTCTCGGTGGTGTGGCGTTTGACACATGGTTTTCAGTCGCCTTTCAAAAAAGTTACACCGCTGTTCATCATGCCGACGGATGGTTTGACTGGGTCAAGACCGGGGGATCTGTGGTTCTGGCACTCCTTTTGGTACACTCTCTCTGGCCTGGTAAGAAAACGCCCGGCTGTGAAATGCCGGAGGCGTTGCCGAGCCTGGAAATAACGGTTCTGGGCATGACCTGCAATCACTGTAAAATGAGTGTGGAAAATGCCGCAAAATCGATTCCAGGCGTCACAAATGCCGAGGCGATTCCGTCTGAGAACAAGCTTCGGATTTTTGGTCAGGCGAACGTGCAGGCAATCAAAAAAGCAGTGGAAAGCGCCGGGTACACACTCCCATAACGCATTTTCAGTGGTAGAATTATATGGCCTGAGTCTTTCCCCAAAGGCGGCACGATGACAAACTGTTCAGAAAAGGGACCCCATCTCCTGACTTCCCACGGAAAAATAATCAAGCTCCCTGTGACGGACACAGATTCACTTTTTATGCGGCGTTTCTGTGAAAACCCGGAAGGAAAACCGGTATTGATGGTTCATGGCGCCATTGAAGACAGCCATATTTTTTATTCTGAATCGGGTTTGGGATTGGCTCCATTCCTTGCCAGGCAGGGATTTGATGTGTATGTGGTGGATTTCAGAGGACACGGATGCAGCAGGCCCGCCATCAGCCGGGAAAGTCACTACGGGCAATATGAGATGATCTGTGAAGACTTTCCTGCCATGCTTCATGCCGTACGCCGGGAACGCGGAACTTCATCGGTTTCGCTTGTGGCGCATTCCCTTGGCGGGGTCATTGCTTCGGCTTCACTGGTCCGGTTTCCTGAACTCAGAAAGTATGTTTCAGCCATGGTGTATTTCGGGTCCAAACGCGTTGTGCAGGCACGAAACATTCAGAGATTTATGAAAATAGACCTGATGTGGAGAATGGTTGGTGGCATTTTGTGTCGCTTGTACGGCTATCTCCCGGCACGCCAATTTTCCTTTGGAGCAGACAATGAAACCCTCGGATACTTTCGGGAAAGCTGCAAATGGATTCGCCCTGGTAAGTGGGTTGACCCAAGGGATGGTTTCGACTACGGGAAAGGCGCAAGAGGAATTGTCTTTCCCCCTGCCCTGTTTATTGCCGGGGCAGGAGATAAATGCCTGGGTTTCCCGGGAGATGTCCGGGCATTCATGGATGAACACGGGCAGGATCAGCCTTTTCACTTTCTGCTTCTTTCAAGGGGAAACGGCAATCTTCTGGACTATGGCCACATTGACATGCTGACAGGGAAAGATGCGTCCCATGATCATTTTCCCCAGGTGGCACAGTGGCTTCTTAACCCGAGCAATTTGAACAAATCCGGTTAACCGCTTTCATTGCTTTTTGATAAGGCATCACTTTCATGGATTCAATCTTTTTTTTCTGAATTCCCGTCCAGAATGGATCGGATTCGGCCTGACACCTCGTCCATGGTATACGGTTTGTAAATCAGTGTATCCGGTATTCCACCATGGCCGTTGAGAAAGTCGTCCGTGTACCCGGTGGAAAAAAGGATGGGGATTCCCGGAAATCGGGCCCGGAGTGTTTCAGCCAATTCCAGCCCGCCCATTTTCGGCATAATTACATCGGTAAATACAAGAGAGAACGCATTCGGCTGTTCTTGCAACACCGAAATCGCTTCTTCGCCATTTTCCACCGCCACAACCCGATACCCCAGACGGGTGAGTCCATCGGCAGTGAAGCGGCGTACCCCGTCATTATCCTCCGCCAACAGAATAACTTCATCTCCACGAGCTCTCACGTCTTCCGGGGGAAGGGGTTGTTGTTCCGCCTGGATTTTTCCCTTTGCAATGGGCCAGTATACTCGGAAGGCTGCTCCCAGTCCCGGGGAGGATTTCACGTCTATGATGGCGTTGTTCTGTTTCAGGATCCCATATACCGTAGCAAGGCCCAGGCCGGTACCCTTTCCCATAGGCTTAGTTGTAAAGAAAGGCTCAAAAATTTGATTGATTAGTTCTTCCGATATGCCACAGCCGGTATCTGCAACCTCCAGCAATGCAAAATTGCCGGAAGAAATCCCCTCAAATCGATGAGCCATTTTTTCATCCACGTATACTTCACCGGTGCTGATGCTCAGATTCCGTGGCTGTGGTTGCTTTGCCATGGCATCAGCCGCATTTACCACCAGATTGATTAAAATCTGTTGAATCTGGCTTTCATCTGCGAGAACCGGAAGGATGTCCCGGGTCGTTCTCAACTCGAAATGAATGTCTGCACCTACCAGGCGCCTGAGCATAGTATTCAGTTCTGTGACCACCCGATTGAGATTTAGAATGACCGGTTTGATCATCTGCCGCCGGCTGAATGCAAGTAGTTGCCCGGTTAATTTTGCCGCACGCTTCCCGGAGCTCAGGATTTCACTGAAATGGCGGTGAAATTCACTTCCCTTCCGGGCTTTGACGGTTCCCATTTCCGCGTTCCCCACAATGGTGGTAAGGATATTGTTGAAGTCATGGGCAATGCCGCCGGCCAGTTTGCCGATAGCTTCCATTTTGCGGCTCTGGGCCAGCTGTTTTTCCAGTTCCTGTTTCTCTGTAATATCCATCTTGACACCGGCGAAATGGCTTACCTGCCCGGCAGGGTTCTTGAGCGGGAAAATCAGGGCTTCTTCCAGATAGGGCTCTCCGTTTTTTCTCAAATTATACAAACTTCCCCGCCAGCTTTCACCCCGAACCAGGCATGCCCACATCTGCTGATAGGTTTCCGCAGGGGTTTTGCCACTTTTTAAAAAACGTGGATTTTTCCCCAGGCTTTCTGCGGCTGAATAACCGGTCATTTTTTCAAATCCCCGGTTCACATAAACTATATTTCCAGATAGATCCGTAATTATGATGGATTCCGCAGTCTGCTCAATGAGCGCATAGAGCCGTTGCCTTTCTGCCTCCACTGCTCTCAATTTCGAGATATTGCTCAGTGTGACAATCACCTGCTTCAGTGACAGGCGCCCTTCCACTGTTGGGGCATACCACTCCAGAATGGCTGGAATCCGTTCCCCCGACATCGTTTGAACGGGGATTTCTGAGATAAAGTGGTTTTTCTGGTTCCAGATTGTCAACAGCTCTTCCATAAAAATGGAATCACTGTCCTCTGTGAACAGGCGGTCCAGGCTACCCAGTAACTGCTCCTTGTCTGTGACTCCGAATAGCTGGAGCGTTGCATTGTTGACGGAGATAACTTTTACTTTAGCTGCGGCTTCCCGGATTTGATCGGGGTTTTCCTGCAGATATGCTTTAAGATCTTCAATTCCATTCTGCCGAAGTTCTTCCAGCCAGTTTCCCACATCCGTAAAATCTTCGTGCCAGATGGAGACTGGAGTCAGGTTCAGAATCTCTCCGCAACGCCGATTCTCTTTCTTCAGGGCTTGTCGGCTTTCCACCAGCTCGGATATGTCCCTGGCAAATGTCATCAGTTTCCGGTGTCCGTCCTGCTCAAAGAAATGGATATTCACTTCCACTGGAATCAACCGGCCGTTCCGGCTTCGGAATGTGTGTTCGGATACCAACTTTCCCGTTGCCTGTAAGAGTCTTATTTGATCTTCGGAGAGTTCCCGCCCGGAAATTTCCCGCGGTGTCATTCTGCATAATTCTTCCCTGGAATATCCCAGAACCCGGCAAGCCTCCTCGTTTACATCCTGAAATTCTGACAAGAAACCATCCTTGTCTAAACCATGGAAAAACGCCATATCATGGGACTGGTCAAACAAATCTTTTCTCAACTGTTCAGAACGGGACAATCGTTCCTGGTTTTGAATCAATTGTTTGAGATGAGGCCGGCCCCATATTACACCTGTCAGAATCAACATGGACAGGGCCATCTTTATTATTTCAGTTGCCCATGTGGCATGTAACAGCATTCCGGCTGTCCACATCTGGCTAACAATCAGGCCCTGGTGAACCGTCATCAAGAGAACAGCAAAACAGAATGCCGTCCATGGCGTTTTTCTTCCTGTAATTCGTATCATATGAAAAGCCAGAACAACAGCAGTCAACTGAATGAGCAATGACAAGGCTGCCAGTACAATCACGTGCCGTCCCTCCATCTCGTATTAAACAACAATAACTGTTTTCAGTTTACAAGAACCCAAAATCAAAGTAAAGGAAAGATGATCGAATCCATATTTCCCTTGAAGAAACATTGTTTTGGGCTTTAGATAATCGATGTTCTGATCCGCGCACCTTCAACTGGAAGTATTCTTCAATTGCAGAAACTCAGATACACACCATGTGTTTTTCACCCGCTATACCCTTCATCAGCGCCAGTGTTATCTCTGTTTGTTGTAAAAACACGAATAGCGGATTCCCCCGGCAGCGGGCACTTGTTTTCGCAGATCCCGCATCCGATGCAGCGGTCTTCCCTCACATAGGGCTGTTTCACCAGGGCCTGTTCTCCCATCCGGTTCACCACAAGCTTATCCCGAAACAAAATGGCCTTTTTGCTGGTGGGGCAATGCTCTTCACAGACCATGCAGGGGATTCCATTGGCATAGGGCAGGCAACGGTTGATGTCAAACACGGCAATGCCGATTACTGCTTTCTGCTTTGCCGGCAGGGTAAGTCTCGGAATGGCACCGGTGGGACAAACCTGGCCGCAGAGGGTACAGTTGAATTCGCAATAGCCCAACCGGGGGACCAGGCGGGGCGAAAACATCCCCTGATAGCCGCTTTCAAAAAAACAGGGCTGCAATGCATTTTCAATACACACTTTCATACATTCCCCGCAGCGGACACAGCGGGACAGGAACTCCAATTCATTTTCCACACCGGGTGGGCGGAGAAGCAGCGGGTGGGGGATCCTGCTCTCTGCATTCACTTTTGCCACAACCGGTAATGCGATTCCAGCCAAAGCGCTGCCCACAAAGGCGCGGCGACTCAGATCCACCGGCACAGGGTTGTTCCGCTTTGTGAATGCAAAACGGGGAGACTGGTTCACGCAGTCATCTACGCAGTCCATGCACAGGTTACATTCTTCATGGTGTAATTTCCCGGTATCCGGGTCAAAGGCGTTCATCCGGCAGTTGGGTGCGCATTGGGGACAGTTTTTACAGGAAACCGACGGAATCCGTCGAAAGAAACTCCACCGTGAGAAAACAGCCAGCAATGCTCCCAGCGGACACAGGTTCCGGCACCAGAATCGCTTTCCCAGTTTCTCCAGTGCTCCGATTACAATCAGAATTATCAGAGAAAAGGAGGAGAGGAAATAATAGGATTGTCGAAACGGAAGGAGGCCGTTCTTCAGCACAGAGTAAATTGGCTCCGTTACGTGATCCGCCACTGCCGGGGCATGGGCATAAATGGTGTCAAAAAATCCGGTGAAGAACCAGTTGAGCATCGGGTCGATGGAAAACGCGGCACCCCGCACCAAAAGAGAAAAAGGGTCCAAAAACCCGATGAGCTGCAAAC
>Ga0190303_1001198_pt1 | contig 10476 bp, 18 predicted proteins | sample 48700701_MG_FD_161672 | JGI IMG/M metagenome (GOLD analysis project Ga0190303, IMG submission 161672) | Hydrothermal vent sediment bacterial communities from Southern Trench, Guaymas Basin, Mexico - 4870-07-0-1_MG | ecosystem: Environmental > Aquatic > Marine > Hydrothermal vents > Sediment ...
AAAAGGCATATCATCTTTTTCAAAATGACATTTCACTGCATCTACAAGAGCATGTTTAAGCTCTTCTATATTTTCCCCTTCGGTATAAATCGAATGCCCAAGGGCTCTTGCGGTGTATCCGCCCTCCGGCGATTCCTCTATAAGAAATATTATCTCCTTGTTCATTTTCTTATCGCTTGTATTATGTGTCTATCTAATATTAAATTATCGCTTTCATCGATTTATCTGGATTTATGCCCATTAATTTTCTCTGCGTTTATTAAATCTTGCATTTTTTACCAAAAGCATTTTTACCCCTCGTGCATTCACACCTGCCGACGTTACTCAACATCGAGAATTCAACACGCCCATCATCTTTATATATGACATCTCATATTTGGGTAAAAGTTTAGTCGTCAATTAGGTGAACAAAGTGCCAACGAAACATCATCCAAGGAGAGGTTCAAAGGGGTATTCCCCCAGGAAAAGAGCAAGGTCAGAGGTGCCCAGGATACAGTCCTGGCCTGATGGCGATGACAAGCCCCGTCTTCAGGGATTTGCAGGATACAAGGCAGGCATGACACATGCTTTCGTGGTGGATTATCGTCCCACTTCCACAACAGCAGGTCAGGAGGTTATGATTCCTGTAACAGTGGTGGAGACGCCCCCAATGAAAATTGCTGCCATCCGGTTGTATAAATCAACGCCATACGGGCTGAAAACAATCACGGAAACATGGGCTGACAATGTTGAGGAGCTCAAAGGAAGGATACCGCTGCCCAAAAAAACCAAAGAGCTGGAAGTAGAGGATTTTGATGATATAAGGGTTATTGCTTACACAAAGCCCAGAGATGTTACAGGCGTGCCAAAAAAGCTGCCCGAAATAATGGAAATACGCATCGGAGGCGGAAGCAAGGAGGAACGTCTCAACTATGCAAAGGAAATTTTAGGAAAGGAAGTGGATATATCGGATATCTATTCAGACGGGAGCATGATAGACATCGCTGCAATAACCAAGGGAAAGGGATTCCAGGGTTCCATAAAGAGATGGGGTCTTAAATTGTTAACTCACAAAAACAGAAAACACCGCCGCATGGTGGGTACACTCGGTCCGTGGCTTTCATGGGTCCGCTCGACTGTGCCGCAGGGCGGCCAGACCGGCTACCATCATCGCGTTGAGTATAATAAAAGAATATTGAGAATAGGGGAGAACGGAGAGGAAATCACGCCTGAAGGCGGCTTCCTCCATTATGGTGTTGTGAGAAACAAATACATTTTACTTCACGGCTCCATCCCGGGGCCAGCAAAGCGCCTTATAAGAATGAGAGATGCAATCAGATATCATAAAGGCGTGAAGGTAGAAAAGCCCGAGATAACGTACATATCCACGATGAGCAAACAGGGGGTATAATGAAAGCAAAGGTTTATGGAATTGATGGAAGCGTTACAGACGAAATTTCTCTGCCATCTGCATTTGAAGAGGAATTCAGGCCCGATATCATAAGGAAGGCGGTAAACGCGATGAGGGCAAACCGCCGCCAGAAATACGGCGTCGAGGAAACGGCAGGCAAAAAGCACCCTGTCGAGTCCTGGGGACCCGGAAGAGGAGTTTCAAGAGTTCCGCGTCTCACGCAGGGAAGGCGCGCTGCTTTCATGCCAGGCACTGTTGGCGGCAGAGCTGCGCATCCGCCCAAACCTGAGAAGGAATGGGGCAAGAAGATAAACAAGAAGGAGATGAAGCTTGCGAAAAGGTCGGCTCTTGCCACGGTTGCAGTCGAGGAATTTGTCAGGAAAAGAGGACATGTTTTCGAAGAGGGCGTTTCCCTTCCTCTCGTTGTTGAGAGCGAATTTGAGAGGATAGACAAAACAAAGAAGATTATAGAGACGATGAAAAACATAGGCATTTATGCAGACATTGAGCGCGCCAAGAACGGTAAGCATATAAGGGCCGGAAAAGGAAAGATGAGAGGGAGAAAGTATAAAACTCCCAAATCCTTGCTTATTGTTGTGAAGGATAAAGAAAAAGTTAAAAAAGCAGCAGGCAATTTAACAGGAGTGGATATAATAACGCCTGATGAGATGAACGTTGAGCATCTTGCCCCCGGAGGAGATGCAGGTCGCCTCACGTTGTTTACTGTTGATGCCATAAAATCAATGGAGGGAGAAGCATGAATCCTTATGAGATAGTATTCCATCCGTTTGTCACAGAAAAGTCAATGATGCTTATGGAGAAAGACAATTCGCTTCAGTTTGCGGTAAGTATGAAAGCAAATAAAAGGCAGATTAAAGAGGCGCTTGAGGAAATGTTTGGAATAAAAGTTGTGAAAGTCACAACAAGAATAGGAAAAAACGGAAAGATAGCCGTGGCGAAACTTTCGCCCGAATACATGGCAGAGGACATAGGAATGAGGATAGGTATATTCTAAGGTGAATTAAATGGGAAAGAGATTGATACATCAGAGGAGAGGGTCTGCAAACACCCCGTACATAAGCCCGTCGTTCAAGCATAAGGGACCAGTGGCATATCCTCTAATAGACGAGGGAGAGGGAATCATAGTCGATATAATCCATAATCCGGGAACATCATCGCCTGTATCTGTTGTGGAAGTGAATGGCAAGAAGTTCAAAATGCTTGCTCCCGAGGGAGCAATTGTCGGGAATAAAATAAGATTTACCAAAGAGCCGCTCATAAAGCCAGGAAATGTCCTGCCTCTCGGTTCAATACCTGAAGGAACTCCCATATACAACATAGAGAGCAATCCCGGAGACGGCGGAAAATTTGCACGTTCAGGCGGAAATTACGGTACAGTCATGTCGCACGGCGACAAAGTGATAGTCAAACTTCCGTCAGGTTCGCAGAAGAAGCTTAATGCAGGATGCAGGGCAACCATAGGGGTTGCGGCAGGCGGCGGCAGGGGCGAGAAGCCTTTCATGAAGGCAGGCAAAAAGTATCATGCGGTGAGGCCAAGGGCGAGAGTTTATCCGATTGTTAGAGGTGTTGCAATGAACCCTGTTGATCATCCTCACGGAGGAGGCGCTCATCAGCATGTCGGAAAGTCATCAACAGTAAGCAGGAGAGCTCCGGCTGGAAGGAAAGTGGGAAGCATATCTGCCAGGAGGACGGGCAAGAGGTGATGTAAATGGTCAGAAGAGCAAACAGGAAAAGGAAGATTGAAATTGGGGCAAAAAAAGAATTCACATACCGCGGTCTTACTGTTGAAGAGATGAAGGGAATGACAGTTGATGAATTCATTGATTACCTTCCTGCGAGGCAGAGAAGGAGTTTGAAGAGAGGTTTGACAAGAAGGCAGAATAAATTGCTCCAGGATATAAGAAATGCAAAAGAGGATGAGGTCATAAAAACCCATCTGCGGGACATGGTCATACTCCCGGATTTCTTCGGGCATCACATCGCTGTTTATAATGGAAAGGAATTTGTTACATTGAACATCAAGCCCGAAATGGTGGGGCATTACCTTGGTGAGTTTGCATTAACGAGAAAGGAAGTAAGACATGCGGGGCCCGGTGTGGGTGCAACCCGTTCTTCGAAATATTTGCCGTTGAAATGATACCATGAAATACTCAGCAGAGAAAAATCCGGAAAAAAGTGCAAGGGCGTATGGGAGAGAGTTTCATTGCTCTCCAAAGCATTCCCAGAATATAATGAGGGCTATTAAGGGAATGAAGATAAGCGATGCAAAGCAGCTGCTGGAGGATGTTATCGCGCTGAAACGTCCGATTCCTTTCAAGACGCATCTTTCAAGCGTTTCCCACAGAAAGGGCATTGGGCCCGGAGCGTATCCGGAGAAAGCTTCGCGCTACGTGCTTGAAGTGCTGAAAAACGCCGAGAATAATGCAGAGTATAAAGGTCTGGATACCGAAAACATGGTTATAACTCATGCATCTGCATACAAGGGAAGGATAATAAAAGGAATGATGCCCCGTGCCCAGGGAAGGTCAACGCCAAAAAATGAACACACTACAAATATGGAAATAATTGTCGAGGAGAAAGAGTAACATGGCTATAGAACGTAAATTCGTGGTTGAAGGAGAAAGACGGATGCTCATCAAAGAGTATCTGAAGAAGGAAACCGAAAAAGCAGGGTTCGGGGGGATAGAGATACAGCGCACTCCAATGGGCACACTTATCTCGCTGATAACGGAAAGACCAGGATTGATAATAGGGCGCGGAGGAAAAAATATTAAAAAATTGACGGATGACCTTGCAGAGAAGTTTGATATGGAAAATCCGCAGATAGAAATAGAGGAGGTCGGCAATAAAGCTCCTCTTAATGGCCAGATAATGGCGTATAAGGTCGCCGCAGCCCTTGAGAGAGGCTGGCATTTCAGGAGAGTGGGCCATTCGACCGTCAGAAGAATAATGAGTTCGGGAGCAAGGGGCTGCCAGATAATTATTTCAGGAAAAATAACAGGCGCTCGCCACAGAACCGAGAAATTCACAAAGGGCCATGTAAAGTATTGCGGCGAAGTGGCGAAGGAGGTCATGAATGAGGGTATGGCAGTGGCAAAGAAAAAGCCGGGCATACTTGGCATTAAGGTTAGAATCATGAAGCCGGGGGCAAAAATGCCCGATGAAATCGAAATTATTTCAGGGTCGGTCGAGAAAGCAGAAGAGGAAGTTAAGGAGAAGGAGAAAGTTAAGAAAGAAACTCCTGCAAAGACCATAAAGGAAGAGAAGCTGGAGAAACTGACCCTTGACGAATTGCCAGGTCTTGGAGAAAGCATGATTAAGAAACTCAAGAAGGCAGGCATAAAGGATGTTAAAGAGTTGTATGAGATGAGTGTAGAGGATATGGTTGGAATAAAGGGCATAGGAATCAAAAAAGCAGAAAAATTGAAGGAAGCCATTGAAAAAGCGGTGAAATAAAATGAAAGCCAAGGAGATGAGAGGGTTGAACAGCGACGAAAGGCATGAAAAACTGAGAGACTGGAGAAACGAACTCATGGAGGAATACGGAAGATCTGCCATGGGCGGTTCGCCCCCCTCACCCGGAAAAATCAGATGGATAAGGAAAAACATTGCAAGAATGCTGACTGTAATGAAGGAGGAAGGAGAACTGAATGAGTAGTGATATCTGTCCTGTCTGTGGTTTGCCCAAAGAGCTGTGCGTTTGTGATAAAATCGCCAGAGAAGGGCAGGAGATAAAGATATACACTGAAAAGAGAAGATACGGGAAGATGATGACGGTGATATCCGGTATGGATTCCTCCGATATAGACATCGACGGTCTCTGCAGGGACTTGAAAAAATACTGCGCATGCGGCGGCACCGTCAAGGATAAGAAGATAGAACTTCAGGGAAATCACAAGGAAAAGGCAAAGAAAAGGCTTGAAGAGCTTGGATTTACGGTGGAAGTAAAATGGACGAAAGGAAAATGATGAAGGAAGAATTCATAGGCATGAAGGTGCGCATAGAAAAATGCACCGACCCATCACTTCAGGGTATGGAAGGAACGGTAATCGATGAAACCAAGAACATGATGGTTATAGAGAGCAGAGAAGGGATAAAGAAAGTTGCAAAGAGAATAGCAACATTCAATATAGGCGGCTTTGCAATAGATGGAAGAAAAATAAGTTATCGTCCAGAAGATAGAATAAGGAAGATAAAATGATAGGAATAAACGTTAAGGAACCGGAAAAGGAATGCAACGATAAGAATTGCCCGTTTCATGGCACTCTCTCTGTAAGAGGGATACTTCTGACAGGAAAAATTGTGTCGGATGCCATGGATAAGACGGTGGTTGTGGAGAAAACGAGGATGCACTATGTGCCGAAATACGAGAGGTACGAGAAAAGGACAAACAGGTATAAGGCTCACCTGCCGCCGTGCATAGAGGCAAAAAAGGGCGATGAAGTCACAATTGCGGAATGCCGCCCGATAAGCAAAACAGTATCATTTGTAGTGGTGGAGAGAAAATGAAGGGAATCGCATCTAAAGTAACGAGGGGTCTGTCAACCGGCTCACGCCTTGATTGTGTTGACAATACAGGGGCAAGAGTCGTCGAGATTATTGCAGTGAAGCACATAAAAACAACCCGCCGCCAGTATCCGTCAGCTGGAGTAGGCGATTTAGTGGTGGTAACAGTCAAAAAAGGCAAGCCGGAGATGAAGCGGCAGATGTTCAATGCAGTCATCGTAAGGCAGAGAATGCCGTACCGGCGCCCCGATGGTACGAAGGTTCAGTTTGAGGATAACGCAGCCGTTATAGTCACCCCAGAGGGAGACATGAAAGGTTCAGCAATAAAAGGGCCTGTGGCAAGGGAAGCGGCGGAAAGATGGCCGCGCATATCTGCTACGGCTTCAACCATAGTGTGATATCATGAATTCGATACAGCCAAGAAAACAGAGAAAGAATCTATACAATGCCCCACTCCATAAAAGGAGGAAGTGGCTTGCGTCCCATCTTGCGGAGGATTTGATGCTCAAATACAACAAAAGGAGCGTTCCTGTCGTGAGGGGCGATACCGTAAAAGTGGTAAGGGGCAATTTTAAAAATCATGTGGACAAGGTCAGGGAAGTTGATCTTGTGAAACAGGTGATAGAGGTTGAGGGCGTTGTCACGACAAAAGTGGACGGAAGCAAGGTTCCAAGGCCGATTCATCCCTCGAACGTGATAATAACAAAGCTGAACCTCACTGACCCGCGCAGAAGGGAAAAGCTGGAGAGAGGTCTGTCCGAAGAGGCGAAGAAAGAAATAGAAATGGAAGCCAAGAGGCAGATTGAAGAAGAACGGCTTGAGGAAGAGCGCAGAAAGGAAGAGGAAGCAAGGAAGGCGGCAGAAGCAAAAGAAGCCCAGGAAGAGCCGGAGGAGCAGGCAAAGCAACCAGAAGAGAAAGCAGCAGAGGAGGCGGTAGAAGAGCCAGAGGGGAAACCAGAGAAAGTAGAAGAAGTTGAAGAAAAGACAGAGGAAGAACCTGAAGAGGCAGAGAGCAAGGAGGAACCTGAGCCAGTAGAAGAGCCCAAAAAAGCAGAGGAGGAGCAGGTCGAGGAAGAGGCAGAAGGGAAGAAGAAAGATGGTGGGGCAGCAGAAGATTTAAATAATAAGGATATTGAGGGATGATAATATGGCACATTTGAAAAGAATAACGGTTCCAAGAACATGGCCCGTTGAGAGAAAAACAAAGAAGTGGGCAGTAAGGCCTTCGCTCGGCCCCCATTCTATAGAGGAAAGTGTTCCATTGCTAATCGTGATAAGGGATTATCTCGGATATGCAGATACTGCCAGAGGTGCAAAGAACATAATAAGTTCAAGAAAAGTACTGGTGGATGGCGTTGTTAGAACAGATATAAAATTTCCTTGCGGTTTGATGGATGTTATATCCATCCCGTCTGCAGGGGAGCATTTCCGCGTGCTTATTGACGGCAGGGGCATTATACGCCTTGTGCCGATATCCCCTGAAGAAGCGAAGTGGAAGTTATGCAGGATAGAGAATAAGACAACCTTAAAAGGCGGGAAGATTCAATTGAACCTCCATGACGGAAGGAACATAATTGCCGATGGCGATTACAAGACAGGGGATGTGCTGAAAATATCGGTTCCCGAGCAGGAGATTCTTGAGGTATTGCCCTTCGATAAGGGAATGAAGGCAATTATAACAGGCGGAAAGCATGTTGGCGAGATTTCGGAGATAGATGGCAAGGAAATCACAAGGAGTTCAAAGCCAAATATTGTCAAATTGAAGGATTTCTCCACAATTGAACCCTATGTCTTCCCTGTTGGGAAAGATGCCCCGTTGATAAAACTCCCGGAGGTGAAGGTTTATGGCTGATATGCGAAAACCCAGAATTGAGAAAGTCACAATAAATATAGGCGTTGGTGAGGGCGGAGAGCGACTCCGCAAGGCGGAACAGGTACTGCAGGAGATAACGCATCAGAAGCCGATTTTGACAATCTCAAGGACAATAAACAAGGACTGGGGAATAAGAAAGGGAATGCCGATAGGCTGCAAGGTGACATTGAGGGGGGAAAAAGCAATAGATTTTCTGAAAAGAGCGCTCTGGACAAGGAATAATAAAATTGCAGATTGGTCATTTGATGAGGAGGGAAACGTTTCGTTCGGCATAGCTGACCATACAGAATTTGAAGGCATGAAATATGACCCGAACATAGGCATATTTGGCATGGATATCTGCATCACGATGGAGAGGCCGGGATACAGAATAAAGAAGAGAAGGATAAACAGGAAAAAGGTGCCTCACAGGCATCGCGTGACCGCAGAGGAGACAATGGAATTTCTCAAAGAAGAGCTGAATGTTGAGGTGGTGTGATGGTAAAAATAAAGGAGAAGAAAAAGGAGTATGGACGGAATAAAGGCTGTGACAGATGCGGGAGGAAAAGAGGGATTATAAGAAGGTATGGCCTGCATCTCTGTCGCCAGTGTTTCCGTGAAACAGCAGAAGAAATAGGATTCAAGAAGTATTCTTAACCCGTTTTGACTTGTACAGAAGATTATTTATTTACCTCCGAACTCATGAATTTTGCGGGTTGATAGATATATTCTGAAGTAGTTATGCTTTCATTGTTCTCCCAAAACAATTTTGTCAACCGTTAACAATAAAAAAACAAAGCATTACTGTATTGGTGAGGCAAAAATGATACAGAAAATAAAAAGTTTTTTTGGTCATCTGTGCGATGACAGCAGGAGCAATCCTGCCAGCAATACCGTTTGATGTTGAAGGCTCAACAGCACCACCGGGCGAACCATTACTTCCCTGTTTTCTGGCAGGAACGCATATCACAATGGCAGACGGTTCCCATACCGGCTACTACTCCTTCTGGCGACTACAACACTGGAGAATGCTGCGGAGAGCCGCTGCGTGGGTCGCTGACGGCGTGCCTGATAGCAGTACTGAGTTGCCGTAAGCTGTAATCAATAGTCAAGTAGATGCATCTCTGATCTACTCGGGCCGACAGGATGAAACTATCGTACCTGAGGCGGCCACGGGGCTTCCGTGACCTCGACGTGGAATGTTCCGAAGCAGAAGGATGACCCCACCTGTATTATCTGCTCGCCGGGTGCAAAACGGTAATGGGTGTAATAATAGCCGCCGGTGCCCAGGATAGGATTGCCGAATATACAAAAAGGCGATCCATATATGGTGTGGTCGGTATCCCATTCGGAATCCACACTATAGATATATACGCCGAAACTGCCGGTCAACATCGGACCGATGGTCACGTTGAGCCGGACTGATTCGCAGTCCGGCGACGTAGAAAATTGTTCATTTATCCATGGCCGCATCCCAAAGATGACATAGTCCCGTGAAAAGATGACATTATCTCCATCTGCTGGTTGACTTTCTTTAGCCCCCTCTGAGACAGCAGTCATACTAAGACCGCTCAATATAAAAAGGCCAACCAACATGAAGACCCATGGTTTATTTGCCACCATATTACTATCCAATATGTTTATTTATAATTTTGGAAGTCCCGTTCATTTTTAGCAGTCTATATGAAGACGATAGTCAACTGATGGTGTCTTGGTGCATAACGCTAAGAACAGGTATAGATATACTGAGTTGACGACGTACCCAGACGGTGACAATATCTACCATTATTAAACGATAATAGATATAGTCAAAAATGAGGATATACAGAAACTTGCAGAAAACAATGAAGCCGAAAATGAATTACACAGTGAAACGTTTATACCGCTATTTGTAAAACTGTTTTTAATGATCCGGAGATACTCTTTTTTTATGACATTGAATCCTCCAGTTCTGTCTGGGAAGTGGGAGGTATTTGAATTATGCCTGCACTCTGGGTTTAAGAATATCTGAAATTTTGGTGTATCGGAAATGAAATTAATTACTGAGAGCATCCGTATTAAAAACTCTGGAATGCTGGAGAAAATATCCCATATAATTGAAATAACGATGAACTCAGCAAAAAATTGAAAAGATTGTCATATTTGGGTTGTGGCTGTGACGGTACAGAATCCGCTGGATAGGATTTTCCTGTTATCTGCACGATTTTATATGCTGCATATACGTTCCTTTTTATATATACTTAATTTTTTTCCCTTGGGCTAACCCCCCTATGCTTATGTTTATTGTACAGAATATAGGTATGTATTTTGGCTGCGATTGGGCTTGGTAGGTATAAGACTATCCAAAACCAACGGCTGCATTAATCTTGTTCCCTGTTACAATAGAATGTGATATTCTTTTCATTTTGCACAACCTTACTATCTGTTCATAAGATTGTACCACAAAATTAAAAACGTGGTCTTAATACACTTATGCCAGTGATAGAAATGGAAAACGAAAGTTATATCCGCCAGCCGATTGTTTCGGTTCTCGGGCATGTTGACCATGGGAAAACAACGCTTCTTGATTACATAAGGGGCAGCGCAGTTACATCGAGGGAGGCTGGCGCCATAACACAGCATATCGGCGCAACAGAGGTTCCGATAGATGTTATACATGAATTGTGCGGAAAACTGCTGGGGGGGAAAAAATTCCACGTTCCCGGCC
>Ga0190303_1001199_pt1 | contig 10468 bp, 7 predicted proteins | sample 48700701_MG_FD_161672 | JGI IMG/M metagenome (GOLD analysis project Ga0190303, IMG submission 161672) | Hydrothermal vent sediment bacterial communities from Southern Trench, Guaymas Basin, Mexico - 4870-07-0-1_MG | ecosystem: Environmental > Aquatic > Marine > Hydrothermal vents > Sediment ...
CGTATTTCGAATCATAAAGAAGATGGTATAATGCCTTCTCTAAGTTAAAGAAATCTACCATGCCCTCTGGTGGAGCTTCTACATAAACACTGTCAGTCTTTCTCATTTCATGCAGTGAGTCAACAATCAAATCTATAATTGGCTTTTTCTCATTGAGCTTTATCATAACCTAAAATATGGACAGAAAAAGATTTAATCTTGTTGTAAAAACAAAAGAAAAAAAAGAGAAGGATTAAATCCTTCTTTATTGTGCTGGTGTTACATTTATGCAGACACCCGCAGCAACTGTTTGACCCATATCTCTTATTGCAAATCTGCTGAGTTCTGGGAAGTCTTTGTTGCTCTCTATTACCATTGGTTTTGTTGGAACAACTTTTACTATTGCTGCATCACCGGTTTTTATGAAGTCCGGATTCTCTTCTATTGTTTCACCAGTTCTTGGGTTTATTTTCTTCAAAATCTCTGTTATTCTGCATGCTATTTGTGCTGTGTGGCAATGAAATACTGGTGTGTATCCTTTTGTTATAACATTTGGATGATTCAACACAATTATCTGTGCTTCAAATTCCTTTGCCACTGTTGCTGGTTTGTCTGGGTGACAAGCAACATCACCTCTTTTTACTGCCTTTTTGTCTACACCTCTTACGCTAAATCCTACATTATCTCCTGGTTTTGCCTCTGGTATCTCTTCGTGATGCATTTCTATGGTCTTTACTTCACCAGTTACTCCTGCAGGCGTGAATAAAACTTTATCGCCTTTTTTCAGAACACCTGTTTCAACTCTTCCTACAGGTACTGTTCCTACGCCTGTTATCACATAAACGTCTTGCACAGGCAATCTCAATGGTTTAGATACGGGTTTTTCTGGTTCTTTAAGGTCATCTAATGCTTCCAGTACAGTCTTCCCAGTATACCACGGCATATTTTGAGACTTTTCGGCTACGTTATCGCCCACATACGCTGATGCCGGTATGAATGGTATTTCTTCTGGCTTATATCCTATTGTTTTCAATATCTTGCTTACTTCTTCTTTGACTTCGTTGTACCTCTTTTCGTCGTAATTTACTGTATCCATTTTGTTTATTGCTACAATTACCTGGTTTACACCAAGAACCTTGGCCAGATATATGTGTTCTTTTGTCTGTTCCTGTGGTCCTTCTTTGGCTGAAACTACCAAAACTGCTGCATCTGCTTGACTAGTTCCAGTAATCATGTTCTTAACAAAATCCCTGTGTCCTGGAGCGTCTATTACAGTAAAGTAATATTTTGGCGTATCAAACCTTGTGTGCATAACATCTATCGTGACGCCACGTTCTCTTTCTTCTTTTAATTTGTCCATAACAAAAGCAAACTCAAAAGTTTCTTTCTTTAATTCTTTTGCTAAATCTTTCAATTTTCTCATTTGCTCTTCTGGGATATTTTTGGTGTCCCAAAGAAGTCTACCTACAAGTGTACTTTTTCCATGGTCTACATGACCTATAGTAACCAGATTCAAGTGAGGCTTATCTACAGCCATTCTTTTACACCTCCGTTTTTATTTGAAAACCAAAGTCTTCTTGTGATCTAAAAGATTCACATTAAGAAGTTATAGTAGAATATATATATAAATAATTAATGGTGTTATTCCTCAGGTTTTGGGAACGCCGGGTCTAATCCCTTTCTTGTTCTTATCTGTGCTACGGTTTTTTCCAATAGGTCTCTTGGTATCTTTTCGAATTTAACGTCAATCAAGTAATAGAAGCCCTTTCCTCCGGTTGCAGACTTCAATGCTCCTTCAAATCCAAACATCTCTGCTACAGGAAGCTTTGATTTCAATATGGTCACTCCTTCACCGTTCTGGACATCCAGCACTTCGCCTCTTCTGTTCTGAACTTCTCTCATTGCTGCTCCCATTTCCTCCTGTGGAGTCTCAATCCTTAAAATTTGTTTCGGCTCCAGCAAAGTTGGTCCGCCTTTTAGTATGGCAGTCTTTATGGCAGTTCTGACAGCAGGTATTACCTGTGCAGGTCCCCTGTGAATAGAATCCTCATGCAGCTCTGCGTCCACCAGCCTGACTATTATAGAAGAGCAGGGCTCCTTTGATATTGGACCTTCGTTCATAACTTCTTTAAACCCTTGTTTTAAGAGCTCCATAACTTCGTTTAGGTATTGTATACCCTTGGTTGCATCAATGAAAAGGTTTCTGTTGTAAACCATTTTAACCCCTTTTGCATCAATCTCGTCCATGCCCAAATCTCTCAGTTTTTTGGTCAGTTCAACATCCTTACCCTTTACTATTGTATCTTCAATCTCGCCTTTGACCATTGAATCATAAACTTCCTTTGGTAATGGCTCCACTTCCAGATAAAACTTGTTGTGCTTGTTTGGCGATTTTCCTTCAACAGGTCCTCCTTTGGATGATACTGTTTCCCTGTAAACAACAATTGGAGGTGAAGTTTCTATTTCAATTCCTTCTTCCTTTAACTTCCTCTCAACCTTTGCGTCTATATGAAGTTCACCAAGACCGGAAACAAGGTGTTCACCAGTTTCCTGGTTTATTTCTACCTTCAGAGTGGGGTCTTCCCTTGAGATTTTTCTTAATATTTCTATTACCTTTGGCAGGTCTGCTGTCTTTTTAGCTTCTATTGCCTTGGTGACAACTGGCTCAAATATGTGCTTTATGCTCTCAAATGGTTGAATTACCTCTGTGGGGTCGCATAAAGTTTCTCCAGAGAAAACAGATGACAAACCAATTATTCCCACTATGTTGCCTGCTGGAATTTCATCCATGATAATTTTTTGCTGTCCCTTGTAGATGCATACCTGCTGGATTCTTTCTTTTTTATGCTGCCCAACAAGATAAACCTCCTGCCCTTTTGATATTTTTCCAGAGAAAATTCTTGCAGTGGCTACGCCTCCTGCGTGCGGGTCGTTGTATATTTTAGTAACCACACAGGCCAGTTTTCCATTTGGGTCGCATGCAATCATTGATTTTCCAATATCCGAGTTTGCATCACCTGTCCATATCTTTGGTATTCTGTATGCCTGTGCTTCTATGGGATTTGGCAGGTGCTCTATAATCATGTCAAAAACAACTTTATGAAGGGGAGCTTTCTTGGCAAGTTCCTTATCCTCGTCCTTTGAAGAATAATCTATTATATCTTTGAACGTTATTCCCGTTTCTTTCATGAATGGAAGTGATATTGCCCAGTTTCTATATGCAGAACCAAATGCTACTGAGCCGTCGTTCACGTTTACAGTCCATTTCTTGAAATCTTCTTCCGCATATTTCCTAATTAAATTGTTTACATCAGCAATCATTTTCATAAATCTTTTCTGCATATCTTCAGGGGTTAGTTTCAGCTCCTTTATCATCCTGTCAACCTTGTTTATGAAAAGAATTGGCTTGACCCTTTCCTTAAGCGCCTGCCTTAAAACAGTCTCGGTCTGAGGCATGACACCTTCAACAGCGCATATGACAACAAGTGCGCCGTCAACAGCTCTCATAGCCCTTGTTACATCACCGCCAAAATCAACGTGTCCGGGAGTATCTATGAGATTTATTAAATAATGGTCATCATGATATTCATGAATCATGGAAACATTTGCAGAGAATATTGTTATACCTCTTTCCTGCTCCTGGTCATCAAAATCCATGTAAAGCTGTTTGCCTGCAAGCTCTTCTGATATCATGCCGGCTCCAGCAAGAAGGTTGTCTGAAAGTGTAGTTTTACCATGGTCAATATGGGCAACTATTCCTATGTTTCTTATTTTATCCTTTTTCTCCATCAATTCTTTTACCTTTTCTGTCATGTCTATTTTTTTTGCCATAATATCAACTCATGTATCGATTTATTTTCTTTGTTTGTATATAAATATTTAAATGTTTTTATTAGGGTCATCTCAAGAATTTCTGACTCTTATAAAATAAAACTTGAATTTATTGGCTGGTTTGGTGCCTCACTTAAAACGATAATTTTATGTCACCCCTTTAAAAGTTTTATAAATTTCCGTTGATTCTAGTAATCTATGGGTAATCTATTATGAAGAATAAATATCTAAAAGGGATTAGCGCAAATATACTTTTATTAGGTATTGTCAGTTTTCTGAATGATCTAAGCAGTGAGATGATAATGCCTATTTTGCCGATGTTTATTACAGCATTAGGTGGTGCTGGCTTAATTGTTGGGTTGATTGGAGGATTGAGAGATAGTATTTCAAGTATTCTAAAAGTTTTTGCCGGCTATTGGTCCGATAAATCTGGAAAAAGGAAATTTTTTGTTTCGTCAGGTTACTTGACTTCAGCACTTTTCAAATTATTTTTAGCTTTTTCTAAAATATGGCAACATGTTTTAGTTTTCGCTAGTTTGGAACGGATTGGTAAAGGATTAAGGGCGGCGCCACGCGATGCTATTATTGCAGACTCCATGCCCAAAGAAAGGGGCAAAGGATTCGGAATTCATAGGGCAATGGATACTTCAGGAGCAGTTGCAGGATCAATCGTTGTTTTTCTTTTATTTTGGTTTTTCGGATTTAATTTTAAGTCAATTATAATCATAGCTGCAATTTTAGCTACCCTTTCTTTAATTCCATTGTATTTTGTAAAGGAGAGGAAAAGAGAACCACAGAAAATAAGTCTAAAAATCGGTTTGAAAAATCTTCCACGACCACTTAAATTATTTATCTTGGTTTCTGGCATGTTTGCTTTGGCAAATTTCAGTTACATGTTTTTTATTCTTAGGGCACAGGAATTCTTTACAGGCAAATTATCCATCGGAATACCGATACTCTTATATGTTCTCTTTAACATTTTTTATGCTGTATTTGCTGTCCCTTTTGGTAGACTCTCTGATAAAATAGGAAGAAAAAAAGTTATCGTTTTTGGTTATTTATTATTTTCGTTAACCTCTCTTGGATTTGCATTTTTCAACTCATTAACAGCCTTTATAATTTTATTTGCTCTTTATGGTATAGTTTATGCCATAGTAGATGGCAATCAAAGGGCTTATGTTTCTGATTTGTCTTCAGAAGAATTAAGGGCTACAGCCTTAGGAACATTTCATACAGCAATAGGTTTGACAGCATTACCAGCCAGTTTAATAGCTGGATTTTTATGGCAAATTAATCCAAGTATGCCTTTTATCTATGGTGCAGTGATTAGCATTATTTCGGTTGTTTTGTTCATTGTTTTTAGAAATTATTTTAGGGAATGAAAGGATGCGACTTGTTTCAAAAACTTCGCTCGGTGCCAACTCAAACCCTTTCTGGTTTTGGTCCTGTCGGACTTGCCTAACAGCAGTTAGCAGAAATTGTTGTGCGTTTTATGGGGGGATGCCGCCGTTTTGTCTCTATAATTCATTCATATGTATGAAATTTTTATATATCGTTATGTTCACATCATAATTATGGTTAAGAGAAACTACATTGCGGATATAGAAAAAATACTTAAAGGGAGAAAAAAACCAATAGAGTTACTGAATGTTATCCTTAACTTTCTAAACTTTAAACCAATAGAAATTAAAATTTATAACATCTTATTGAAATCTTCATTGACCATAAAACAAATTGAAGAGCAATTAAATCTTTCAGAGCGGACAATACGAAAATATATTAAAAGACTGGAGCAGGAAGGATTCATAAATAAAAAAGTCAAGCAGGGGAAAAGGCTTAAGTATATTTATAATGCTGTCCCAATTCAGGAAGCATGGAAAAATGTTAGAAATAAAATACAGAAAATTTTAGAAGAAATCACAAAAACCTTGGAGAGGAAAGCTATGTTTTTTTAGCTTACCAATATGCATCTTCCAAAGTTCCCACTCCTTTGCCCGTATTATCTAAAGTAATTGTTCTGTCTTTGGTTTTCAGCTTGAATTCTTTAGGTATAACTGCGTATTCAGTGTAAACCTGTGAACCGCCCCCCTTCATAACATATCGCTTTTTTGCATAAGTTTCTAGAATCATTTTAAGAGTTTTGTCAACGTCATTTCCCTCAACAATCCAATTATTTCCCATTTTTAATATTTTCAATTTTGGATTATCAAATCTGATAATTTTCTTATTTTTAATGTCGCGAAAGATTAAAGATCTGCGAAAATATGTTTTTGAATTCTTTCCTGTTTTAAGACAGAAAAATGAAGCTGAAGAACCGTTTTGAAACACAAGTCTTCCCCAGTGAAATGGTCCGAATATCGTAACCCCAAAAACTTTCTGCAAGTGTCCTGTTCCTTTAAATTTTTTCCCCATTACAATACCTTCAACACTTGAAAAAATATCGATCCACGACATACCAAATGGAGGCAAAAGTGCCCCATGTGCTACTTTATCTTCCAGATAATCCCCTTTTGTTATTTTCAAATTAATTAGATCACCAATAATCAGATTATAATCTGGAAAATTACCACTAAGTATCATTTTTTGACCAGAAATTTCTGAAACAATCTTTTTACCCTGAATTTCTACAATAGCATTTGTATCTCCCAAGTTACAGAGTTTTTCCCCATCATATATCCAGCCACTAGTAACAGATTGGAATTTATTTTTCTCCAATTCTCTAAGTGCCATTTCTTTATCATTAAATAACATTTTATTTCCGTGCTTTCTGAAGATAAGCAACATGAGTTGCACTGGTCTTTTTCCGTTTCTCCCAAAGAAAAGGAACCACCAGTATTCCTTTCCTAAAGGCGGTAGAGTTTCAAAATTGTACATCACGTGGTCTAATAACATTTTGCTTACATTTGGACCATTTATAGAAGAAAGCGTTTGCATAAGTTTATATGTTTTCCAAATCCCTTTAATTTTATCAATGTCAATCATTTTAATCACCATAATATGCCTGTACTGTGCTCAGCATTTCCTATACCATCGCCCAAATCTGAAAGTGTTAAATTTGTTTTCAGGTCGTTGAATTTGAACCTAGTTATTCTCGACGGATACTGCCTGTAATTGAAGTTTAGAGGAATAAGACCAAGCTTTTTCTTTCTGAATTCCCATGTTGTTTTTGAATAAGTCTTAACTAAAAATTCTATTCTTTTTTCCCTATTTCTTGCCGTTATATGAAAAGTCGGTAATGATTTTCCGGTTTTTTTAATTATAATATCATTGAATCTGTGGAGCGTTTCTCCATCATAAAAAGAGACATCTTTTTTTATGGATTTACCTAAGAGATGAGGATTGAAATATGATAAACATGCGCCATCTTTAAAATGGAAGATTCCCCAGTACCAAGGGACCGCCGGACCTTTTAAGAAAACTTTTTGAAAATAGGCGCTCCCTTCTGAAATTTCTCCATTGACTGACGCCCTCAGCTTTAGTTTGTTTATTCCAATCATGTCATAACCAAGTCCAAAATACTTATGCCCCTTTTCCCAAGGAGATACAAACATGTTCTCATCGTTGAGCAGGATAGACTCAAATTTCATCTTATCTCCCATAGTTATCTGAAAAACACCTTCGTTAAATTTAAACGATGTATTGGGCGAAGATGTAGTTATGCCATATTGATCCCGATTTATTTTTACTTTGCTCAACAGAAGATTATCGTACATTTTTGATCCATCAAAATACCACGCAGCTACTCCTCCATCCAGCGAGCCGTCTTCCTTTAGTATTTTTTTCGTGCCCATTCTCATTCCGTTGCATTTTACAATGTCATTTCTCGCCGACCATAAAATTGCCACTTGCCTTGGCTTTTCCGGATTCGTCGGGTTTTCAAAGAAAAATAGCCAGAACCACCATATCCAATCATTTTTCCCAAAAGAAAGGTTTTTCAGATCAAATATTTTTTGAATAATTTTCTCATCATTTATGTGCCTCATTTTTTCACCTGGTTGTATATGCAGCCAGGATCTGGAGCCAAGTAGTCTCCGAAATAATTGTAAGCCCTCGCCCTGCAGCCTCCGCAATAATAGCGATAATCACATTTTCCACAGTTTGGCTTTAGCAAATCTTTATTTCTCAACTCCTGGAAAATTTTATTATTATTCCATAATTCTTCAAAATCATCATTTTTAATGTTCCCAACAGTCAAAGGAAAGAATACACACGGCTCTATATTTCCTTGCGGTCTCATCGCGCAATAGAATCTTCCAGCTCCACATCCGCCGATGAACTCCGCCAAATTTGCCAATTCCCCCTTCAATTTTAATGTATAAAAATGCGTGGGAATAATTTTCTCATCTCCAAATTCTCTTTGTAAAGAGATTCTGGCGAATTGCGGGGCGGTCGTTAAAACATTAACCTTACTGGTCTTCAATTTTTCCCACAACATTTTCAACAATTCTTCTCTTTCTTCCGCCGTTAAGTCGCTTTTTTTAATGGAGTCTCCCCTTCCAACTGGAACAAAATTATATGCCATAAACCAATTCACTCCCATTTTCTCGCAAAGATCGATTATTTTTGGAATTTGCTTATAATTGTAATGTGTGGCTGTTGTCGAAATATTTACGAAAAATTTTTCTTTAACGCAGTTTTTTATTCCTTTAATCGTTCTGTCAAATGCTCCTGGAATTCCTCTAAATTCATCGTGAGTTTTTGCATCAGCACCATCCAAAGAAATTTGAACGAATTTTATCCCAGATTTTTTCATTTTTTTCGCCATTTCTTTCGTTATCAAAGTCCCGTTTGTAGCCATCGCCACATAAATCCCTTTATCTGCTGCGTATCTGGATAACTCAAATATATCCGGCCTGACCAAAGGCTCCCCTCCAGAAAAAGCAATTATTGGTACGCCCGCTCGATCCAACTTATCTATCGCCTGTTTCGCTTCTTCAGTGGTGAGTTCGTCTGATAATGGTTTTCCAGCCGTGGCGTAGCAATGCTTACATTTCAAATTGCAAGCATATGTGACATCCCACACAACCAAAAAGGGGGCACCTGAAACAAAGGGGCGTTGAATTCCAAATTTAGCTATTCCTCTCAAAACGCTTGCCAATCCCTTTCTCCATGAAGGATCTTCAAATTTTTTCTTCATCTCTTCCTCAGAAACGCCAAATGCCTTTCCTCCAATTTTCAGAATTCTACCCAATGCTTTTTCAGCTGCTCTGCATTTCCAGCAAGCATCCTTTCTTTGTCCGGTCCATAATTCTAGTGCCACTTCCAATCTATTCTTTTGGTCTTTCTCGCACCAATTAGAAATGGAAGAAATCAATTCTCTCGTGACTGGATTTCCAATCGTGGATTTTAAAATCTGAATCGTGGTTATTGTTCCTATCTTTTTATCTTTCATTTTTAATCACCTATGTATGAACATAATTTTGCATATATATGAGTTATTTATAACATATATAAATAAGTTTTAGAAAAATTCAGGGAGCAATACCCTTCGGAAAATTACTGATGACATATGCTGTTCTGAATGCAGTTTCAATCATCAATTCTCTCACCAAATTTCAATTTGGGTTTTCAGAATTATCCAGAAGTTAGAGAAACATTTAAATACTTAAGTTTATAAAATATAAAACTATGTGTCGAATCGATATATTAGAAAATACGAACAAGAAACAAGTTTTGCAACTTTCAATAGTAATATTAGTTGCCATGTTTGGATTGGTAAATTTAACAAGTCCTGTTTATGCTTACATTTTTGGTTCTACTGTTCTGCAAATTCAGGAGCTAAAGTATAACCCGTATCCAGCAGAAGCAGGTAAATATATGGATTTATGGGTAAAGATTGAAAACACTGGAACAGAGGAAGCTAAGGATGTTACATGTATACTTTTACCGGAATATCCTTTCTCTTTAGACCCTAACGAAAATGCAACCAGACATATTGGAAAATTTCCTGGGACGAAGGAGATGATTCTTCAATATAAATTGAGAGTTGATTCAAATGCCGTGGAAGGATGGAATGAAATGAAAATAAAGTGCCAGACAGAAAATTCAGATACATGGATAATTCATGAGTTTGATATTTATGTAGAGTCAAAAATTCCAGAATTTGCAATAGGTTCTATAGTATCAGAGCCTACAAAACTCTTTCCTGACTCAGAAGAAAATAAACTTTCCGTAGAAATTCAAAACATAGGCACAGGTGATGCAGAACTTATAACATCAGAGCTTATATTGCCTAAAGGAATTACTCCCAGCGAAAGTTATTCAAACATAGCAAATCTTGGGACAATTAAAGAGGGAGAAAGCAAAATAGCAGAATATTACATAGATGTCGATAAAAGCACAGTTCCAGGAAATTACAAGGCAAAACTTATTATAAAATATAAAGATTTCAATAACAATAGAAAAGAATACAAAAACCAAACATTGGATGTTGATATTGTCGTAAAACCTTTACCGTTATTTGAGATTGAAAATGTAGCAACAAATCCTAGTAAAATCTCTCAGGGGGACACGGCAACATTAAGATTAACAATAAAAAATGTCGGTTTTGAAGAGGCGGAAACTGTTTCTGTTAAGATTTACAAACAAAGTGACCAACCGTTTGATTTTGATGAAAAATATGACTATATTGGAAACCTTAAACCGAATCAAACCGGAG
>Ga0190303_1001200_pt1 | contig 10462 bp, 12 predicted proteins | sample 48700701_MG_FD_161672 | JGI IMG/M metagenome (GOLD analysis project Ga0190303, IMG submission 161672) | Hydrothermal vent sediment bacterial communities from Southern Trench, Guaymas Basin, Mexico - 4870-07-0-1_MG | ecosystem: Environmental > Aquatic > Marine > Hydrothermal vents > Sediment ...
GCAATTTCTTTAAATGAATTTATACATCTTTGAATACGTTCATTTTCCCTATTTCTAACTGCTAAAACGAAGTCTATTTTTTTAATTTTAATTTCTCCCCACAAGCAAAAATACCTCTTGTTTTTTATAAGCATAAGGTCTTTCATAAGTTTCAACTTTGATATTTTTAAAGCCACAATGTTTTAAATATAATTCCATTGTTTTAACAGTATATAATTGTTCATGGGTCATATCAGAGGTTCCTAATGTTTTCCAATCAACATCTTCTCCATGTGGCATTGATATGGCAATTTTGCCCCCCTCTTTTAATACTCTAAACCATTCTCTTAATGTTTTCCTAGTATTCATACAATGTTCAATACAGTGACTAGAAATAATTGTATCTATTGAATTATCTTCAAAAGGTAAATTATCTTGATTAGCTACATAATCTGGTTTCCATTTTGGCTCAAAATCAACAGTAATAACTCCCTCAATTAATGGTCTATTAGCTGGACCTATTTCAATGATTTTTCCTTTATTTTTTCCAATAAATTTAATTATTTTTTCTCTTCCAATAATGTCTCCTGCGATATTTTTCTTGTTAATCATTTTAATTTACTAAACCATCCAGGTTCTTTACATTTAATTCCTCGACTAGCAATAACTTCCTCTGAAACTTTATTCATTAATTTATTAGATGAATGTATCATTTGCACCCATTCTCTTTCTTGAATAAAATAAGTAGGATATTCTTTACACATTTGTCCATGAACAAAATCAAAAACATATTTATCACTTCCAAGTTTAGATACTAAACTAAGAAATGGACTACTAAAAGACATATTATAAAGTTTATCTTCATAAAAAGTATCATTTCTAAAATCATAACGATATCCTCTTGGTTCAATAACAAAATTATCTTGATAATCTATAAATTCCTTAAAATAAGATTGTATTTTATTTACAAAATTTAAAGAAATAACATCATCATTATCTAATCTTGTTTCAATAAGATATTCATATTCTTGTTCAAGTTCTTTTTTATATTGTTTATATTTAGATAATGTAACAAAAAACTTATTTTCAAAATCAATATCCAATTTTTTATCTGAAAAAAATATCCACTCAAAGTCTTGATTTGTTTGATTTTTAACATTTGGCAAAGTATATTTATTGAACAATTTAATTCTTTCATCCAAATATTCATAATCTTCTTTATAATTAAATCTTGTTAATATTAAATGTTTAAATTTTTTTTTCATTTCTTTCTTTTAATAATTTAGTAAAATCATTTTCCAATAAATATGTGTTTGGAATTACACAATGTTGCCCTATTTCTTTCATAATTGGGACTAACAAGGGTTTTTTATACTCTGGATAACCTAATTTTTCATATCCTTTATTATAATTCTCATTCCAAAGTGTAAACATTTCAAAGGGAATATTCATCTCTCTACAATCATTTTTAACTTGTTTAGTCATTTCAATCATTATTCCATAAAAAGTTGTAGACATAATTTTCATATATTCTGTTGTTTCAGATTTATCTGTTAAATATACTTTAATTCCTGCTCTTCTAAAATAATCAGCAACTTCACTTGCTTGTTCTCCACCAAGGTATTTAGTGAATGTGGTTAAACTTTTTTCAAGATTTGGATGAAGCCCAATTACTGGAGACGAAATACTATTTAATTTTTTATTCGTCCCGCAAGGAACTGTTGAATGAATTACTGTGTATTTTGGTTTATATTTTTCTTGATAATCTTTAACTATTTCAATAAATTTATTAGAATAAGGGATTGTAATATGAATAATTTCATAATTTTCTAATACCTCTCCCCCACATTTATTTATATCTAAATCAATAACTCTGCAATTATATTCTTTACACAAAACATAATAAAGGCTTTTTCCAATTTCTCCACCACCAACAATTAATGTATTCATATCTTTTATAATTTTTTACTCTTTATAAATTTTTCGGTTGTTGTAACATACAACTATTAAATCTTTCAGCTATATAAATGTTTAAATATTGTTTTTACTAAAAAGTAACATCCTGTTGGATAAACTAAGTCCTTGGGGACTATTTTAAGCCGTGTGGCGAGATGAATCAAATGATAAGTAAAACAAATAGCTTTGAAGAAGTAACAAATATCTTTTATAATAGAATAAGTGATCAAGTTACAAGCAGTGTTTTAAATGACTCTACAGTAGTAACAGTACAAAGTGTTACTTGGGCTTGGCCAGATAGTGAAAAACATAGTAAATCTGATTTTCCAATAATTATGGTTATGAATGAAGATGCAGATGATACAAATGAAGAAGTTCAATATGAATATGAAGAAGTTACTAATAGAGTAAGTGTTTATATTGCTTCAACAAAAACAGAAACAATGAATAAATTATTAGGTAAAGTTTACAATGCAATCAAAACATATAAATCAGAATTTAGAGAAGAAGGAGTTACTAATATTAAAATGATAGATAAAGATCAAGAAAATGATGAAATGGGTGGAATTAGAGTTAGAAAAGGATATTTAACATTTGAAGTAACTTGGAGGAGAAATAGGTTTTAAGTAAACCTAAATCAATATAAAATGACAATAAGGGTAGAAATAGAGGGATTAGATGAATTAGTAACTTATTTAGTAAAATTACCTAAAAAATTAGATGAAGCTATTACTGGAACTAATGAAGATTTTATGAAAGATGTGCGAAGAAGTGCAAATTTTAAAGCACCTAGAAGTAGTAATAAAATGAGAAAAGGATTAAAAATTAAAAGAACAAAACAAAAAGGTAAATCTGCTCAATGGAAACTTGTTACAACTGAACCATATACTTATTGGGTAATCCACGGAAGAGGACCTGGAAAAGCACCCCCAATTCAAGAAATTATGAAGTGGAAGAAATTAAATCCAGCAAAAGTTGGTCAAACAGATAAATTTGCAGCAGCCTTATTATTAGCTAAATGGATTGGGGAACATGGTACAAAACCAAATGATTTTGTTGGTAGGGCTGTAGAACACAATATAGAAAAATGGAATCAAACAATAGAAAGGGGGATTGATAAAGCAATAAAATGAAATTAAAAAATATAACAAGTAGTGTTAGGGAAATTAAAAATATTGGTGGAATGAGAATTTTAGTTCAACCTGAAGAAACAATTGAATTAAGTAATCCAAAACTTAGCAAACATGTACTCAGAGCATTTAAAATTATTAAAAGTAATAAAATTATTAAAAGCCCAAAAAAAATTAAGTTAAAAAAAATAGATTTAGACCAATCAAAAGATTTACACCAATCAAAAGATTTACACCAATCAAAAGATTTACACCAATCAAAAGATTTACACTTAGAATTAGTAAAAAAGGAGGATATAATCGAATAAAATGACACAAGACAATAGACCAAATTCATTTGATGCTTCAACTAGAACTCTTTTGACTATTCAAGCTAAAGGTGGTGGAACTAAAAAACAATATAGAATCACAACTACAAGCACTGATAAATCGGGAGGAGCTAAAGATTTTGATGTTATCGCAAATTATGCTGATGGTTTCATTAAGAAACATGGTGATAGAACACCTATTGAATTGACTCTTGAAGGTTATGCTGTAGAAGTGGGTAAACCAACAGAAACAGAAGGAACTGGATATGATGGTTTAATGAATACTGCAACAGATGTTGATGGTTTAACAACTGCTGAATTAGATAACGATAGAACTGAGTACATTCTTGTATATGAAAAAACTACCGATACTACTGCAACAGATGCTATGGCTGCTTCATCAGAAGGAGCAAGAGCAATTAGATACCAATTCAAAAATGGAAACTTTACTGATGTAGCTTTTAATGATACAGATGGTAAAATTTTAAAGTATACCATTAAATTCAAGACTGCTCCAGCAGATATTGAAGGTAATGAAAATTTTAAAATGGAATCTACTAATGGTACTTCAAGCACAGTATTACCTGAAATTACTTACGCATAAGTAAATATTTTAATTTTTTATTTTTTTTAAATTATAGGATAGTCTCCTAAAAGACTGGTTAGTTATCCTAAATAACAGGATTAGTCCACCAAATAGGCTGGTTAGTTACCTAAAACTAAAAAACTAAAAAGGAGAAGAAAAAATATGGATATAACTAAACATTTAGTAAAACCAGTAGAAGTAGAAATACTCGGAGAGAAAGTTCAAATGAAACCATTAAGAGTTAAACATTATCCCATTGTAACTAAATTACAATATCTTTCATTAAAAGCACAAAATATTGCTAAATATAATGAAAAACATAAGGATAGTCCTAAAGAACTTTCTAAAGAAGAAAGAAAAGAATTAATAGATTTGGATATGGAATTGAGTTTTTTAACACTTTCTGAAGTATTTGAAGGATTAACAAAAAAAGAATTTGATGAATTAGCAATATTAACAATTAATACAATAATGGAAGTCTTTTGGTCAATTAATAATCCGAATACTGGAGAACTAGAAGAAGCTAAAAAGGAATTATTAGATTAAATAGAAAATGGAATTAGAAGGATCTAGTAATGGATTTAATGCAAGACAATTCAGTATGCTATGTTTTGGTATAGCTGAAAGATTTCATTGGACATTGGATTATGTTAGGGAAATGGCTCTTCCAGATTTTTATGCATTAATGGAATATTTAGAAAAAACAAAATCAGAACAAAAATAAAAATAAAATGGGAAAAAGACAAACAAGTAAAAATGTGTTAATAAGGATTAGTTATAAAACAGAAAATCCAGAAGCAATAAAAGGACACACTGCTGCATTAAAAAAACTTCAAAAACAAGAAAAAGATGGAACAATAATTACTGAAAAACAAACTAAAAAAGGATTACAAAGAGATACTGTTCAAAAATCAATAAATAGGACTGGTGTAGCTCAGTATCGTGTTCAAAGAGATTTAATTAAACAAGGACCCCAATTTAGAATGGAATATTTGGGAATTATGTTTGGTGGAATGGCACTACAAAGGGCTATGATGTCTTTGAATGCTACTTCTAGAGAATGGTTGGGAATAGGCGATTTAATGAGTACTATGATGGGGGTAACTATGTTAAGTGCAAATGAGGATTTACTTAATTATGGAGTATTGCCTCTTTTTGATGCATTAACAAGCCTTCCTGAAGGAGTACAAAAAGCAATAGGAGTAACAGCTGTTGCTCTTGAGGGGCTAGGTTCAACAATGATGGCTGGGGGACAATTAATGTTAGGAATCACTTCTACTAAAGATGTTATTGCAGATATTTTAAAGGTAGATAAAAGCATGGTCTTTACTAGTAAGGGATTAGCTGCTATAAAAACTAAGATGGACCCAATAATGAAAAATGTTAAATATCTTGCAGCTGGAATACTTCTGACTATAGCAGTAGATGATGCATCAGAAGGTAAAGTTATAGCTTCATTGGGTGATATTGGTATGGCAGTTGGTGCGTTAGGAATAGGTGGAAAAGCTGCACAACCATGGTTGATAGCAGGGGGATTTACACTTAAATTTCTTGGAGATGAAGAATTTCAAGAAAAAATATATTCTGTTTTTTGGACAATATTAGATAAAACAATTTGGTTTGGAGAAGCAATAGCTAAAGCTTTTACTGGTAGGTGGAAAGAGATAGATTGGACTTTTTTTAATGATTTAGGGGATTCTGCAAGTAATGCATTAATAGATTTACAAAAAGAAGGAAAATTGACTTCAAATACAATGAATATGATGGGAAAAGATTTTACAACTACCACATATGTTAATGAATTAGGTGCTCTTACTGGAGAAGTAAATGATGGAAAAATATCTGTTGATGAATATTTAACTGCAACTAGAAATTTAAAAGATGAATTCCCAGGAATGGCTAATGAAATTAAAAATGTAACAGATGCATTTAGAGGATATAATGCTGAATTATCAAAATATTCCAGTAATAAATCTGGATCGATTTCGACTGAAATTTCAAATCTAGAATCTTCTTCGAATTTTAATGGAAATTATAAATTAAAGAAAAGTGTAGTAGGTAATTATGCAGTTGGAACATCAAGAGTTCCTAAAACAGGACTAGCGATGTTACATGAAGGAGAAACAGTTCTTCGTAAAGATCAAGCACAATCAGCACAAGGGCAAAACATAACGATTACTTATAATTTAACTGCTACTAATATGAGAGAAGTAGAATCAATGTTAAGAGAAAGTGAACGAAGAACAACGGCAGATATTAGGAGATTATCAAGATGATAAAAGGGAGGACTAAAAGCTTATGAGTAATAATTATGATAATATTCGAATGGTTAAAGGAGATTATGATTTAACTCTTTTTACAAATGATGTAACTGAAGGTGGAGAAAATCAATTAACTATAATTCCAATTCCTGCAACTAAAAAAGATCAACCAACTGGAGAAAAAGATACTAAAATTGTAGATTTATTAAGAATCACAAATACTTTTCACATAATTTGTTATATTGTTGCAAGAGGAGGAAAAACAGGAGTAGAAATTAAAAAGGATTTAAAAAAGTTATTTAAAGGTGCTGGAATTGCAGGAGGAGCTATTCAATTAACTTATGATACAGAAACTTTTGATGTATTTGCACAAAAATGGGTTATAAATAAATTACATGCTCCAAAAAGTATCACTACTAATTCTGGAATAACAGATGTTGCACTTTATATGTGTACTTTAGATTTGGTTGAAGGTAGCTCACAATAAGCGAAAGTTTTATAAATGATTAATCATTTATAATAGAAACCTTTAAATACTAATTAATTATTTAATAGTAACAAACAAAATGAACAAACAAGGAAAAACAAAATTATATGTTGGGTTTTTAACAGTTGTTATTCTTTTAACAAGTATTTATATCTTTTTACCAAATAATGTAAGAATTGATGTTGGTAAAACTTATTCTACTTTTAAAGTTTGGGAAAATGAATCATGGGTATTAGCTGGAACAGAAAGAACAATATTAATGGACAGTAGTGCAATTATGAGGGCTAAATCTAGAAATGTTGAATATTTTATTGAAGATAATATAACAACCATTATAAGAACAGCAAATTTTAAAAATAATATTACTGCAATAGATACCTATATGTTTGATGGTGGAACAAAAAATGTTGAACTCTTTCCAATTAGCCATACAATAAAAATTATAAATGCTAAAAATGCACAAACAGAACTTAATAAAAATACAGAATTTATTTTAGTTTATGAAGTTAAAGATTTATTATACAGTGATGAGACAATTAATGGCATTTCTAGTCCTCAAGAATTTGGTCATAAAATGAAAATAGAATGGGAAGAAGGAAATTATTATTCTAAAATATACAAATACTCTGGAAAAGATGAGGGAAAACTTACAATTAAATATAGAATTGATTCTAATGATTTTGAAAAAGATGTTAAATTATTTGACCCCCCAATTGAAGGAAATGATTTAATTATTGCTAATGGACAAACAGTCACTCTTGGAGGAAATAATGATACTTATGATACAGTTTGGGTTCAAACTGGTGGAACTTTACAAATTGATTCTACAGATAAATACCTTAATTTAACAGCCAATAATATTACAATAGATGGAGAAATTAGAGGGTATAATTTGATATTCCCTGCTGGTTCAGGAGGTTCTACTTCTGGATATACTGCTGTAAGTGGGGGTTCTGGAACTGGTGAAAAAGCTGGTTCAGGAGGTTCTGCTTATCTTAGTGGAGATTATAGTGCGTCATGTGGGGGCGGTGGTGCCGGGGGTGCAGTAGCTGGACAAGCTGGATTATCCATTGATTCATATAGGGATTGTACTGGGGGTAGTGCGGGTAGTCAAATTGGAACTACAGCTAATAATTATGATAAAACCGTTTGGAATGGTTCTGCTGGTGGTGGGGGTGGAGGAGCATCACAAAATGGTAATAATGCTGCTGGAGGTACTGGAGGTACTGGGGCTGGTTGGATAATAATGAAAGCAGACAATATTAAAATATCAGGAAGTGTATTATTTAATGGTAATAATGGGGCGAATGGATATACTCAAGATTACGGTGATGCTGGTGCCGGTGGTGGAGGAGGGGGTTCTGGTGGAACTATTCTTATAGACTCAATAGATGTTAATTTAAGTTCTGGAACTTTAAGTGTTGCTGGAGGAAGTTACGGTGCAGGTACTCGTGATGGTTATTATACTATGGCCCCTTCAAGAGGGGGAGCAGGTGCTGGTGGAAGAATTAAAATATTTTCTTCATCTTTAGAAAATGATTCAACAACAATTACTATTGGTACTGGTTCTTACTTTTATGCTGATGTTCCATTATCTTTATCAAATTTAACAAGTAATTCGATTAATAATTTTACAACTGAAGATATAAGAGGTTATTGTAATGGAACAGTTAATGAAAGTAGAAATATGACTTATTATTGGAATCTTTACTTAGATGATGTTTTAAATCAATCTGGAAATACTGGGGATGTAACTGAACAAATCAATGTGGTGAATATTTCTAGTAATTGGTTAATTCATAATGATACTTGGAAATTAGAATGTATTGTCAGTGATTATACATATAATACAACTGATTCTTACGAATTACAAGTTCATCAACCTATTTGGATAAACATAACAAACCCAGCAGAAGGAGCTGTTTTACAAGGTTCTTACCATACAATTGAACAAGATTTTGAAAATTATACAGAATTAGATAGTTGTTGGTATACTAACGACTCAGGTGTAACAAATCAATCTATTACTTGTGGTGAAAATATAACTGCTAATTGGTTAGATGGTTTAAATGAAGTTACTATTTATTCAAATTCAACTAATTATTATAATGAAACGATAAATTTTGATTCAACAACTGGAGAAATTTTTTCATCAACCTATACTGGACAAGTTAATAAGGCTGGATTAAAAATAACAGTTAATGAAGATTTATATAATATTTTAAGTATAACTGTTGAAAGTCAAACATATCCAACTTATTGTTATATTTATGATTCTTTAGGAACAACACAAATAGTTAATTCCACATTTAGCGGTAGAACTTGTACTTTCCCAAATTTTTATGAATTAACTAAAGGTGAACAATATTGGTTAGTTGTGGATAAAGAGGGTTCATCATTTCGGTTACAATGGAATGATGGGGGAGGTTCATATCCCTACAATAGTGGGGGACTATCGATTACTGAAGGCACTTTTAATTTGGGGGTTTCTTCAGGTACAAACCACGTTCCTGGGATAAAAAATATTGGAATAACTCAACTTGTACCTTCAAATTATGAAACATCAGATTCAGTTTCTTTCACAACAGTTATTGGTCCAGCAGATATTGAATATATCGAACCTCCTACTCCAGATAATGACACTTGGTTAAGTCAAGATTATTTAAACATTGCTACATATATTAGTAATTGTGAATCATTTAAAAATGCAACTTATTATTTACGAAGTGTTATTATTGATATAATGATGGGGGTTTTAGATGAATAAAAAATCAATTTTATTAATTATTGGAATTTTACTTTTTTCTTTAGTTTTAATTGGTTCTACATCTTGGTGGAATAATGATTGGGATTATTCTAAAGAATACACCAACCTAACTGGGAATATTACTTATATGGAAATAAATAAGACAGTAAATGATAATCCTGGATTTACAGATACTAGATTTATTTCTTGTTATAATGATAGTTTAATTTTTAATCACACATTGGAAAATACTTTTGATGGTCAAGGATTAAGTTATAGTTCAATTAGTCCTTATGATAGTGGAAGTTTAGTTTCTTATTATAAATTAGATGAAACAAGTGGAACTGTTTTGGATGCTCATGGTTCTAATGATGGGACAAATAATGGTGCAACGCCAAATGTTGCTGGAAAAATAAATACTGCTTATAGTTTTGATGGAAGTAATGATTATATTGAAGCTTCAGCGTCTGCAACATCTGCAACAACTTTAACAGCTTGGTTTAAAACATCAAGTTCTGAAATTCAGAGAATAGTAGAAAAAAATGGAGACCCTTGTTTTACTTCTTTGCTTTATGAAGATGGTATCCAAGGAAGTATGAGAGATGATGCGAGTCATACAGTTTCTACTGCAAAATATACAGGTTATAATGATGGAAATTGGCATTTTATAGTATTAACAGAAGATGGTTCAAATATGAAATTATATCTTGATAATTCTTTAAAAGAAACTAAATCAATTACAACAATAGGAACTCAAACATTTACAAATTTAGATATTGGTCGTTATGCTGCAGGTTCAAATAATGTACAATTTTTTGATGGTCCAATAGATGAAGTATCAATATTTAACAAATCTCTTTCCCAAGCAGAAGTATTTGAATTATATAATGGAACAAAAGGACAATTCAGAGTAAACAACTTAGGAGAAAATTGTACATTAAGATATTATGGAAATTCAGAAGCAGAAAGTACAAGTAGTGCAAGTGATGTTTATTTTAATCCAGTTAGT
>Ga0190303_1001201_pt1 | contig 10461 bp, 8 predicted proteins | sample 48700701_MG_FD_161672 | JGI IMG/M metagenome (GOLD analysis project Ga0190303, IMG submission 161672) | Hydrothermal vent sediment bacterial communities from Southern Trench, Guaymas Basin, Mexico - 4870-07-0-1_MG | ecosystem: Environmental > Aquatic > Marine > Hydrothermal vents > Sediment ...
TTTGGCATGATGATACCTGAAATCGCCACCGGCTGTGTAAACGGGTACTTCATTCTCTGACAGGAAGGATGCAACATTTTTTGTGTCGCCAAGGCCTCCTGCTGGACTGCCTTCAATCATTACAATGACGTTAACACCTTTTCTTTTAAGTTCTGCAAGTTTTTTGGCAATATCGAAGTTGTCAAAAGAGTATGTGGCTATGTAAAGAGAACTGCTGGTGTTGTCGATGTTTTTTATCAGTTCATTGAAGCTATCATCAGGAGAAACAAAAAATTCAACTCTTTCAGCATTAAAAGTTTCACCCGACACAATCGGTATGAATATAAGAAATATAACTAAGAAGCTAAATTTTTTCATAAATTAATAAAATTCTTGGCATATAAAAAATTATTTTCTTTCTTCTATCTCTTTTTTAATTGATTCAATGAATTCATTCTTTTTAACGCCGAATTTTATTTTTCCGTTCTGCCTTACTGCCAGTGTTTTTGTTTCTTCTTCCTTGTCGCCAATAACAATTATATACGGTATTTTCTGCATCTCGGCGTCTCTTACCCGCCCCTGTATGGGTCCGGTTTCAATATCAATTTCGGCTCTTATCCCTTCTTTTTTCAGTTCATCAAAAAGTTTTTTTGAGGAGTCTATGTTTCTCTCTGTGAATGATATAATCTTAACCTGAACAGGGGCAAGCCACGTTGGCAGGTGTCCATTGGTGTGTTCAAGCAATATTCCAATGAACCTCTCCACAGAACCGTATATGACCCTGTGGATGGTTACAGGCCTGTGCTCCTTATTGTCTTTTCCAGTGTATTTTAAGTCAAATCTTTCCGGAAGTGAGAAATCCAGCTGGATGGTTGCGCATTGCCATGTTCTTCCTAAGCTATCTTTAACATGAAAATCTATTTTAGGGCCATAAAAAGCTCCGTCGCCCTTGTTGATTTTGTATTTCATTTTCATTTTCTTGAGGACCTTTTCAAGAATTTCTTCTGACGTGTCCCATGTTTTTTCGTCTCCTATTCTTTTTTCCGGCCTCGTTGACAATTCAACATGGTATGGAAGATTAAACTTTTTGTAGAATTTGTCTATTAAATTCATTATTCTAACTATTTCCGATTCTAACTGCTCTTCCGTACAGAAAATATGTGCATCATCCTGAGTTAATTTTATTACTCTGAATAGACCTCCAAGAACACCGGAAAGTTCCTGCCTGTGTACAATACCAAGCTCACCCATTCTTAATGGAAGGTCTTTGTATGACCTTGGCTTGTTTCTATAAACCAGCATACCTCCCGGGCAGTTCATTGGCTTTATTGCAAGTTCTCTCCCTTCATATTCAGTTAAAAACATGTTATCCTTGAATTTTTCCCAGTGGCCAGAAATCTGCCACAGTTTTTTGTCAAGTATCTGAGGAGTTGATATTTCCTTATATCCAGCTTTTTCATGTTCCTCTCTCCAGAATTTGACAAGCTCTTTGAATATCACGTATCCTTTGTCGTGCCAAAACACCATTCCAGGGGCAGTTTCATTGAACGAAAATAAATCCATTTCCTGCCCAAGTATTCTGTGGTCGTTGTCTTTAAGCTTTTCCCTCATTAGCTTTATTTTTGATATTTCTCTGAGGAGTTTTTTGTAGTCAACCTTTTCCTTGCTTTTGCCTTCAGGCAGTATTTCTCTACTCAGCTCGGCCAGCGGATGGCCCTTCACCTTTATCTCAAAGCTCTTGTACCATCCGAATGGCGCTTTCTTGGTTTTGTGTTTTTTCTTAAGTTTTTCGTAAATGCTGTTTATAACTTCTTGTGCTACCGCAGGAGAGCCGGGTTTTTTTGTCAGGTGGACATAAGGGTAAATTAGAATTTCCTTTGCCTTTACCTGGTCGTATACGTCTTCTATTTCCTTGACAGAATTCTTTATAACATCTTCAGGGTTTTCCTCATCAATTTTTTCAACTGCTGAAAAAACCACCAGAGTTTCTTTGCTTTCCAGCAATTTCTTTTCTATCTCTTCAGCATCCTTTATTGCTTTCTTTGTCGGCTCAACTTTTATGTAGTCTGAATGCAGGCACAATATCTTCATAATATCACTTATATTAAATAGTTTAATAAATATTTAATAAACTTTTAAAAGACTTAACCAAAAAATAATATAACAAATAGCCCCGTAGTCGTAGGAAACTTTTCGGTGATGAGCGGCAATATACAACACAATTTTGTTACCTCTCCCAAAAGTTTCATCAAAATAAGCTTTTTAAGAAAAAGCTTAACCAAAAATAAAAAGTGTGAACAATAGCCCCGTAGTCTAGTGGCCAAGGATGTCGGGCTTTGGTTTTGATACTAAAGCATTGAAGGCTTAGCGCCTTATGAGAAGAAGAAACCCGATGACAGCGGAAAGGTTCCATTTGATGGTATCTTGCTGAATTCGAATCCGCTCGGGGCTACCATCACAACCTTTCTTTTTCACAAAAAGAAAGACTTGTAGGAAAGAAAAACTTTGATTAAGTGGTTACTATGATAACGGTCCTCAGATTAGGCCACAGGTTGGGAAGAGATGCACGAATTTCAACACACGTGGGGCTTGTTGCAAGGGCTTTTGGCGCCCAGAAGATAATATACTCCGGAGACAAAGATGAAAAGATGATGAATTCTGTGAAGTTCGTGAGTAACGAGTGGGGCGGTCCCTTTTCTGTGGTTTATCAAAAAAACTGGAGAAAAGCTGTTAAGAATTTCAAGGGAATTAAGGTTCATCTAACAATGTATGGTATTCCAGTGCAGAAAAAAATAAGTGATATAAAAAAGAAAAGGAATGTTTTGGTGATAATAGGCGGTGAAAAAGTTCCAGGAGAGGTTTACCAGATGGTTGATTACAATATAGCTATCACGAACCAGCCACATAGTGAGGTGGCTGCTCTTGGTGTTTTCTTGCATGAATATTTTCAGGGGAGAGAAAAGAAATTTAAAGGTGTAAAGTTAAAAATAATTCCACAGAAGAAAGGGAAGAGAGTAAAAGAGGTTAAAAAATCTTCTTAGGTATTTTAATTGTCTTGAAATCTATAATTTAGATAGAGTCATTATTTATCAAACTTATTAGATATTAGTGGATACTTTCTTTCCATTTTACCCATTTTTTAACAAAAGCAAAGTATCATCTTCATATTCTATTTTATATTTTTTCTTTAAATTATCAACGACTTCTATTATATCCTTTTTATCTATTAACCTCTTATCTATCAATATAAAGTCCATATCATTTTCTTCTGAGACTTCATATCCAGAAAATCCATAGTAAGAGCTTTTGTATGGATTTGGGAACATAAATATTTTTTCTCTCTGACTCAAGTGTGTAACAAAGTTATATGTTGCTGAAACCTTTGCATTGTCTGGTATAGATGCAATCAATTCATAGGATTTATTTTCCCATTCATTAAAATTATTTAGATTAGAAATTTTATAAATAAATTTTTCTTTCGGACCCAAATAGTAACTTCCTAAGAACGAGGAAAATAATAAAATAAGTATAACATATTTAACATATCTTTTGTTGAACCTCTTAATTTTTTTCAGAGAGAAGATTAGGCTGATAAAAACAAAGGGTATTATGGGTGCTACATAATGATAATGTATAGAATGCGCATAAGGCCAATCGGTTAAAATAGTAACATAAAGAGGCCCAGCAAAAAGAATTACTTCGGGTGATAAAAATGAAATAAAAGAAACTGGAGAAAAAATATCAAAGATATATTTGGCATTTTTTTCTGTGAATATTTTACTTGACATGAATTTTATATTAAATAAAGAAGATATTTTATCAAGTGGGTTTTTACCATAAGAGCCGAACCACCGCCCCTCATAAAAAATATTCTTTCCTTCATTAAAGAAAGGAAATATTATATTCATAACAAACAGGCCATATAAAATACTTAAAACGATGGTTATTATACCAATCTTTTTATTATGTTTTAAAAAAACATAAATCCCTAAAAATAAAATAGCGACTGCAATTAATTCGTTGCAAATTATTGCTAAGAATAAAGAGACAAAATAGAATCCCCATTTTTTCTCAAAAAGAAAATAAAATGCAGAGAATAAAAAAGGAACGGCAAAGTTAATTGGGTGAAAACTTTCCAAATCTATGAAATGAACAGCAGGATAAAGTAAATACATTATAGATATTGCTAATGCATATTTTGGACTTTTCAATAATTTTTTGGATATCAAATATAGTGGAAAAGCAGCTATGGATAAAGCAAAAGTTTCTAAAAAAAGCAAAGTATATGGACTTGGAAATATTTTATATAGTGGAGCTATTAAGATAGTTATAAAACTTGCGTGTTCTCCGAATAAGTATAATCCTCTAATTGTTATGAATGGACTTTTCAGTTGACTTAAAAGCCAAACTCCCTGGTTAAATATTCCGAAGTCAAAAGCCCCATACCAAAAATGGTTATAATTATATATGCTTACAAGAAAGAAAAGTGTCACATGGATAATTATAGCAGAAAAAAGCAAAATGAGATACTTCTTTTTCTTCAATAAGTCAATTACCTTTTTAAATTTCATAATTTCAATAGGAGTAGTATGTTTATATTTCTTAATTAAAATTAAATATTATGATGATATCAATAGTAGTCCCTGCCACAAATGAGGAAAATAAAATACAGAAGACATTAAAAGATTTGTCAAAAATAAAAAATTCTGAAATAATAGTGATGTGCAACGGTTGTGCAGACAATACATATAAAGTTGCCAAGAATACTGATATAAAAAATTTGAGGGTATATAACCTTCCAAAACCAGGAAAAGGAAACGCTGTCTTAAAAGGATTAAAAAAGGTGAATGGGGATATAGTTGGTTTTATTGATAGTGACGGAGCATTTGATCATAAGTCTGTTGAAAAGCTGATTAAGAATTTAGATAAATATGATTGTGTGATAGGGTCAAAATGGAAGGGACAGGAATTTTCATCAGTTAATATGCCATTTATGAGAAAGTTCTCTGCCAGGGGATGGAACTTCTTGATTAAGATTCTTTTTGGTATGAATTTTGTAGATACACAAGCTGGTATAAAATTCATGAAGAGAAAAGTTTTGGATTCACTGAATCTTGATTTTATTTTAAAGGGATTTGCATTCGATGTGGAGCTTCTTTATAAGATAAAGGAGAAAGGATTTAAGATAAAGGAAGTTTATACACCAGTCAAGAAAATGGAAAAGGGGACTTTTAGTTTATTTTACATTCCGAATATGTTTTATGGTCTTTTCAAGCTTTGGTTTAATGTTAAGTTTTTTGGAAAAAAGTAGAATAACCACAATAATTATTCCTATGTATGTTAGTGCTTCGCCTATTATATCCATATAAGTTTTACCGTAGTAGAGTCTTACCTTCTCCTGGTGAGGATATATCATCATGAAAGATGGGGTTGCCAGATATATATCGGCTCCTTCTGCTTTCCAATTGGGAAAGTAAGATATTTTTACCCAATGGGGCTGGTTTAAGCAATTTGTCTTTATCATGACTTCTTCATTTTTTACTTCTTCTTCTATATTGCATTTATTTTTCAATGGAATTTTTGGTATGCTTTTTATTTCTCCCGTGTAATATTTTTCTCCTTTTGGTAAATTATCAGTGAATATTATAGGCACTTCCATATAATCTTTGTACCATTCTTCTGATTCTTTTTTCCAGTTTTTCTTTGGCATAAAAACTGGTTTGTATTTGGGAATTGTTACGTAACCAGAATTATTAATTTCATAAACGTTTATTTCGTTAAATGATTTCAGAAATTTATATTCTGAATTGTTTTCTATAGCATTTTTTAATTTCTCTGATGTTGCAACAACATACTTTATATTGAAAAGCTCCATATGCTGAAGAGCTTTATCAGGATTGAAATACATACACGTTTCTCCCGGTATTGGACAGGTGGGTGTTTTTGAAATTTCTGATTGAAGATAAAATACAAAGGGGGACGATAAAGATGATTCCATATATAATCCTTCAAGTGTTGGCTTACCAGTAAAGTAGGGAAAATCTTCAAAGGTTCTTGGAGTACCAAATTTATTATGGGTTCCGGAATATTCGTGGTCAATTCTTCCTGGAGGGAGTTCTTTAAGGTATTCTGTTAGAGAATGTAATTGTCCATATGCTGCTTTTGATTCAAATCCCTCATAATTCCACTTTATCCAGTTATCTATGTATGAGACATGATTATTTACCCAAAAAATAGTTAGGAAAAGAATTATGAAAGTTAGTACCCATTTTGCCTTAAGCCTTTTGCTCAATACGTATATACCATAAGAACCCGTTATCATTAGTATTATCTGTAATATCGGAACAAATCTTATATCTGACATACCAATGTACTTTGCCAAAAAATAAAGGAAGCCTGATAAGCCAATAGTGTAGAAAAGGTAAATTGCTTTAGGGTTCTTCTCTTTCAAGGAGATTAAAAATCCAATTGCTGCAAGTGCAGCGAAAGGTACGAGAATTTCAGGTATTATCTTACTTATGCTCTCTATATTCCATATGAATTGGACCTTTGTATGAAGTCCGATCTTTGTAATCAATGGAACTGCCCAGTAAGCTACAAGGAGAAATGAAATGGAATACATTTTAAAGAGATAAATAAAATTTTTCTTAAGAGCTTTTAAATTCTTAAAGTTTATTAAAAGGAAGAATGTGCTGAATAAAACTCCTGCTATGGCAGTGAAAACATGAGTTGAAAATATCAGCGCAAAAAGAATCCCGTTCCAAATCCAATATCTGTTTTCCTTTATGCCTTTATACAGAGAGCCCACAAATAGAACCAATAAGGAAAGACTTAACGAATAAGAAAACTCACCTGCCAGAGTGGATGGTATATTTCCACCCCACATTGAGTTGGCTTCCATGAAAAGAAAGGGAAGGGTGAATATTGCTGCTATAATTGGAACGGGAAATTTAAATTTCATAAATTTCATTGAAAAAAAAGCGCAGAGTGGTAGAAGGAAAGTTCCAAGAATGGTAACCAGTTTGAATGATACCTGTAATCCAATTAGGTAGCCAAGAATGCTCATAAGTACGTAAGGAAGAGGAAAATAAAACTGGAAAATCGGAAATCCTGCATACCATCCCGGGCACCAGCCAATGATTTTCCCGTGCGGAAGCAGATAATTTTTCATATACCATGCTGGATAGTAGTGTGAGCCAGTATCGCCCCCAGAGGTAGTGGTTCCAGATAAAATCAAAGATGGCTTGAAGTAACTTAATAAAAATCCCCAAATAATCAATATAACTATAATATTGACTATGTTTTCTTTGTTTCTCATGAGGAAATCAAAAAATTTATTTTTTGCGCTTTTTCTTTTTCTCATTTTTCCAACTCCAGAATTGATATATCACAAAAATTGTTATGAGAATTACAACAACGATTCCTATCCACCACTGGGAAAGTCCAAAAACTTCTTTCTTCTCAACAATTTTCACCAATCCGCTTGCAAATGTTCCGTAGTGGTAGCCATTTTCCTCATATTCTAAAGATGCTAGGATGGAATAAGTGCTTCCGGGAAGCGCTCCCATGGATGATATTTTATATTTTAATTCTTTTTCTTCCTTTGGACCAAGTGATATTATTTTTTCTGTCTCGCCAGCGTTCAGCTCCCTTGGCAAATAAAGTTTTATGTTGATGGTGTGAGTGGTTTCGTCCAGGTTTCTTAAACTCAAGGTGATATAACCGGAGCCATCTTTTGATATTTCTATTTGATTTATAGAGCCATATATTCCAGAGGGATATCCTTTTTTGTATGTCAGTATGTGAGGGGAGAGAGTGGAAAACGGATACATATTTGCATCATGATATATGGTAAGAACAACCAGAGGATACTTCCCCGGAAGTGTTCCAAGAAAGGAGAGCGTCATATTTCCAGAAAGAGTTTCCCCAGGATTTAACTTGTCCTTGTTCAGTATGTCTTCAGATGAAAAGTATTGTGTTGCAAGAGGCTCTACATTAACATCATATGCAGCTTCGTCACCGCTTTGTTTTAATGAGACGTGAAGAGTTGTTGAATTATCAAGAATTACCTGGGAGGATATGGTCGTAGTTATGGTAATGTAGGTGGCAGCGGCTAGTGAAATTGAAAGGAGAAATATCAAAATCAAAAATATTTTTTTCATCATAAAAATACCCTGACGTTCAAAATATAAATTATTTCGTCATTAATACAATCCTGCTTGGCTTGCTTTCGTCTTTTATCTTGTAAGATGAATTTTTTTCTATTTCTTTGGCAAATTCCTTAATTTCTTCATGAAGTGGCATATCGCTGTAAGGAAGCCTGTTCCTGGAGAAGCCAACTGACATGAAGCTTTTCACTTCCAGAAAATCTGGTGAGTATTTTTCAACGATTTTTGCATATTCTTCAGGCTTCACGAAGTTCAGGTTTTTAACAAGTGTTAATCTCACAACGGTCTTTGAGGAGAAGTTTTGAAGCAAGCTTAAGCTTTCATTATGTTGTCCCAAGAGTCAACAATTGGATTGGTTGTTTTTAGGTAAATTTCTTTATTAGGAGCAGGAAGTGTAATGTAAAGGTTGGTTGGTTCCGCCAATTTTGCAATTACATCTGGGTTTGTCCCATTGCTGACCAAAAAGACAGAGAATTTCCTCTCCTTGAAGGCGTCCACCAATTCAGATATTAGCGGATATTCAGTTGGTTCCCCGGCAAGGGAAATTGCAACCTGGTTTGGGTTCTGTGACTCTTTCCACATTTTTTTGTCGACGTATTTGTTTCCCTTGAACCCCGTGAGCAGTTCTCTCTGGGCTTCTATAGATTCTTCTATTATTGTGTCCGGGTCATCATAGGAGCCTTCCCATTTTGGATAGGTTATGCTGGTGTCTCTCCAGCAAAACAGGCACCTGTGCTTGCAAAAAGGAAGAGCTGGAGTCATTTGAAGGCATCTATGGCTTTGAATTCCATAAAATTTTTGTTTGTAGCAAACACCCTTTCCGCGCAGTGAGTTTTTGGTCCATAGGCACACTTTAACAGCGCTATGTTTGTGTTTTCCAACAATTCTATATCCTGCGTTTTCCAGTCTTTTGATAGCTTTTTCAGTAATCAAATTAATCACTATCAAATTATTCTAAAAGCCAACTATAAAAAGCTATTTTCTTCTTTTCTTTTTGTTTTTTAGCTCTGCGATTTCAGAAAATTATCTATATATACTTTTAAATACTTGTGTTATTCGACAATGATTTTCTTGAAATCTTTTGCCACATCAGTATTTTTAAATATTTTTTGTGCTTCCTTTCTTATAATATTTCCATCTTTATATCTTCTTGAGAAGTGCGTGAGTATGAGTTTTTTCACATCAGCTTCCTTTGCAATTTCTGCTGCTTTTTTGGCGCTTGTATGGCATTTCCTCAGGTATGGCTTTTTTTCCAAGTTGGATATACTGTCCATAAATGTGGCATCGTGTATCAGCAGGTCGGCATTTTTAGATAATTTCAAGATGCCATTGCATGGTGCAGTATCACCGGAATAAACTATTTTTTTGCCTTTTGTCCTGTCTGCAACATCTTTTAGTTTGACAATTTTATTGTTGTATCTTATTTTGCCATTTGCTCTTAGCTCTTCCAGGATACGGCCTTCTTTGATGCCAAAAATTTTAAGTTTTTTCAGGTCAATGTTCCATCGGTCTTTTTCCTGAAAGCAGTATGCTACTGCAGGGACGTTGTGTTTAACAGGCACTGACAGGATTTTGTATTTGTCATTTTCAAATATTTTTGAAACTGTATTGCCTTCATAGTTGACATCAAATGACTTTATTTTAAATCCGAAGTCCCAATAGCTTAATTCAGAGAAAGCGTCGATGAACCTTGATGCTTCAGGACCGTACACTTCCAGAGGCTCATTTCTTCTTTCAAGGTTAAAGGTTTCTATAAGGCCTATTAGTCCTGCAAAATGGTCTGCGTGCCAGTGTGTGATGAATATTCTTTTTATTTTCATGAATTTAAGGCCTGCTATCATCATCTGGCGCTGAGTTCCCTCACCACAGTCCCAGAGGAATTTATCACCTTCATAATCCAGAAAAATTCCGGGATGATTTCTCTCTGGTGTTGGAATGCTTGAACCCGAGCCAAGGAAAACTATGCTTAATTTAGTCATAAATAAATAATTATCTTACTTAAATATATTTTATGATAATTTTCACAAGGGAATATATTGATGAATATAAAGAAGATATTTTCAAGAGAATAGAGGATGGCCAGGTTTTTATTTACCCAACGGATACTATTTACGGTCTGGGATGTGATGCCAGGAATGAGAAAGCCATAGAAAAAATCAGAAAAATAAAAAAAAGGTATGACAAGCCTCTTTCTGTTTTAGTACCATCAGTAGAATGGATTTTAAGAAACTGTGATATAAGGAGAGAATGGCTGAAGAAATTACCAGGGTCTTATACATTCATTCTGAGATTAAAAAATGAAGGTTGTATTGCA
>Ga0190303_1001202_pt1 | contig 10457 bp, 12 predicted proteins | sample 48700701_MG_FD_161672 | JGI IMG/M metagenome (GOLD analysis project Ga0190303, IMG submission 161672) | Hydrothermal vent sediment bacterial communities from Southern Trench, Guaymas Basin, Mexico - 4870-07-0-1_MG | ecosystem: Environmental > Aquatic > Marine > Hydrothermal vents > Sediment ...
TCCAGCGCCTTACACGATTCAAGTAAGATGCATACTGGGCGCGATAGGTGCGGCGCAGGTGGTTTTCCTCGCCAATGATAAAGCGTTTTTCAATCACCCAGACAAAGATCGGGATCAATGGCAGCGACAGCACCGCGTCCCAGCGCAATATCACCCCCGCCAAAATCATCGCATCGCCCAGATAGATCGGGTTGCGCGATTTTTTGTAGATACCGGATTGCACAAAATGGCTGCTGTCACGGCGCGGCATGATGGTGGTATGGTGGCGGTAAAATTCCAGCACCGCCATCAGCATCAAAATCAGGCCGCCGCCAATCAGCAAGCCGCCCAACAGGTCGGCCCAGCCGGTGCCAAAATTCAGCTCCATCGGATAATAAACCGATTGCGCCCAAGCAATTGCAATAAAGGCGGCAAGCCAGACGGGGGGGAGCTCAAGATTTTTCATATCAGGGCTTATAGGCGGGATTTATCACAGCGCCAATGGCTCATTTCCTCGCTATCGGAACTGTGATCGGCTATGCGTTTCCCATGAACAAGATATTGATCAGCGCCTGCCTGATGGGCGACCCTGTGCGCTATGACGGGGCGGCAAAACCCGTGGCCAATCCGCATCTGGCGCGTTGGCGGGATCAGGGCCGTTTACTGGTTTTTTGCCCTGAAATCGCAGGTGGCTTCCCCGTTCCGCGCCTTGCCGCCGAGATCGAGCCGGATGCCGATGCGCATGACGTATTGCAGGGCCATGCGCGGATACTGGACAGGGACGGCAATGATGTAACGGGTGGGTTTCTGGCCGGAGCACAGGCGGCATTAACGGCAGCCCAAACCGCAGGTTGCCAACACGCGATCCTGATGGATGGCAGCCCGTCTTGCGGCACGGGCTTTGTCTATTTCGGCCGGTTTAATGGCACGCGAAAGCCCGGAATGGGCATCACGGCGGCCTTGCTAACCAGTCACGGCATCACCGTCTGGTCCGAGGCGGAGATTGACGCCTTGGCCGCCCACCTGGCTGCGCGGTAGCCCCTTGCAATCGCGCCGCAGCCCGATACAGTTTCGCCAAACATCAGGAGCCATTCATGACCGATTTCACTGCCACCAAAGCCATGTTCCACCTGCCCGACGGGATGATCTATCTGGATGGCAATTCGCTTGGCCCCCTGCCCAAGGCCGCCCCCGCCCGCATGACAACCACGATGCAGGACGAGTGGGGCGAGATGCTGATCACCGGCTGGAACCGTGCGGGATGGATGGAGCAACCCACCCGGATTGGCGACCGCATAGCCCGTCTGATCGGGGCCGAAGCCGGCCATGTGGTGATGGGCGATACATTGTCGATCAAGGTCTATCAGGCGCTGGCCTCAGCATTGGAAATGCGCCCAGACCGGCGCGTGATCCTGTCCGATAACGGCAACTTCCCGACGGACCTGTATATGGCCGAGGGGTTGATTGAATCCTTAGGTCGCCAACACCAGTTAAAAACCCCCGCCCCCGCAGATGTGGCGGATCACATCAACGAAGATGTAGCGGTGCTGATGCTGACCGAGATTGACTACCGCACAGGGCGTAAACACGACATGAAGGCGCTGACCGAACAGGCCCATGCCGCTGGTGCGCTGGTGATCTGGGATCTGGCCCATTCAGCGGGCGCGCTGCCCGTTGATCTGGCAGGTTGCAACGCCGATTTTGCCGTCGGTTGCACCTATAAATACCTGAACGGTGGCCCCGGTGCGCCCGCCTTTATCTATGTCGCGCCGCGCCACGCGCAAACGGTACGCCCTGCCCTGTCAGGCTGGCTCGGCCATGCCGCCCCCTTCGCGTTTGATCTGAACTATTCCGCAGGCAGCGGCATTGAACGGATGCGCGTCGGCACCCCGCCAGTGTTGCAACTGGCCGCGTTAGAGGCCGCGATGGATGTCTGGGACATGGCAAATATGGCGGATGTCAGGGCCAAATCTATCGCGCTGTGCGACAGGTTCATCGCAGGGGTCGAGGCCGCCTGCCCCGCCCTGAAACTCGCCAGCCCGCGGGACGGTGCGCAGCGTGGATCACAAGTGTCGTTCCATTTCGACAATGGCTATCCGGCGATGCAAGCCCTGATCGCGCGGGGTGTAATAGGCGATTTTCGCGCACCCGACATCATGCGCTTTGGCTTTACCCCGTTATATATCGACGAGGGCGATGTGGATGCCGCCATTGCGATCATAATGGATGTGATAGAGAATGACCTATGGGACAAGGACGAATACAAACAACGCAGCCGGGTGACATAAGTGTCCGCCGCGCCACAGCACAGAACCACACAGCACTTTACCACGTTTACTACCGGTCTGTGCGCGAAGGCGCGGGCGCATTTTATACCGAAGAACAACGCGCCGCTTGGGCCGTGTCAGAGCAGCCCAAATCAGCCCTCCCCGCTGCAGATGACACGCTATTGCGCTGGCTTGCCGAAGTTGACGGCCAGATCGTCGGCTTTATGGCCGTTACACCTGACGGCTACCTTGACCTTGCCTTTGTGCTGCCCGAATGGATGGGCCGCGGCGTGGCGCAAGCTGTCTATGACCCGCTGCTTGAGTGGGCGCAGGGCGCTGGCCTGAAACGGCTGACCACCCACGCAAGCCACTTTGCCCGCCGGTTTTTTGCCAAACAGGGCTGGCAGGTGGATACCCCTGAAATCCACGCCCACAACGGGCAAGAATTCGAGCGCTTTTGTATGAGCCTTGATCTGAACAGATCAGCCTGAAAAGCGTTCTGGAGAACCACAATGAAAAAACCTTACAACCCCGCTGATGACGGCGCTGAAATGTCCTTTGACGGGCGTATGTCCTATGGCGATTATCTGCACCTAGATAAACTGCTGGACGCGCAACACCCGCTAAGTGAAGCCCATGATGAAATGCTGTTCATCATCCAGCACCAAACGAGCGAATTATGGATGCGGCTGGCCATTCACGAGGTGGTCGCGGCCCGCAGCGCCCTTGCCACCGGATCGCCCCGTCATGCGTTCAAAATGCTGGCCCGCGTGGCGCGGATATTCGAACAACTGAATAACGCGTGGGACGTGCTGCGCACCATGACGCCTTCGGAATATACCACGTTTCGCGAAACGCTGGGCCAATCCTCGGGCTTTCAATCGTGGCAATACCGTTTGATCGAGTTTGCCGTGGGCAATCGCAACGTCGCGATGATCAAACCTCATGAACACCGCGCCGATATCGCCGAAATGCTGCGCGCTGAACTGGCCCAACCCAGCCTCTATGACACGGCGCTACAGGTGTTGCACAAGGCCGGTTACAAGGTGCCGGATGCCGTGCTGAACCGCGACCTGTCACAACCCTATCAGGCCGATACGGGCGTTATGGCCGCATGGACCGAAGTTTACAAAAACCCAGATGAAAACTGGGAACTATACGAGCTGGCAGAAAAGCTGGTCGATTTCGAGGATTATTTCCGGCGCTGGCGGTTTAACCACGTCACCACGGTCGAGCGCATCATTGGCCTAAAACGCGGCACCGGCGGCACCAGCGGTACATCCTATTTGCGCAAAATGCTAGATGTCGAGATTTTCCCCGAACTCTGGCATCTGCGCACAGAACTATAAGCATTTTCGTTCTATATATATCCGCGCCGCAGGCATAAAAGTTTTTCTTGCCTCCGGCGGTGTGCGTTGACAGAGAGTATTACAGTGATGCCGGAAGACCCCGAACAAGGCAGGAAGTTACCGGATGGGGTAAGTAAATAAGGGCTTTTGCAACGTGATGGCGTGGCGGAATATGTTTTGCGCGTGACATTGCAGTAAGGCGAAAATTGGCCCTGTGGCGAAGAACCGAAGGCCGTGGGTCTTCAAGTGGGAAATTATGAGGCGGCGTTAAAGCCCCTGTAAAACAAGGCTTAAATGGGGGCTTTAACACCAGAACAAACGTGATCGGAAAAACTGGAACATGCAAATCGGGTTGCATGTTTGGTTTCCAGTTGCATGTTTGCCGTAAACCTTAATAAAATATGGAGATTAGGGGTGATAGGTGCCGATATTTAGCAAGCCGAACATGCAACTGATTTTGATCATATCAACTCTAAATCGAGAACTTCCCAATTGCGCTTGTCCATTTTTTCACCGGTCCCTGTGTAACGAATTTTGCAGGTGAAGTGCAGGCGCTGGACCCCGCTCACATCGACATATGATTTAATCGTGTAGCGGTTGCGACCATGTCGGTAGGCAGAAAAATCGAGCCACGGGAAATCTACATCCGCATAGGAAGCCAGTTTGTCGCGGACAATGTTCGTGCAGATTACAAAGGCGTCGGCATTCAAATCTTCTGCGTCCAATTCGTTGAAGTGGGCCCCAAACTTTTCGGGCTTCATCTTGCGTTCGTTGTCGCACCAGCCAACAACATCTTCAAACAACAAAGTGCCGTATTTGTTTGCAGCAAAATCCCCCATGCATTGAACATATGTTTCCAATTGGCTGGCTGCCTCTGGATCATACTTGGCGATGACAGCTGCCACTGCCGATTTTAGATCATCACGGCTGAGTTCGGCATAGTCAGATAGCGTCAGGGCCTCATAAGACACAGGGATATTTTTTGCACTCTCTTCTGCTGGACCAGAATTCCACATGTAGAGCCCGACAGCCAAAGCAAGAACCCAGCCAAATACATTAAACGCTTTCATATTTACCACCTAATTGTAACGAACTGCACTTATAAACGGCTCGGGCTGCAATCATCGGGTTTTCTCGACTGAATTATTTGCGTCTATCCGTATGCTTCAAACCGAATTAACTGCATCTATAACCGAATTAGCTGCGACACGACTGCAATCATCGGGCTCAAACCACATTATATGCGACTATAATTGGCGTTTCTGCTTATATTGGCAAGCCCGCTTGGCGCATGGTGGTAGCGAGTTCTTCGGTGCGGTCTGTATCTAGCTTTCCTTTCAGAAAACGCCTTATTTCAGGCAATCCGGTGTCAACCAGATTGGCCAGTGCCTTCGGAGTATAGCCTATCCGAGATAGGCGGGCATCCAGATCATCAAATCCGGCGGAAATAGTTTCTTCCACAATGTCGCGGGTGACGCAGGCCGCGCCCATTCGATAGGCGTCTGTGAAGGCGCGGTTCAGGTGTTCAGCAAACTGCAATGGGGTGGACAGTTTGTCAGCAAGATATTCTTGTGCGTTTACGTCGATGACCGTATTTGGCTTTACGCCTTTGGCCAGACATTGTTTTAGCTGCCATTGCAAAAACTCAAGGCGTTCATCGCCAATGCTGGTAAATTCAAACTTGATTGTGCGATGCCCTATTTCTTCCATAGTGGCTCGGCGCAGATCATTGTACAGTCGGGGGTGCCCTACTAAAATAACGGACAGAATGCCGCCACCTGCCGTGATAACCTCCATCAGGCGTTTCAGACCATTCAAGGTTTGGCCGTGCAAATCATGGGCCTCGTCAATAAACAGTGCGATTGGCTTTTTATTGATCTTGATCAGCTCCTGCAAAAGCCGTTCTCGACGTTCTGGCTGGGTCGGTACCTTCAGTTCAGGATCACCGGAAATGTCCATAAACAAGGCGGTGATCAGGGCGGGCAAGGCAACACGGTGCTTGTCGACAGAAAGACTGCGGGCAACGATAATCTTCTTTTCGGATACAATCTGGCTTTGCAGCCGGTTAATCATTTCGGTTTTCCCGGCACCGACCGGGCCGGTGATAGCAATCAGCCGTCCTGCCAAAATCGCACCGCGCACATCTTGCTGAAACTGCAAAAGCCGCTCGGTCTCAAAATATCCTGCTTGTGACCAGTCTTTTTCAATTCGAAAGTGCTGCATGATATGTGCGGTTAGCATAGGCTGTTCCTTTTCTATCTGCGCTGGAAGTGATCCTTAATAATTGCTTCGATTTCCGTTTTGTCTAAGGTGCGTTCGACCAGTTGCCCGACAAAAGCCAGGTTCTCCGCCGATAGTTCGGCCAAAGGCCTGGCAAGTTGTTGCGATATAGCCCGCCTGGTGCTGAGCTGATTGGCGTAGGTGATCTCGCCCCACGGATCGGGGTCATTGAAAGCCACCTTGGGCAGAGTAACAATCTCGGCGGCACAAACCTCCCCGCCCAATCCGCTTAATGCCGCTCTGGGGATGGATATTTCTTCGGCTAGGGCCGCAACCGTATCGACGCGCTTTTCTCGTGCTGATTTCACCCGCTTGCGATAACGGTGCAATGGAATAGGCCCACCTTGCCTTTGGAACGGGCTGTCGTGCGATTACCATCTGATCCGGCAGGCATATGGGTTTGCCAGTTAATCCCCAGCCGCTCCATCATGTTCTGGAAGACAAGGCTTTTGGCCACTGGCCCGTTATCCAGATAGATCATTTCGGGAATGCCTTGAAACGGGCTGTCTTCTTTTGGGACCATTGCGTTGAACATAAATCGCAGGGCGGTTTCGGCATCCTCGCCATAAACACAACGGTATTCCTGATAGGCCACACCGCTGCGGTCATCCACCAGACTGAACAGCATCATTGTTGGATTGCCTCGTTTAGGGTCTATCCACTCTGGCTGCTCAATATGTTTCAAATCGGATGGGCTGATATCAAATTGCCAAAGGGCATTGGAATGCTCCGATTCAAATCGCACCGCTGCCGGAGCACGGGTTAAACGTGATTGATCATAGCCCCATGTTCGCAGCCATCGGTTGACAGTCGTTGGCCTTAGTTGACCTTTTTCAGGCTGGATAAACCCGTTCGGCGTTTGCACCCCGTGTTCTTCAAGAACCTCAATCGCCCGATTGGTCGATATATGCCGTCCTTGCCTGTTGGTGGTGCGCAGTTTCATCGCGGCAATGATTTCGCAATATTTCACCATCTCGCGTTCAGAAAACAGGCGTGGCTGCCCCCGATCATTCCGGCGCAGCCCTTTAGGCTGATTGAACGATTTAAGGGCGCGGTAAATTGTTGATGGGCTTACACCGAAAATATCGGCGGTGCGTTGCACCTCATTTTTGCGTATTGTTGATCGCGCAGGTAAAGAGGTCAGCCGACTGCGCAGGGACAGTAATGTTTCGCTCGGAATTGATATCCCCTTACGGTCCATCCGAGAATTCCTCGACATAATGGTAAAGCGTTTGGCGGGAAATCCCCATCAGCGCACTGATTTCCTTAGCCGTAAGATCGCGGGCTTTGTAAAGTTCAACCGCATGGGCGCGTTTCGGTTGGGCGTCACGGTAAGATAACCGTGGATGAGGCACGCAAGCTGGCGAAAGAAATCATGGGGCAAGTTGCCAAGGGGGAAAACCCCGCCGAAGAACTCTCGCAACACCGCAAAGCGCCGACCGTCGCTGCCCTTTGCGAGCGGTTCTTTGAAAGCCATGTAATGGAGCGCTGCAAGCCTTCCACCCAAAGAGAATATCGCCGCGCTATTGATCTGTTTATCAATCCGGCAATGGGCAACTTTAAGGTTGTGGATGTGGAGCGCAAAGATATCGCCGAATTGCATCACAAGTTCCGCGACAAACCCTATCAGGCCAATCGCACCCTTGGGGTTTTATCAAAAATGTTCAACTTGTCGGAAATCTGGGGATTACGGCCCGATGGGTCAAACCCGTGCCGCCATGTCCCAAAATACCGCGAGATCAAGCGCGAGCGCTACCTAAGCCAAGAGGAATTACGCCGTTTGGGGCGAGTCTGAGCGCGTCGGATCGGAAACGCCTTATGTCATCGCAGCGTTCCGGTTGCTGATCCTAACGGGATGCCGCCTGAGCGAGATACAAACTCTGCAATGGAATTTTATCACCGACCAAGGGATGGAGCTTCCAGACACCAAAACCGGTGCGAGGCGCATACCCCTGCCAAGTGCAGCTAGGGCCGTTCTGGGCGCTCTGCCACGAGTCACCACCAACCCTTACGTGATCATCGGTCGGGTTGACGGGCAGCACATCACCGATCTGCAACACCCTTGGCGACGCATTCGCGACCGCGCGCAGTTGGATAATGTTCGCATTCACGACCTGCGCCATACCTATGCGTCAAACGCGGTATCATCTGGGATGCCGATCCAAATTGGTCGGGCGGCTGTTGGGCCATACACAATTGCAAACCACAATGCGTTACGCGCATCTGGCCGACGATCCCGTAAAGCAGGCCGCAGAAGAAAATGCCGCTCGATTGGAGGCGCTGGTTAATCCAGTGGCGGAACAGGCCCATAGCCTACGTATCGTTACGTAGGATATAGGTTACATTACGTTACGTAAAGGCCAAGGGCAAACCGCCGCTTGATCTGAGCGACCGCAATGCAAGCCAAATCTGGCGCTTTGAAATACGGCTTGGCGCAAAACAACTGCGCAACCGTTTCGAAATGCGCGACTGGCAAGATATCCGCGCCAGCATTGGCGACGCTTTCACAGACGCGCTAGGCCGTATTCGCTACTGCATTCCAACCGCAGGCCGCTACCGCGCCCGCTTGCCCACCCACGAGCTTTGGCGGCAATTCGAAGGCGTCATTGGCAATGACCTTTTGCAAAACTGCGCAGGTGTTCTACCAAGCGACGTGATCTACGCCAACAAAATGGCCAAAATGCGAGAAGTGGACGCACAGATAGCGGGACTGCTTATCAACCGCGCGGCGATTTCTGGTGTATCGGCTGCCGGGTTCGAGGAATTCGCGGAAGACCATGTCGAGGCGCTGATGCGGTTGGTCAAAGAACATCCGGTCCAGCTGGGCGAGCGTATTGCCAAGGTCGAGGCGAGATATCGGTGGACGTAAGCAGGCGCGAAAGCTGCCGTTCGCTGCAATTTCCGCCGATGGCAGCAATGCGCAGATAGTGTACTTTGCAAAGTTTGGCGGACGACCCCTTACCGGACATCCATCACCACTTTGCTTGCTGCGGTGCGCTCTATCCCATTGAAATTGATCGCCTACATGACCTGCGACATGCGGATCCTATAATGAAACTAGTAAAGGGGTACGTTCAACGCGCCGGCCTCACCATGTTGGACGAATTGCAGTCCGAACACTTTGTTCGCCGTCTTATGCACGCTGCTGATTATGAATTTGGCCTGCTCGCCGAACTGACTGTTCAATCGACCACGGATACTATTCACTCCACCGGTCTTTCCGTGTCCGTGAGAATATCTCACTTTGCAGAAGTTTTTAATGCCCGCTCGGCTGCAGTTGATGGCTTCAATTCATTCATCGCGGACGATTATGGCAGAGCTCCGCTAATATAAAACAGGCGTGAAAGTTTGCGACAGAACCCCGATCAATCACCAGACAGCATGCGTTCGATCAGCTGTTTCACAGTAGGGATGAACACGTCGCCATCCTTGTTGCGGTAAAAAGGATCCTTTCCTGCCTTGAATGAATTGTGTCCAGAAAAAACAAGTTGGCCATCCAGATCAATGCCCTGAATGGCCCCGACCAAACCTTTGCGAATACAATGCACCCGTGGATCAGGCCGCTTGCCATTGTTGTAGTTTTTGTCAGGATCTTGGCTCCAGGAGCTCAGCTTGCAGGTGGACAAACACCCCACGCATTCTGCCTTGTACGTCTTGATTTTGCGCGCCCGATCCCGCGTGACAAATATCAGGGTGTCATCAGGTGTTCGCAGGGGAATGTTATACCCTTTGGAAATCCAGCCTTCGACCTTCGCTTTGTCATTCGGCGACACGTGGTATTTGTTGAGCGGCACACCATGACCTGCCACCGGAATATTCATGGTCTCGTCGGGTTTTAATGCAAACGGAACCTGCCGATCAGATTGTGCAAACAGCTCTTTCATCATGGTGTTTTTATAGGCCGAGGAATGAAACCCGGTGGGGCTGAATTTATTGAGCGCAACATCGCCCTCTTGCATAGACAACAGAAGGTTTTTCCATTCGTCGGTCACGGGGTTTTCTTTGGTTAACAGATCCCGCGTTCCGATCTGGAAGGCCACCGGGCCAATTTCCGGATTATCCAGCCAGTGCGTCCAGTCACGTAGATACCAAACGCCGCCGGCCATGACGATCGCGACGTTTTCCATATCGTGCTCGTTCATGATCTTGCGCAGGGCTTTGACCCGCTCATAGGGGGCTTCCGGATTGTCAGGATCTTCCCGAGAGGTGATGCCGTTATGACCACCCGCTAGCCATGGATCCTCATAGATCACCGCGCCGATCCGGTCAGACAGGCAATCACGCCATTGCCTGAAGGTTCGTTTCAACAGGACCTTCAGCGCCATAGCATTAGAGATGATCGGGTCTATAAAAACCCCCTCATCTGCGCAAATTTTTACATCTTCTTCGCTTGGCAGACCGGCCCCCATGGTGATGGCATTGATCATATTACCGCCTTCGGGCAGGCGTGTGCCAGCCAGCACACCTTGCATGATGCGCATGGTGCCACCCGCCATTTTCAGGTAATTGAACCGGATACGCCCTTTCCCGCAGGCGGCTTTGTAGGCGATTTTTGCCTGCTGTCTTCCACCCCCAATCGACC
>Ga0190303_1001203_pt1 | contig 10448 bp, 8 predicted proteins | sample 48700701_MG_FD_161672 | JGI IMG/M metagenome (GOLD analysis project Ga0190303, IMG submission 161672) | Hydrothermal vent sediment bacterial communities from Southern Trench, Guaymas Basin, Mexico - 4870-07-0-1_MG | ecosystem: Environmental > Aquatic > Marine > Hydrothermal vents > Sediment ...
ATTGTCATTCACCCTCACCTCTATCCGATCGACACCGTCCTGGTCCAGCACCCAGCCAGCAACAATCAGCTCACTCTGCTTTTCCAGCTCGAGTCCAGGCAGCGGCTGATCAAGATAGCCGATCCCTGGGTTGTCTGGTGGGGGGGTACAGGCTGCCAGCAGGGCTGTTGATAGCAATAACAATAATAGGTGTAAACGCTTTACCCAAGCCCCACAAAGAAGCGCCCAGTCTTGGCTATTTTTCATATCAAACTATCCAGTTTTAAATTTCCGGGAATTGAACTCCAGGCGGTTCGAGACCAATCTAATCGTCACTTCACTTCGACACCAGCACTTGACTTTCATAGACCGCCAACTGGTCTCCGCGCTTATTGAAAAAGCTTGCAAGCTCCACAAGGGGGGGAGTTCGCTGCTGTAAATATGCTCGAAGCTGCTCGTCATTTTTATTCAGCTTCACGGCCCAAATATTATAATCGCGCCCAGGGTTGGCCATGCCTGTAGACTGAAAGGACATTGACTCGGGCCATTGAGTGTTAAGCTTTGTCATATAAATCAATTGCCCGGAATTGCTGTAAACACTGCTGTCTGAAGCAATATTACTCTGCATCCAACTAATGCCCTCTAACATATAATGTTTAGAGTAGCCGAAGGAAACCAAGCTATCCAGAAACAGGTATAACAGCAGGGTAACGCCTCCTATTTTCTGCCACCCTTTGATATTTTTATTCCAAAACCTAGTGTACAACAGGTCCAGAAAAGGAGGGACAAGAAATAGGCAAAGCAGCGCGATGAGCATAATATATCGGCCCTGCAGGAACTGCCTATTCGCTAAAAACATGAAGACGGGTATCGCCACCAACGTAATAGCAAAAACATAGGGAACGATGATAGCACGAGGTACAAGCCTACTTCTGCGAGCAATAATAACAGCACACAATAGAACCGTTAAATTGACCGCTCCCAACAAATTAAAAAACTTGGCGAAAAAAATGTAGCCCAACCCCGCTGCCAGCGCAGGCCGAGCGTATTCATCGGAGAACCGATTTAATACCTGCTCACCAAAAAGCTTCGTTGCCTCTGCAAACCGCCCCCCCTGCACATGGCCAAAGAACTCAAGTTCACTGCTAACCGCATTGAAAAGCTCCTGGTACAAATTTACCGAGAGAGCCCCCCCCACTATCCACATCAAAGCCAAAACAAAGATAGCAACAGTAATGACCTGCCGATAATAGATCATCAAACATCTCTCGGGCAGTCTGTAGTCCAGCAATCTGCATAGTGGGAGCAAAAATAAAACGACTGCCTCTGGCCTAAACAAGGTTGCAAGAGCCGTACAACTTATCCAGCCAGCAAAAAATAACCAGTTAAGGTTTCGATAATGCTTTAAAAAGCATCCAATAGCCGCCAAAGAAAATGTCCAGTAACCAAAATCACGGATGATGTAGTGCCGATACTGGTTAAGCCCAGCGAATGTAATCAGGGTTAACACAGCCAGCAAATAGATACGCTTTTTCTCACTGAATTCTCCTGCCACCATGGTAAAGCTACAGACTAAACCCGCCAGTAATACAGTATTGAGTAGATGAGCAGAGAGTATAAAATCCAATCCCGTAAGCTGATGAACAAACCCTATGAGAACCGAGTAGAATGGCCTGGGGTACAGCTGAACAGCCGCATCAATACCCTTGCTGGAAAAAGCCTCGGCTGCGCGAAGATAAAGCACACCATCATTATTAAAGAGCGGGTTAAGACTTGTTAGCAGAGTCGAAAGAAGCAAGCTAAACACAACGCCAACCACAAACGGGTGATCAACAAGCCGTTGAGAAATAATCACACGCATTTCCGCAAGATTCATTTAGCCCTCCGGATCTCTCTGAAAGGCCAACTGACGAATATCCTCTACCGTAATAACCACTGTGTCAGGAATTTTTTGAACCCATTGCGATTTATGTTGTGTCCTTCCCAAAATAGCACAAAGCCCCTCACCCGAAGCCCTCTCGTTGTAGCGACTCACTACATCGCAACTATCAACCCATAAATAGGGTGTATGACGATTAAACCCACGCAAGTGATCAACTAGTGTTTTATGTCCTGGTGAGTTATCAATTTGAAAATGCAACTTAGTGTGCAACCTTGGATCAAACTGAATCAGGATGGGCAGCGGGAATTCACGATCATCCAGATTGATAGTATGGTTGATTGCATCGACCCTGATCGTTTCTCGAATCTCGGGGAAATCCCAAAATCTTCCTATTTGTGGGCTCCAAAACCGCATCATACCATTGGTCTTATCTGCAAATTCGGTAATTACCGGCAGTTCTGAGCCCAGCAGATTGCGACCCAACCCAACCTCCGCCTCGATACCCAGGTAGGGTAGCAGGGTCGGCGCGATATCCAGGGGAGAACCCTCCTTATCTATTGCTCCGGATTCAACCCCTGGGCCCCTCACCATAAAAAGGTCACGTCGAGGACCTTTTTTCAGCATTGAATGCGCCGTATTGCGCAGCGCCAGGTGATCTGAAACCAGTACCACCAGTGTGTTATCTGCAAAACTGGACTGTTCTATTTGCCTTATAAAGCGACCGATCAAAAAGTCTGAACAGGCAACCGCGTTGAGTATGGGGTTTGAGCCATCCCGGTATTGCATCCCCTTACAGCTTCCCGAGGGGTGACCATTGGGGCTATGGGTATCCAAAGTTAGTAAGAACAGGCCAAAGGGGTCTTTCTGCCGGGATAGCTTGTCAAATTGAACGAAGGCCAGCTCGAAAAGCGAGTCATCAAATAATCCCCAGGCCGTTTTGTAATGGGGGTACTTCAGTGTTGGTAATAACTTTGCCCTTCCAGAAACCTCATCAAAGCCATGTGTGGTATAGAATTTTCCCTTACCGGCAAAGTTCAGATCGGCGCCCCCATAAAAAGCCAGATGATAACCAGCCTGCTTGAGTAGATCACCCAGACAGGTCGCCCCGGCCAAAAAGGTATCCATTCCTGACATTGAGTTACCGTGGGAGGGGGTGAAAAGAGGGATGCCACACTGACTAGCCACCATGCCCGCTATGGTCCAGCCAGAACCAGCCACCTGTTTAATATCGGTAAAGTAGGCACTCGACTGTTCCAGGCTACGCAGGTGCTGGATTAACCCAGGAAACCTTTCTTCATCAAAATAGGTGCGTTCCAGCCCTTCGGCGTAGATAAAAACCAGGTTCAGTGGTTTTTCAGGCTTTTTTTTCAGCACCGGAGTTCGATAGTATTTTTTGAATACCGGCAGTTTGGCTATCTCTGATTCATCTGCGTCGATATCCAGCTCACTAAAAGGATCTTTAAAAAGATTGAGCTGATGGCGGTACAGATCGTACCAACCGCGGGTGCCTGGAGATATAAGCAATGCAGCGACAAGGGCAGTGATTGAAAACAACCCCAACCAGCTATTCTTACCCTTTTGAGTCGCTGCTTTTTTTAATAGCCAGTAAAGCAACCAGATTGCAAAAATGACAAAAACCAGAGAAACCAGCATGAGCATTGCGTACTCACCAAAACCCGCACCCTCAAGGCCATACTCCAGGTGATACGCAACAGATTCATCTATGCCGTTGCCAGTAAAATAGTCAGCAAGCAGATAACTGGCGGTGACAAACAGAAAAGTGATCGTCACCAGAGTATGGGTAAGTCGGAAGAACCAGGCTGTATTGGCCCTTCGATAAAAACCAAGACCGACAACCAGAAGCAGCGAGGATAAAAGCAGCATCACAATATAGCTACCCTAATTAGACATTTTTTGATTGATCACGCCACCTGACGTCATTGGGTTATTTTATTTTTCGAGGTACAACCACCATACGCCATCAGCTTCAATCCATTTTTCCTGAAAAACACGCTGCATAGGTTCAGCTGATTTTGGTATATGTATCGAGGCACGTCCTGCATATCTATATATAAGATTGATTTTTACATCGCATACACGACCTTCACAACTGACGGACTTGACTGATGCGGCCTCCCGTTTAATTGCACCGCCCTTGCCCGCCAGATAGACTTTATAGCTCGCAGTCTCCCTATAACCAGGTGACAGATACTGATAGGCTTGCTCATAATTTGCTGTTAACAACGCATTTTGATATTCCTGAGCCCTGCTAGCCACTATTTCTTCCGCCGTTTTATAACTGGAAGTCGCGCATCCGGATACCATCATTAAAACCCCCAGCACCACTACGACATTCTTTAACTCTTTATTAAACAACCACACCATCACTTCCTATACTCCAGTATTATAAATATATATTAAAAAGAGACCTTTACACGAGAGCTATTCGCCCCCATGCTGCGTTAAAAATGTGCTCAATCGCGCATTTTTTCCTTGCCTGGAACTAAATAACCACTGGTTAAACGACACGTCTTAATCAGGCTCCATTTTAAAATCATCATCTGAATTCGACTCAAAATGATATTCAAAATATTCCTTGATCATCGCTTCTGTCATTTGACCAACTGTGGCGTAAAAATAGCCCCAGGGCCAAAAATACTTACCCCATTACTTTTTCTTCACATGAGAAAACTCTTCAAATAGCTTGCTCGACGTGCGGCCCTTAATCCGTCTCATAATTTCGCTCGCGCCATTGTCGGCGGGCAACTTACCAGTATATGCACATGGTCTTTGTTAACAACACCTCGCAAAATCCGAATGTCAAATGCGTCACAGGCCTACCTAACAAGTTCGCGTACCCGTTCTCCGCTAAGTCTATTCTCGACACCTTGTAGCGATACCTCGTAACCCATATAAAGTGTCACTCTATTTGGTATCCCGTGTGACTACCGTATCTATTGTCCAGCTGCTTCAGTAGAATATCACAGCTAAAGCCGGTGGTTTAACCTTATGATGGGAAATTAAGGTGCTAAGCGCCGACATAGGGTTAAAAAAACGCCCCCCCTGATTTATTCCGTTGAAACAAACCACACGATACCATAATATCACCACTTTAAGACTCTTGCACAAAACTCAAATCCTCGGATAAAGATTCGTCAACGCTGTAAAGATTCCATTAATTAAGCACAATGGTCAATAAACCTGCGCGGGAGCTCAGCAAATCATTCGTTGTATCAAGTTTGTAGGGTAGAATGATCGTAAGCCTTAAGTTGTGCACCCCATTGGGTGATAATCTGTTTTGTCGCTAATCATTAAACAGCCAAGGCTTTCTTCAGAGTTTTCTATCTGGGGATTAGGGTACCAGTTAACGGGACAGCAGTGATGTTGCACTATAATTCCAGGGTTTTTCCTGGGCATCGGTAGGCTATACAACCCATGGCTTCTTGTTTGGGTCATTATTTAGGCCTAGCGCAAACAATAGCTCGATTAATGTCGCAGCTACTTTTGCCATCGGATTAGCGGTACTTGCGCACATCATTAGTGCGTTGGTTGTTTTGATCTGTTTCTCGGTGCTGTCCATACTGGTTTCCAATGGTCGTTTGGAGACAAAGGTATCGTGTGTATTTCCAAGTGTCGCTGCTTGGGTTGGGATTGAGTTCTATATACCTTTTGGCAGCGGTGCTATTTAAAGCGACCTATTTTGATGCAGTCGCATTGCCACAAGAAATCAGAAATGATCCGTATACCTATCTAACTTTTAAGGAGAGGTTCCTAGCCGAAGGGTTTCTAGGGGATTGCGATGCGGCTGACGCCGAGTGCGGGCAGGGCTTTCCAGAGCGCTCATTCAATGGAGCCCTTCGGTCGTTGAGAGGAGAAGGCACCTGTTATCGATATTTTCACTGTTAACATTATTCATTTTGATGATTTTTCATAGAAAAAAAACTGCCGCATTAATCCAGCCTGAAATTTGTACTGAGAATTAGCCAAATGGTTGAGATTATACGTCAGCTTACCCAGCACAGTATGGCCCGGTATCTATTAACGGGCGGTGGATTATTTTGTATCGATTTAGCCTGTTTTTATATTTGTTTCGAAATGCTAAATTTCAGTATCGAGGTATCTCAAGTAATATCGAGATCCATTGGCGCTTTTGTTGGTTTCTTTGGTCATAAATTTTATTCATTTAAAAATAGTAATGCACCGACAGATGGCACTCCAAATATATCAGATCAGGGTTTTGGCTATCTGATGGTGACGGTTTTTAATATATTGTTTTCTCCGTTGGTTGTTTCCTACTGTATGCATGTGATACAGAACAATATATTACTGAGTAAGATCGTAGCTGAAGTATTTCTCGTCCTAGAAACTTATATTTTACTTAGATTTATTTTTACTCCAAGGAGAGGTTCATGACAGCGCCATTTAGCGTTTCAATTGTAATTCCTGCCTATAATGAGGAATTGATGATACCAAAGGCTTTGAAAGAAATAAGTCAAGTTTTCGGGCAGTTAGACTGTTCATTTGAGCTGGTTGTCATTAATGACGGTTCGACGGACAGTACCAGAGATTGCCTGAAAAAGTTGTCGATAGATTATACCAATTTAGTTGTGGGTGACTTTTCTAGAAATTTTGGCAAGGAAGCGGCGCTACTAGCTGGTCTTGAATTAAGCACGGGGGATTGTATCATTTTTATTGATGCGGACTTACAGCATCCGCCAGAAATAATCCCCAGGATGCTTGATAAATGGGAAGAAGGCTTCGATATCGTCAACGCCAAAAAATCGAATAGGGGCGAAGAGCATTTTTTTTATAAAACGTCCTCAAAAATATTTAATTTTATAATATCTAGGTCAATAGGGTCTGACTTTGAGGGTGCCAGTGATTTTAAGTTGATTGATCGTCAAGTAGCGGATGTTATTCTTTCTTTGCCAGAGAAGAATCGATTTTTCAGAGGACTAACGGCCTGGACTGGATTCGAAGTATGTGATATCGACTTTGAAGTGGCCGAGCGACTTTATGGTGAGACCAAATGGAGTAAACTATCACTTATTAATTATACGTTAACTAATATTTTTTCATTTTCCTCGTTTCCTCTGAAAATGGTAGCTTATGTAGGGTTCTTAACAGCCGGGCTTGGCTTTTTACTGTTGCTGCAAACAGTATACAATTATATTTTTTCTAATGCAGTGACTGGTTTTACGACTGTAATCGCAGTCCAAGTTCTATTGGGTGGGATGATTTTACTTTCAATGGGAGTGATTTCGATCTATTTGGGTAAAGTATACGAAGAACAGAAATCCAGACCCGTTTATATTCTGAGAAATAATAAACCACACGGGCGAGATATCAAGGCTAATCCTGCTTCTCAAAAACAAAGATTAACGGGTGAGGTAGTTGACTAATAAGTATGTCACTAATTAAAAGAGGGTTTGCTAATTGGCGAGGACGGGCTGTAGTTTTATATCAGTCATGGTGTGGCTGGCGTAGGTGTAAAAGTGACTAGCTCCACCCATTCGGGGTTCGGAGCGCTAATTGTAACAGACCAGTTTTGTATAGATTCGGCAGCGCACTGGTCACAACGAAAATAAGCGTTTATACCATTTTGAAAAATGGGGTCCATGGCCTGACCATTGCGCGAAACGGTGAACGAAAAAGGCATCCAGAAATGATAGAGATTGGTGATAACGAGTATTTCAGAAGCACGGGCAGTAAATTGAGATGTGAAAACTTGCTCATTAGACGAAAGATAAGGCCGAGGTGGATAGACGTCCCCAACAGGTACGGGCAAGGGTAAGTGCGGTTCAATCACCTGGGAAATTTCAAACAGTTGCAACGACCCCATTGCGAGGCCCGCAGCAATATTTAGATGCGATGGGTCATGGTGGCTGATACCGATAATATGGCGTCCGGGACCTTGTCCGCCGATGTTAATCTGCTGATGGTCGCAGCGCATTCTCGCTTCAAGGGCATAGCTCTGCTCCAGAATCAAGCTAGCAATGCCATGGAAAAAGACTGGCTGTTCCTGCGCACAAATTAACTCACCTAGCTTCTCCCGGTCCCAGGCCGGGTAGTACATTGCATAATCAAATTCATCCACGGCATGTGTGCGAATATCGCCCAAAGACTTCGCCGGGACAAAAAGATGCCCCTCCCTGCCCATCTGCAGGGTCGCTACAGCAAAACTGGACAGAGACAGTACAGCGCCAAGAATAAAAACCCATCGGAGTTGTAAGCGCAACCGCGTCATGCCCTGGCTCCAGCCACGGGCGATGAATCCATAAAACGGCGGATAGATCACCAGGGCCATATAAAACGGCGTAACGTCTCGAATCAATGCAACACAAGCAATGGAAATAAGTGTAGCAACCAGTAAGTATCGGGCCACGGGTTCTGAGTCACGAAATGATACAAGCAAGGCAAGGCACAAACCACCGATTAGTATCACTGCAAGAGCCAAAGATGCCAAGGCAAACCAGACCCCCTGTATACCGAGCACATGGCCAAGGGCAATCGCGGGGCCATCAATGAGCGCCCCCTGCGCCACGTCAAGAAAGCCCCTAAGGTTTTGCCACAGCGGCTGCGATACAAAATATCCCCGGCTGCTCCCAAAATCAGGCCATTGATGCAAATGCTGGCTGGCCAGGTAAGGAATCAGTGGGATTGCCGCCAAAAGGGCGCCGATCAAAACATAGCACCAGGGTAATTTGCGTTGCCAAACTGACCGCAGGACCCAAGGCAGCGCCACCACCCCGGCTGCGTAGACCGTGGGGTGCGCATGAATACCAACGCCCAGTGCCAGGCACAGGACAAAAAACCAGGGCGTGGATCCCTGTTGCCAACGGATCAGACTGTAGAAACACAGCAGCACCATGGTTTCAACCAGGTTAGTATGTGAAAAAATCAGGTAGTTGACCGAAGTCCAGTTCGGCAAAGCCAACAGACAGGCCCAAATCAAGCCGAATTGACGACTTCCTAGGCGACTGCCACAGGCAAAAGCCAATGCATATTTCAGACCGGTCAACAAACCCACCCAGATACTCATGACCACCCAGTTCGAGCTCACTATCAGCGGTATGGCCAAAACATAAAACCATACTGGTCCGCCGTGTATGACCGCACCCAAATACGGGCCTTCCAATGGAAAACCATTCGCTGTGGCAATTTGCCAAGCGTTGTAAACATCCCGTGCCGTGTCGATCACAGAAGAGGAATGCGTCATGATCAGGCAACCCAGAAAAACCAACAAGCCCACAGACAAGTAATGCAGCCAGGGTCTTTCCGAGTAATCCGCTGGCGATTTTGGCTGCACTGCTTTCATCTGGATTAACTGCGTTTGTAGGTGAATGGGATATAGGAAGAATGAACACTGTAATCCCCCCATAAGTAACCGAAGTTAAAAATAGAGGTTAAGCTGCATTCAGTAACTGTCTAGGCGGTATGCCTCCAATTGCTGTATGCGGGCGTTCATTATTGTAAGTCCAAAGCCACTGCGTGGCTAATAATTGAGCTTGCTCAATTGATTCAAAAAGATGTAAATCTAGCCATTCATGGCGAGCAGTTCGATTAAATCGTTCAATATAAGCATTTTGAGTAGGCTTACCTGGCTGAATATAAAGTAACGTAATTTGCTGCTTTATAGTCCAGTCTTTGAGTGTTTGACTGATATATTCTGGGCCATTGTCACAACGTAGCGCTAATGGTTTACCACGCCATTCAATGATCTGTTCCAGGGAGCGTATGACTCGTTGGCTTGGCAAAGAAAGATCAACATCGACACCAAGCCCTTCGCGGTTATAGTCATCAATAACGTTGAAAGTACGAATACTCCTGCCATCATTTAAGGTATCGCTCATAAAATCCATTGACCAAACTTGATTGATCGCTTCTGGCACACTCAAAGCCTCCGGCTTATCTCTTTTAATACGGCGCTTTGGCTTGATTCGTAAGTTCAGCTCCAACTCCCTATAGATGCGGTAGACGCGTTTATGGTTCCAACCATAGCCTTTGATATTACGAAGATATAAAAAGCACAGACCAAAGCCCCAACGCTTGTGAGTGGTGCTTAACCGAAGTAGCCAATCAGCTATTTCGTCATTTTCAGTCGATAATTTAGCTTGGTAGCGATAACAGGTTTCGCTAATAGAAAATACCGCGCAAGAAACTCTAATATTAGCTTTGCTCTCACTAACAGATCTTTGTGCCATCTCTCGCCGTTGAGATGGCGTTACCACTTTTTTTCGATGGCCTCTCTGGCAATTTCTGCCTTTAGCTTTTCTTCAGCGTACATCTTTTTGAGGCGTCTGTTCTCATCTTCAAGTTCTTTCATATGCTTCATGAGCGATGCATCCATGCCACCATATTTAGAGCGCCATTTATAAAAGGTCGCATTGCTCATGCCGTGTTCACGGCACAATTCAGGAACCGCTGCGCCGGCTTCATTTTGTTTCAGAATAGATAGTATCTGGTTGTCGGTATAGCGTGATTTCTTCATAGAAAACTCCTTCATTTCATTATAAGAATTTTCTACTTAAAACTCCTTTGGTTTTTAGGGGGGATTACATCAGCACCTACAAAAAAGAAAAAGCGG
>Ga0190303_1001205_pt1 | contig 10446 bp, 4 predicted proteins | sample 48700701_MG_FD_161672 | JGI IMG/M metagenome (GOLD analysis project Ga0190303, IMG submission 161672) | Hydrothermal vent sediment bacterial communities from Southern Trench, Guaymas Basin, Mexico - 4870-07-0-1_MG | ecosystem: Environmental > Aquatic > Marine > Hydrothermal vents > Sediment ...
CCATATCATAAATATACTTATTATTTTGATGAAATGTTGAAAAACTTTTTGATTCAATATAAAAAGGGAGAAACAAGAGCTGAAATTGTTAAAAAAATAGAAGCAAATTTATTTGAAAAATATAAAGATCTTAACTTGTCAGAGAAGCCAGTTGAACTAGAACAACGTGGTGGAGCTTATTACAGCGATGTAGCATGTAACGTTATTAGTTCAATATACAATGATAAAAGAGATTATCAAGTAGTAAATACGGTGAACAATGGGCATATTACTAACTTACCTATGGGATGTGCTATTGAAATAACATGTCGCATTACAAAAGATGGGCCAATTCCTGTTCATATAGGAAAATTACCTGTTCAAATTAGAGGAATTATTCAAGAAACAAAAGCATATGAAGAATTACTTGTAGATGCTATTTTTGAAAAGAATTTAGATAAAGCATTACTGGCATTACAAATAAATCCATTTGTTCAATCAATTGATAGTGCTAAAAAAGCATTTGATGATTTAGTTGTAGCTCATCGAAAATATTTAGATTATTATTTTGAGGCATAATTATGAAATTATATAAATATAATTCAAATAATGAACCAATAAATTATTTAGATACTAATATTCAAATTGAAATACCGGAAAAATATATTGCTAAAGAATATCGAGCTGTTTGGGTATCTAATGTTGCTAATATTGATTTACCAACTGTAAAAGATTTAAAAGAATATCAAAATAAAGTAATAGAATATTTTGATACATTTGTGGAATATAATTTAAATACAGTTTTCTTTCAAGTAAGAACAAATAATGATGCTTTTTATGAGTCTAAATTAAATCCATACAGTCGTTTTTTTACTGGAGAAGAAGGAAAAAAACCACCAATTGATGTTTTTGAATGGGTAATAGAAGAAGCTAAAAAAAGAAATTTAGAAATTCATGCCTGGTGTAATCCATACCGCATTTCTGTTAATGGTAAGTTATCAATTAAGGATTATTTACAGACATGTGATGATAACAATTTTGCTAAATTACATCCTGAATACATTATTTTAGATAAAGGTGGGAAATTAATTTTAAATCCGTGTAAAAGCGAGGTTAAACAATTTGTTATTAATTCAATGGTTGAGATAGTAACAAACTATAATGTTGATGGAATTCACTTAGATGATTATTTTTATCCTTATAGTGGGTTAAGTGATGAAGTGAACGATTTAGAAGATTTTAATAATAGAGCTAATAAAACTATGTCTTTAGGAGATTTTAGAAGAGAAAATGTTAGTGATCTTATTAAAGGGATTAATGCTGCAATTCATAAAGTAGATAAAAAATTAAAATTTGGAGTAAGTCCTTTTGGAATATGGAAAAATAAAAAAACAGATCCCCAAGGTTCAAATACAGCACCAGCTTGTAGTGAAAGCTATAGTGGACAATTTGCTGATTCAGTTGAATGGATAAAAAATGAAATGTTAGATTATATTGTCCCGCAAATTTATTGGCCATTCGGTCATAAAATTGCTCCATTTGGAGATATATTAGATTGGTGGAAAGATATTGTAAAAGGAACAAATGTTGATTTATTAATTGGACATCCAGCCTATCGTTTAGGCGAAAAAGGTGATTTTGAAAATGACGAAGAAATCGTAAATCAAATTAAATATGCGAATAGTTTTAAAACTGTTAAAGGTAATGTCTTTTTTACCGCTAAAACATTTATTGATAAAAATAAAAAAATACAAGGAATGGATAAACTTAAAAAATTATTAAATGAGGTGTACTAACATGAAAATAACTAAATTACTATTAATTTTTATTGCGACTTTCATAATTATGAGTATAACTAATATGGGAGAAGTTGATACAGCAACAACATTAGTACCATTAACAAGAGATGGATCATTTGTTTATCATTATAATTCATCCGATAAAGTAATGATTCCTGAAAATTATACTCAGAAAGATGAAGAATTTAGAGGAGTATGGGTAGCTACTGTTTATAATTTAGATATGCCAACTTATTCTAGTGAAACACAATATAAAGCAGATTTTGATAACTTAATTAATGAAGTATTAGAAGCTAATATGAATGTGATTGTTTTTCAAGTTAGACCACAAAATGATGCTTTTTATGATTCTGAATATGCTCCTTGGAGTCGTTGGGTTACAGGAACAGAAGGAGTAGACCCTGGAGTAGATATTATGCAATACATGATTGATACATGCCACGATAATGGAATAGAATTTCATGCTTGGTTAAACCCTTACCGTATTGCTAATTCAACAAGCAGTAAAAGCACAGTTTTAAATGCCTTACATTCTGAAAATTTCGCTAAACAAAATCCAGAATTAGTAATCGCAGGTAATAAGGATTCAAATGACCGCTATCCTTATATTTTGAATCCAGGAGAACCTGAAGTTAAAACATATATTAGAGATGTTATTAAAGAATTAATGGAAATATATAATATTGATGGAATTCATTTTGATGATTATTTCTATCCTTATTCAGGAATTGATTCTGATACAGCAACATATAACACATATAAAGAAGAGGGACAAACAATAGAAGATTGGCGAAGAGAAAACGTTAATGATGTTATTAAAGGTGTTAAAGAAGATGTTGATACATATAATTTAGCTAATTCTGATAATGTAAAATTTGGAATTAGTCCTTCAGGTGTTTGGAAATCAGGGTTGCCTGATGGGTCAAATACTTCAACAAGTGCAGGACAAAGTTATACAAGTCAATACGCTGATTCAAAACGATGGGTAGAAGAGGGATGGCTCGACTACATTTGTCCGCAAATATATCGCAATTTTACACATTCATTAGTTCCTTATGCTGATATAGTTGATTGGTGGGTAAGTGTTGTGAGAGGAACAGATGTTGATTTGATTATCGGGCATGCTTTATATCTTGACTGGGATAGTGGAGAAGTGAAAGATCAATTAAGATATAATCAGCAACATCCAGAAATTGCTGGATCGATGATGTATCGAGAAAACTATTTAGATGATCCTTTAATGGTAGAAGTTATTAATGACTATTGGACAACAATGCCAACAAGTATTTGGCCAAGTAGTAATATTGATTCTCCTAATATTAATATTTCTGGGACAAAAGTAGGAGATGTATATACATCAAATGCTACAGTGACATTAACAGCTACAGATGATATTTTTTATAAAATAGGTTCGGGTGATTGGATTCCTTATACAACACCACTTGTTTTTACTTCTGGGAATAATGTAGTATACGCAAAAGCAGTTAATTCTTCTTTAGAAGAAAGTACTGTAACAAGTGTTAATATCAATATTGATAAAATCAATATTGATATTCCTGTTATAACAGTAACAGGAGATAAAGTAGGGGATAATTATGCTATTGATTCAGTTTTAACAATATCTTCAGATAGCACCCCGATTTGGGTTGCTATTAATCATGGGTCAGTTGGAGAATGGAATTTATATACAGAAGAAATCATTTTAGATGATGATGGAGGATATTATATTCGTGCTAAAACAATTGATTCTGAAGGAACAGAATCAGATGAAGCAATAGTGAGTGTTACTGTTCAAAGTCCTTGTTATGATAATCCAAATCATAATATTACAGGAGTAGGTACTTATCCTGTATATCAAAATGCTACAGTAACATTAATTGGAGATAGTCCAACAATTCTTTATAAAATAAATGAAGGTAGTTGGACAACTTATAGTGCACCTTTAATGTTTGATAGTGAAGGAATTTATACGATTCAATATTTAAATGATGATAATTGTGGGACTGTTCTAAGTGAAACAATATATATTGACCAAACAGTTCCTTTAGATCCAACAAGTAATATAACTGGTGGGTTTGATGGAAGATATTATACTGAGCCAGTTAGTGTTGAATTTTTAACTGATGATTCTGAAAATATTATAATGTATCGTCTTCATAATGGCTCTACATGGTCTGAATGGCAAGAGTATACTGAAATATTAAATATTCTATATAATTCTACTTATACAGTTGAATATTATACAGTTGATAAAGCACTTAATGAGTCAGAAATAATGAGTGATAGAATAAGAGTTAATATTCCAGCAAATGAACATACATTATTTGTAGTAAGAAATGGTCAATTTGTTAATTATTATGGAACTACTACGCATATTCCTTTACCGGATAATTATATTGAGAAAAATGAGGAAATTAGAGCTGTATGGGTAGCTACCGTTGGAAACATTGATATTGCTTTACATACTTCTGAACAAGACTATAAAAATAAATTAATTTTTATGTTAGATACAGTAGAAAAAAATAATTTTAATACAATTTTCTTTCAAGTAAGACCAATGAATGATGCTTTTTATCCCTCTGAATACGCACCTTTTTCTAGATATTTAACAGGGATTGAAGGAGTTGATCCTGGATGGGATATTTTGTCCTTCTTGATAGAAGAAGCTCACGCTAGAGGAATTGAAGTGCATGCTTGGCTTAATCCCTATCGTGTTTCAACAAGCACAGCTTCAAAAGAGGCTCAACTTGCTTTATTAAGTGATGATAATTTCGCTAAACAACATCCTGAGTTAGTTATTGTTGATAATGCTGGGAAATTAATTTTGAATCCAGGAGAAAGACAGGTTAGATCTTATATTACAAATGTTATAAGAGAATTAATCGCTAATTACGATATTGATGGAATTCATTTTGATGATTATTTTTATAGCTATAATGGTACACCAGATAGTGAGGATCAAGATGCTTATAACAAAACAAAACTTCCTGGACAAACAATAGATGATTGGCGTCGTGAAAATATTAATATGATTATAGAAGATGTTCATGAAGCGATTTTGCTTCACAATAGTATTAATAATAAAAATGTAAAATTTGGAATTAGTCCTTTTGGTATTTGGATGTCAGGTGGAGAAGGATCTAATACATCAAGTTACGCACTTCAAAGTTATAAAGATCAATATGCAGATTCTAAAAAATGGGTAGAAGAAGGATGGCTTGATTATGTTCTTCCTCAACTTTATTGGGAGTTTGACCATTCTGCTGCCCCATATGCTGATTTAGTTGATTGGTGGGCAAGTTTATGTGAGGAAAATAATGTTGGATTAATTATTGGTCATGGATTCTATCGTTATGATAATGATTCATGGGATGATGATAATGAACTACTTGAACAAATTCGTTACGCTGATCAATATGATAGTGTTATAGGTAGTGCATTTTTCTCTTTTAGAACATTATTAAGTTTAGACGATGAAGTAGTTCAAGCAATAGAAAGATTAAATAATTATTATTGGACAACATATCCATCGTTTCCATGGATTAGTAATGTTGAAAAACAAACTGATCCAGTATGTTTAATTGATCAAACATTAATTAATGGAGAATGTGTAGATAATAATACAGATCCAGTATGCTTAGTTGATCAAACATTAATTGCTGGAGAATGTATTGATAATCTACCTACTTGTAGTATTAATGAAACATTAGTTAATGGAGAATGTGTCTTAAATGCTCCAGTATGTGACACAGGATATGAATTAATTGATAATGCATGTGTTTTAATTGAAACACCACAGATGGATCCAGTTGTTAAAACGGTTGTTATTATAGGAACAGCTGGAGCTTCACTTGGAGGAATAGCAATTTTCATTAGAAAGTTTTTCTTTTGATGATGGATAAAAAGAAACTAATAACTGATATTAGTAATCTGTTAAAAAGTGGTGTAGAAAAAAAAGATTTTCCTGGAGCTTCTTACGCTGTTATATATAAAGATGGAACTATATACTCAGATTATGTAGGATATAAACAAGTTGTTCCTACGATAGAGATAAATAAAGGTAATGAAATTTATGATTGTGCTTCTTTAACAAAAGTTATTAGTACAACTACAATGATTATGAAATTAATTGAGGGGAAAAAATTATCTCTTGATACGAAAGTTCAAGAGATAATACCTCGCTTTATTCATTCTAATATTACAATATATCATTTATTAACTCATACATCAGGATTACCCGCAGATATTAAAAGAGCGAGTACATTAGTTGATAAAGATGATGTATTGAATCGTATTTTTAATTTTGAATTAATTAATGAAGTAGGTAAAAAAATTGTTTATTCTGATATTGGTTTTATTATTTTAGGATTAATAATTGAGAAATTAACTAATAAAAGACTAGATGTTTACGCAAGTGAAGTTGTGTTTAATCCACTAAAAATGGATGATACCTCATATAGACCAAATAAAGCGAACTGTGCACCAACAGAGTTCCGTGATGATGAGATTTATAAAGGACTTTTAAAAGGGTTGGTTCATGATGAAAAATCTTTTGCTTTAAATGGACTAAGTGGACATGCCGGAATGTTTTCGACATCAAATGATTTAGCTAAATTTATACTATCTTTTTTAAGAAATGATGAAATTATATTAAAGAAAGAAACTATTGATTCTTTATTTATTGAAAGAGAAAAAGATATTAATAAAAATGGTATTTTATTAGTAAGAGCACTCGGGTGGCAGAAGAAAACTAAAGGTAGTACATCAGGAGATAATACATCTTATGAAAATACTATATTACATACCGGATTTACGGGATGTAATATATGGATTGATAAACTAGCAGGGATTGGATTTGTTTTATTAAGTAACGCAGTTCACCCTAAAAGAGAAAACAATGGTATTGGAAAATACCGAAACATGATTGGGAATATGATTATTCCATCGGAGGTAAATTAGTATGATTAAAAAAATATTAAGCATTGGGTTATTATTTATAATTGGGCTATCTTTAAGTGCTTGTACTGAAAAAGAGATAATCACTTTAAATGTTGATGTCACTAGTATAACTATAATTGAAGGTGAAAAATATCAAATTGCTTGGGATACAAATGATGTTGAAGGAATAGATTTCAGTTCAGGAGATGGTTCAGTTTTAACTGTAACACCAACTGGATTTGTAACTGCGTTATCCGAAGGTGAAACTACGATAATAATGAGATCTTTAACTGATGAAACAGTAAGCGTAACAATTTCAGTTATTGTTAGAAAACTCATTACTTTAACAAGTGAAGATGAAAATATTATTTTAAAAGAAGAAGATACACATTTGGTTGTTATAAGTAGTAATGATGAATATGTTTATTCGTCATCTAATCTAAATATTTTTGTTGTTGATGAAAATGGATTAATTACCGCTAAAAAAGAAGGAAATGCATCATTAGTTGTTACTTCAACATATGACGACATGTATGAAATTGTAATTCCAGTAACAGTAGAAAAATTAGTAATATGTACTTTAACTCAAGATAATATAGTAATGGTTGTTGGAGATAAGACATTAATTGATATTACAGCCAATGATGACCTTGTTTTTTCATCAAGAAATCCTGATATTGCAATTGTGGATGATTTAGGAAATATAGAAGCTCTAAAGTATGGGAATGCAACTATTTTAATTACATCAGTTACTGACAATAATGTAAGTGTAGAATTAAATGTTACAGTTTTTAAATATACTGAAGAAATTGAAATAGATGGGAATAATATTTTAATAAATGGAATGAGCGCATTACTTACTATAAGTTCATCTCCTGTCGGAGCTTATACAGGAGTTATTTGGGAAAGTAATAATCCCGATATAGTTACAATTGATAACTTAGGAAATATTACAGGAATAAATGTTGGAATAGCGACAATTATAGCTAAATCAAAATTAGATGATACTATTGTTGATACATATGATATTGAAGTTATTAATGTATCCGTTGTTGATCAATCTAAAACAACTGGAGATACTTATTCATATATGGGTGTTGATTTAGTTTATGGAGAAAGATTATTTGAAAATATTAATGACGCTTTAAGTTCTTCACCTGTTGGAACAGCAATTTATATTGCTAGTGGAACATATATTGAAGATATTACGATTACCGAGCATGGATATTCTTTAATTGGAGCGGATGAGGATGTTACTATCATTGGTGATTTAACAATTATAGGAAATGACTTTTTAGTTCAAAATATTATTTTTCAAGGGGACTCTAGTATTACAACAACTAATGTAAGCAACTTTATGTTTAAAGATAATACTGTAGATAATATTACAACTACAGCTCCTGCATTCCTTAATTTAAACACCTCAAATGGAGCGATAATCTCAGGGAATACTTTTACTACTTTAAACGGGAATGCGATTAATATTTTAGACTTTAGAAATGGTCTATTCCTAATTGAAAATAATGTAATTTCATCAGTTGATACTGCAATTAATATTGAAGCATTAGAAGAATACAATATTGTTACTGAAATCAATATTATTAGAAATGATATTGATACTGTTACAACAGGTATTTTAATTGATTTATTATATGGAACAAGTCAAAAACAAATAGAAGCAATAGTAAGATTTAACGCTGTTTCTAATTTTACAACTGGGGTTATTTCTAATATTGGAAATCAAGTTGATTTTACTTTAAACTACTGGGGTTGTGTCACAGTAGATTATAATAAATTTGTTAATATTGAAGAATCTATGTTGAGAGGATATTATACATTGAAAGAACATATTATAAGTGAAGAAGATTATAATCCAGATTTACCAGTTTTAATTACAGTTACTAACCCAATAACGGAAATTATGATTGGGGAAACACATACAATTGAATATGATGTTTTACCAATGGAACTAGAATCTCCGTATATTAAATTTATTACTTCAGACCCAACTGTTCTAGCAGTCAATCAATTAGGTGAAATAACACCATTAATTAGTGGAACTGCGACGATTACAGTTAGATCAGGATATAACTCAAGTATTAAAACAACTACAACTATCATAGTAAATACAACACCAGGAATCGAGTTAACAACAAGTAATGTTATGAATGATTTAATTGTTGGTGATAGTTTTGTTTTAAGTGCTTCACCATTTCCACTTACTTATGAAAATGCTAGTGTTAGTTTTTCATCGAGCGATGAAACAATTGCTACAATTGATTCAAATGGTAATGTGAACACTCTAAGAGAAGGAGTAGTAACTTTTACCGCTTCTCTCGATAGTGATCCTTCAGTAATTACTGAATATACAATTAGTGTTTATGACACTTTGGATTTAAGTAATTTATTAGATTATTTAACTTCAGAGCAAGTGTCATATTCAACATCTCATTCGTGGATTGCTTATGGGTTTGCGTATAACTATAATGATACAAGATACGAAAGTGTCTCAAGATATTATTTTGGTGATATTGTTATAAATGACACTAAAATACTTCCAGTAGGAGCATCTAATAGACCAGGACTTATGACAGCCCTTGCATCAGGAGTCCCACCGTTTAATGAGGATAATATTTACTGGGTAGTTGTTCACGATACAGCAAGCACAGGAACAGGGTCGGGAGCGTTAGCTCATGCTAATTGGTTATATAATGATGCCATGTCAGCAAACCCATCTGTTAATGTTTCATGGCATTATACAGTTGATGATACTTATATTTACCAACACCTCCCAGAAATTGAAAGAGGATATCATGCTGGAGATGGGTCATCACTAGCATTGCAAGGAACAACTTATTTAGGTGGTGGAAATCGTAATGGTATTGGGATTGAAATGGCTGTGAATGATGATGGAGATATGTATCGTACTTGGCAAAGAGCTGCGAAACTTGTTGTTGATATTTTAGTTAGACACAATATGCCAATAACACAACAAAAATATCATAACGATTTTTCTGGGAAAGATTGTCCAAATACATTAAGAAACGCAGGATTAACTTGGCTTTTTGAAGAATTTGTAAAAGTTGAATTTGATGTTAAAACAACTCATCCAAATGCTGAAATTACTTTTATAACAAATAATCCGGAATATTTAGATAATCACGGAAGAATTATCGCTATGCCACAAAGAGCAATGACAGTTAGTTATACAATCACAGTTTTTGAAGATGGTGTTACAAATAGTAGAACATTTTATACATATTTACCAGGAACAGTTCATTAATGGTTAGTTGATTAATTGATATTTGATTTCATATATTTGAAAAAAATAAACAAAATTGGTAAAAACAAGGTAATATGTCCGAATTTTACTGTGTTAAATTGACAGCGTTTTCAAGTAAGTGTAAGATAATATTATATAGAAAAAAATAAAAAGAAAGTAGGAGAATTTATGAAAAGATTTTTAACGATTGCTTTATTCGCTTTAATTTTAGGAATTGGTTTCCAACAACAAATTAAGGCTGCCGATGGAGATATAGAATTATATCCATACGACAAAGAAGAATGTTTAAATGCTGAACCTACATGTACAAGAACGAAAGTAGGAGACGCTCATTGGGACGTTTCTTATAATGGGTACAACTATAATGTTGCTCGTGGGCAAGCTAGATTTGTAATTGATATGTCAGATGATAATTCTGATGGATTTATTGATGCTACTGAAATGCCT
>Ga0190303_1001208_pt1 | contig 10442 bp, 12 predicted proteins | sample 48700701_MG_FD_161672 | JGI IMG/M metagenome (GOLD analysis project Ga0190303, IMG submission 161672) | Hydrothermal vent sediment bacterial communities from Southern Trench, Guaymas Basin, Mexico - 4870-07-0-1_MG | ecosystem: Environmental > Aquatic > Marine > Hydrothermal vents > Sediment ...
TTTTCAAACAGGAGATATTGTTAAGGCTGTTGTTACGAAAGGTAAAAAGATAGGAACATATGTAGGTAGAGTTGCTATAAGAGCAACAGGAAGCTTTAACATTAGAACTTCTAAAGAGATAATTCAAGGAATATCTTGGAAATATTGTCAGTCTCTACAAAAAGTCGATGGATATTGTTACAACTAAAAAACAGCGTTTCCTCCCCATGGCTAAAGCTAGGGGTTTCCACGCTTGAGGTGATTTTAAATGATTAGTATTTTCGAATCAATACCTTGGAGATCAGGTAAAGTTGTCATAGAACGTGGAATTACTGATTTCGAAGGAATGTCACAGGATTGCATTATTTTAAATAAATTAAAATTTGTTTTAGAATTAAATCCGTCGTTGATGGTAATTGTCCCAGATTTAGATAGGATTATTGATGGTGGTTCAACAAATTGTTGGATAGTAATTGCTATGCACGCACAAAATTTAGGTTACACTTCAAAAGAAAAAGGTGAGTGTAAGGTAATTAGTTATTTTTTTGGAAGAAAAAATCCTGGTAGAACTTTAGATTGGTATTTTCGACTTTTTGAGCATGGCGTTGAAATCAAAAATATATCAGGTATTAAAAATTTAGAAGGTAAAACAATTTCACTAACAAATAAAAAGGTTGATTATGTTAAATCTTCTTTAATTTTAGGAAGAAGAATATCAAGACAAGGAGTTCACATTAAACATAAAGATGAGGATATATTTAAGATTTTGGCAAGAATTCAAATAATAAAAAATAGTAATTTTAAACAAAAAAAGGAAAAAAAATAATGATTTCTTTAATTAGACCATTTAATCAATATTATGGATGGAGACATCGATTAGGTTTAGGATTGGGTTTAGGACCTAGATTAGGTTTAGGTCCAAGAAGTTTTTTAGGAACTTGTGATTTGGATAATTATGATGATGGATACTACCGTCATTTTGAACCATCTGAAGTTTTTGTTGTAGTAAAAAAATCAGACGAAGATCAAGATCAAGATGAAGACGAATCTGATCAAAAAGAAATTTTAATCAGTAAAAAAAATGTTTAATGTGGGGGGATAAGTGGCAAGAAAGAAAACATCACAACAGATAGATTTGGGTTTGATAGAAGAAGCATCTGAAGAACATTCAGTTTTATTGGGACAAGCATTTGATGCTATTATTAAAAGTAGTTATGGTAAAATGATATCACCAAAACCTTTAATGACACCTACAGGTATTGTTCATTTAGATGCTTTATTAGGTGGGGGATTTGTAAGTTCAGCACCAATTCAATTATCGTCAACTCCCGAAACAGGAAAATCAACTATAACATTTCAATTTTCAAAAACATTTTTGGATAAATATAAAAATGCAATTGTAGTTTGTTTAGATGTTGAAGGTTCAGGTAATGTTGCAAAATCAACAAAATTTCAAATCACAAGAATTGAAACTTTTGGATTGGATACAAAACGGTTTAAATATGAACCAATAATGGTAAATGTATCAGATGTGTTTCAAATAATAGAATCGTTGGTTGAAATCAAACAACGTTTTGAAGAAAAATTGAATAAAGAATTTTATCTGTTGGTAATTTGGGATTCTATTGCTGCGACACCTCCAAGTAAAATTATTGGTGTTGATGATCCTAATAAAATAATAGGAGTTAAAGCTAGAGAAGTAACATTTTGTTTTGATAAATATAGCCCAATGTTGAGTTTTAATCGAGTTTCATTTATGGTTATCGATCAAGTTCGAGCAAATATAAAAATTGATGGTTTATATGCTCCAAGAGAACAAAGTGTTGGTGAATTTAAAGATTACAAGGCAGCTTCTGCAATTTCAGCATATAATCATAGAATAGCACAATGGTTATTTTTATCAAAAGGAAAAAGTATTACACCATCTGATCCGTATGGTGGTCTTGATGGTTGGTTTTTAAATATTTCAACGGAGAAAAATAAATTTGCTCCGTCGAAAATCATGATTACTTGTGTTTTTAGTAAAATACATGGGATTGATAAATTTTGGAGTGAATTTATTTTTCTTTCTGAATTGATACCCACTGAACAAAAAATGTATAAAAATAAAAAGTTTCCATTTTATTTATTTATGAGAAAAAGTGGTGCATGGGTATATTTAAGAGTTAAAGATCCGAAAACAGGACATATTGATTATGAGTCTGACAAGTTTTATAAAAAACATGCAAAAATGAAGTATAATGAAGATGAAAAATTTAGAAAGTGGTTTGATTATGCGGTTAATTTAAGTGTTTATCAACGAATTACAAATGGTCTTTTTAAATTGGATGTTGATATACAGAAAGATTTTATTGATGAAGAAATCGAAGATGTTTCTAATTCAGTAGAAGCTCAAGTTGTTGAAGAAATATTAGGAACAAAAGAAGAACCAATTGAGACTACATCAAATATTGAAGAAGAACCAATTGAGACTACATCAAATATTGAAGAAGAACCAATTGGGAATACACCAGATATTGAAGAAGAATTATTTGAGACTGCACCAAACATTGAAGAAAAATCAATTGAGACTACACCAGATATTGAAGAAGAACCAATTGAGAATACACCAGATATTGAAGAAGAAAGTGGATATCAATCTATTTTTTAATTTAATCGTAAAAAATTCAGGCAAGGAGATTGTCTGCTTCAACTGACGGGTAAATTCCGAAAAAAGCAGAAATCTCCTTGTTTTAGCTGACAGTAGTTGTATCTTGATTTTTGAACTTACGCAGTCGGCTAAAGTCGGGGGTTTCCACGCCTGAGGAGATTTTTGGTGATATATATGTTAAGATATTATTTTTTACAAGAAAAAGTAAAAACAAAAAAAATAAATAAAACCGATAACAGACGGATAATAATGTCACCTTTAGATTTTATTTTTTCAATGCATAGTTATTATTCGATTCATGTTCCAGTTGGATTTGTTTGTGATGGAGCATCTATACCAAGGTTAGCAAAACCATTTTTTGGCGGACATTGGAATAAAAAATATATTCGAGCAGCGGTTATTCATGATTATTTATATTTTTATAACGGGATTATTCCTGTTTTTAATTGGATTATCGATAAATTTGTTTTAAATAATTATTTTATAGTTTCAAGAGATATAGCTGATTTGTTTTTTTATTTTGGTTTACATCAAATAAATTGGTTTCGTAGAAATATTATGTATAAGGCTGTTCGATTTGGTGGTTTACCTGCTTGGAAATATAGAGAAAGTAGATGGAGTAAACAACTACATCCTTATAAAAGAGTTGAAGGATTCAACCATATTGTTCACGTCAACCACCACAAAAATGCGTACACTGTCCAGCAACCCCACGGTTAAAACCAGAGGTTTCCACGCTTGAGGAGATTTTTGATGAAATCAATTTTAAAATTTAAAAATAAAAAAAGATTTGTAATTGATAGACATTTTTCAAGAAAAGCAGGTATTCACTTTGACTTACGTTTAGAATTAAATAATGTTTTAGAAAGCTGGGCATCAAAAAACATTGATGAACTGGTTAAAGACAGTCGACGAAAAGTATTGTTGATTAAAACAAAAGATCATCCTTTGAAATGGTTAAATATCGAAGGTCATCATAATGAAGATTACTATGATATTTTTGATAAAGGAACATATAATATTGTAAAAAAAACTTCAAATTTAATGGAACTGCGATTTAACGGTAAAAAGTTAAAAGGTGTTTATATTTTACTGAAAAAAGAAAAAAATAAATATTTATTTTTTAAAAAGTAAATTGTGGGGGTCGATAATTTTTGGTCTCCGTCTTATTTTTTAGCAACAACAGGGAATGTTACGATAAATATATTAAAAAATTATAAGGTGATTCTGTAACAGAAGAAGTGGGGAGGTTTATAAAAGATGCCTAGCAAGAATTTTTTATCAAATATTTGTGAATCTTTTATTGTAGATCACGAATTATATGATAAAGTAAGTCAACGAAATCTTTATAATAATATTTCTGGTTTATTAGATGATATGTTTTTGAATGAAAACAATATTTATAATAATTTTACAAATAAATCATTGCTTTATCAACAGCAAGTTATTTATGAGTATTTTATTTTATGTGAAAATTTAATTACAAATTTTTTTATTATTACGACGTTAATTTGGTTATTTTCACCATTGCAACGATTTTCTGAAAAACTTGTAGATTCAATAATAAAAACAACGACAAATGTAGGTAAATATTTTCAGAAATTAGGACATAAATGGACTTTTCAAAAGGCTATATTAGATAAAAATGCTAAAAGTGCATATATTGAATGTGGAGTAGATCCGAAAGAAATATCAACAATTAGAAATATGAAAGCATTATTTTCAAAAAGACGATTGGAACGAATACATCATAAAAAAGGAATACAATTAGATTGTTTAAAAGAAGTATATATTATTTATTTTATTGAACAACTTGTTTTAGTAACAAAAAGTTTTTTAGAATGTTTGAAAAATACAAAAAAATATGATTCTTTAAAACTTTTTACAAGTAGTAGTAATGAATATTTGTTTCCAAAGATTAATATCTCTACTACTTGTTCGGAAGTGTATAATTATGTTAAAGAAATGCAAGCACAATTTGATGAATTACTTAATTTATGTTATCCTGATGATGAAAATAAAAAGCAAGAAAAGGTTAATATATTGATAAAAAAACTATCAGATTTAAATAAACAATATCGTAGATTTTAAAATTAAAAAGGAGGAATCTGTATGGCAACATTACCAGTTATTTGTTTTAATAGCACACCAGCAGAGGCTGATGACTATTTTAATCATGATCAAATTCATTCGGATGTTGGATTATTTAACACATCTAGTGATTCACTTCGTGTAGGAGAAGTTTCTGAGATCAATCATTTGTATTTAACACATAATCATAGTGATGAAATTACAGATGTTAAATTTTATATATTGCCTTATACAGGATCAACAACAGCGGAAATAATTTCAACAAATACTGAAACTTTTGATATAACATCAAGTAACAATACATTTATTCTAAAATTAGACGAGAGAACATTTAGTTATACAATAACGTTGACAATAGGATCAACTCAATCTGCTCAAGATATATGTGATGATATTAATAATACAATTAATGAAATTGTTGCATATGTTGAATCTGGGGCGATTAAATTAGTATCGCCTTCACGTGGTTTAACTTCGAAAATTTATATATATTCAACTGGCAACACAGCAAATAGTGTGTTGGGTTTTACGGGTGATGATAGTAATCCTGTTGCAGTAGGAACTGTTGGAAACTGGGGTTTGCGAGGTAATGGAAGTCATGGGAAATCTGTTGGTAATGCTGTTACATATCCATTAACGATAACATTTGGAGTGAATGATCAATTTAATATTTCGTTAAATTATTCAACGTCAGTTGAATGTACAATTGCTGCTGGAACAATAAATAATGATACAGAATTTTCATCAGCTATTAATAACGCATTAGTATCTGCTGGTTTTAGTTTAACAACAGATGTTTTATCTTCTGTTTCATCAAATGTTTTAACAATAACTTCGGTTTCAACTGAAGATAATTCGTTTGTTGAAATTACACCAGGTACAAATGATGCAACATCAACAATAGGAATGAGTAATCCTGTTGAAACATCTTCAAGTTACGCAAATAAAGATGCAGTTTCAGATTTTAATGAATTGATTAGTTGGGGTGATGATTCATATGGTTTGGAGTTTGGTGAAAACACTTCAAATTTTACCAGAGTGATGACAGGTGTTTGTGATAGTAGTGCGAATGCACTACTATTAAACTGGGGTGATGGTACAACACTTGCAGATATAGCAAAATTTGATTATTCAGGTGGTGATACGAAAGGAGAAATAGAATGTTTGATTCGTTTAAGTGTCCCTCCGACTGAAACTGAAACTGGTTTTCGTGAATGGTCTTTAGCAGTAGAATTTACATATATTTAGCCACATGTTTGAGGAGGTTTTTGGTGATTAAAATAAATTTTAAGGATGGGAAAACTATTGATTTAGATTTATTTGATCAAGACCAAGTTGATGTTTATAAGAAACAAATTCAAAATGTTTTTTTTAATAATAGAATAAGTGGAATGGCTATTTATGCAAACAATCAGTATTATGTTATACAAAAACCTTCAAAATATAAAACATTAAAATGGAGATGTGGAAAAGTAGCTGAAGCTATATATTACGGAAAAAAAATACTTCACTCGAAGAATATTGGAGAAACTATAAGTTTGACTATTGACGGTAAAATTAAAACCAGTTTAATTTATTATTTTTCTAATAAAATGGTTAAAAATACAATTCAATTAATTTAATTTTTTTTCTAAAAATTGATGGGGGATTGTGCATTTCTAACACGGAAAAACCGTGGATTTTTGCGCATAAAAATCATGACAATTAAATTTCCTTTAGTAGATATACGAAAAGATTATAATGGTGATTGGATTCAATCTCATGTTATTGATGAAGTAATTAATGTTCCGTTATCAGCTCCATATGTTGTACGATTAGAAGAAGTACCTGATGACGGATCTATTAATGCTCGACCAACGATTTCTGGTTTAACTGAAACTGCTAATTATCCTCCAAATTCTAATGAATTTTATATTAATTATGGAACAGGTGATATTGTATTTAATGTAGCACAAGCTGGTAGTTCTTTAACTGTTGATTATTGGCAGAAAGGTTCGTTAGTTGAAGCCGCTGATATTAATTATATATATAACACATCCTGTATAATCTCTCCAACTTCGCCGTTAACACCATATTTGGGACAAAACTGGTTTAATACAAATGATGGAATAAAATACATTTATGATATAAGAAATAAGTGGTTGAGTATAAGTAGTTTTGTTGTAGTTTTTGGTAGAACTGGAAGAACATCAAATCAATATTTAAATTATTTTGTTTCAAGAAATGTTTCATCTATTAGTGGTTTGAGATTATCAAAAGATGCTACAATTATTTCATTATCTGGTCAATTTAATGGGATTGGAACTGGTACTTTTCATATTTATAAAAATAAAATACAAACTAGTATTGCTTCATTAACAGTTACATCTTCAGATGGAAATGAAGATAATTTAATTGATGTTGATTTAAATAAATCGGATTTTTTACAAGGATATTTTTCTTCTAGTAATAATATTAGAGGACCTATTATAATGGTTGAAATTGCATGGAGATCAAGTTGAAGTTTCAATTCACAAAATCTAAGATTTTAATTGAAAGGAGGATTGCGCATCGAAATTTTTGCGCAAATTTTTATGAAATATATTGTTATAGTTAAGAATCAATCAACTCAGGATTGTTTTATTGATGATCTTGGTATAACTATTTATAGTTCATCAGAGATTACTTTGACAGATTTGTATGATTTTTATAGTATAATGGCAAGTAAGGATTTAAAAACATTTGTTAATGATTCGAATTTAATTATTAATAATGGTATTGAAGATTTAGATATTGATCGAGCTTTAAATTATCTTTACTTTGGTAATTATGATCTTTTAAAAAATAATTATTATACAAAAGACGAATTAGAGAGTGGTGAAGGAATAAATATAAATTATGATGGAATAATAAATAAACCTTTTCATAAATCAGTTGAATGTCGAATTTCTGGTATTTTTAGTTCACATCCTGTTCCAACAACAAACCAACAGATTTATGTAAATTCTACCAACTCTAAATATTATAAATATGATTTTGATACAGACAGTTGGGTTTTTTTAGATATGGTAGTTGATAATCATAGAGTGATTGATTTAAATGATTCATTTCAAATTATAAAAGAATATAAATCAGGTGAATGGGTAACGGCGGAAACTATTAATAATGGTGATGTCGTTATTGTTAAAAACAATGGTAATGGAAAACCATCACAATATATTTATTCGGTTTCAAAATGGAAATTTTTTAAAACGATTGATAATTCAAAAGAATTTGTTCATATTTTTGATTCAGAAGGAGGACAAAATGTAAACACAGCATCAGCAGTTAGATTTAAATATGACAAAATTAGTTTTATCAATAAAGATATATTTGATTTTACTGATGGGAAAATTGTTTTTAAGAAACCTGGTGATTATGATGTTAATTATTCAATATCATTTTTTAATTCACACACTGTTTATTGTCAATATTCTAATAGAAGAACGATAATAGTTGAATCTAGATGTCGAGGTTCACAATCATTTCCATTATCGGTTTCATATTCAATGTTTAATAATAAAGCAAAATTTTTATTATTAGATATTAAAATGAATGATTTTATTTATATAAGTGTTAAAAGAGTAGGACATAGTGGAATACGAAGATCGAATAGAAATAGTTCTTGGTTAACAGTTCAAAAAAGACAAGAGTAAAAGGGAGGATTGCGCATTTTTTACAAATAATTAATAGCGCAAAAAAAATAATGGCTTTACAAACTCAATTTGAATTTGATAATGGGATAATTTTACCAGAAACCTATGTTAAAATCTCCGCCGTTACATATAATAATTCTGAAAAAATTGTAAATATAGTTATAGTTTTATTTAAAGATATTTCAGCATATAATAATAATAAATCAGAAGTTATTAGTTTGGAATATTTTTGTGATAATCCAACTGAATTTGATACTTATTTTGGAATAACTGTTTTAAACAAGGTTGATGTTAATCATTTGTCTCAAGCATATACTTGGTTGAAAACATTACCTGAATTTTCATCAGCAATTGATGTGTAATTGGAGGTTTCATTGGATTTATTAAATAACACAAATACGATTATTATATTAGATGATTTAGGTTTATCAATTCCGCCTAATGGGACAGTTACAGTTAGTAATGATTATGTTTATTCATTTTTAAACACGACAATAAAAAAAATATCACTTTTAGAGGTTAGTGTTGTTGTTGATGGTAAAAAGTTAACATCTCCAGATGGATTACGATACTTAGCATCTCATACACTTGAAAAAATTGATATGCATGGAAGAAAGTTAGTTCAAACTTCTACAAGACCATTTGAAACTGAAAGTTATTGGACAAGTACAGGTGATGATACAAGTATTGTTAATGATGTTGGTAATGGAAATTCATTATTTTTCGATCATGTTTCTGGTGATGAATCTAAAAGTATAAAATATTTTGATTTTAATACTCTTGAAAATGAAACTTATATTAAAGAAGGTTATATTACATGGAAAAATGCAATTATTGGTGATAGAATAACCTTTGAAATAGTTTCGAGTAAAATTGATTATACTAGTTCAACAAACACTTATTATCAATTATATGACAACTTAATAATACCGACATCTGGTAATGGTTCAATTGAATTAATATCAGATATAACTCAAATTAATCCTGTAAATGGAACGTTTGTTGAAACAGGTATAGATCAATTCGGAAATAAACAAATGGCTTTTTGGAATGCTGATTATAATTCAACAACACATTTATTTGAGAACATTCAGGCTGCACCAAGTGGTGATGGTAATTATAATTTGTTTAATACTGAAACTGTGTTATCGACTTTTTTAAATAATATTAATCTTTTAGGTAGTGGTACACAAAGATTGGCGTCAGATGATTCAACATATTTACCTTTTGGAGCAAGATTAAGAATAACTGCGGAATCAACTGATATTAATCATGATTGGCAAGTAGTAGGTTGTATATTTTTATACAGATCGAATAATAAAAAAACACTCTACTAATTACATTCAACTAATTGGCAGGTCAGCACAAAGTTGAGATTTCACAATGCAATTATATTCAGGTAAAATATATTCTGTAAGTATTTACAGTCAGTATGAAAGTGAAATAGATTTTGAAAAAATTGGATTATACTCGAATATATCAAACAAACAATCAAATGTTGTTGGATTATACTCGAATATTGTTGAAAGACAATATCAGTCAGTTGGATTATACTCGAATATATCAAACAAACAATCAAATGTTGTTGGATTATACTCGAATATTGTTGAAAGACAATATCAGTCAGTTGGATTATACTCGAACATATCAAACAGACAATCAAATGTTGTTGGATTATACTCGAATATTGTTGAAAGACAATATCAGTCAGTTGGATTATACTCGAATATATCGAACAAACAATCAAATGTTATTGGATTATTTTCGAATATTGTTGAAAGACAATATCAGTCAGTTGGATTATATTCGAATATATCGAACAGACGATCAAATGTTATTGGATTATTTTCGAATATTGTTGAAAGACAATATCAGTCAGTTGGATTATACTCGAATATATTAAACAAACAATCAAATGTTGTTGGATTATTTTCGAATATTGTTGAAAGACAATATCAGTCAGTTGGATTATACTCGAATATATTAAACAAACAATCAAATGTTGTTGGATTATTTTCGAATATTGTTGAAAGACAATATCAGTCAGT
>Ga0190303_1001210_pt1 | contig 10440 bp, 6 predicted proteins | sample 48700701_MG_FD_161672 | JGI IMG/M metagenome (GOLD analysis project Ga0190303, IMG submission 161672) | Hydrothermal vent sediment bacterial communities from Southern Trench, Guaymas Basin, Mexico - 4870-07-0-1_MG | ecosystem: Environmental > Aquatic > Marine > Hydrothermal vents > Sediment ...
AAGGTTTTAAGTATCATATAAAAGGTAGAAGAAAGTCCATTTACTCTATTCGTAAAAAAATGCTTACCCAGGGTGTTACTTACGAAGAAATTTACGACAAGTTTGCTATAAGAATTGTATACAATTCAATATTAAAAAATGAAAAATTTGATGCTTGGAAAATATATTCAATTGTAACAGACAATTTTATACCTAACCCAAGTAGATTAAGAGATTGGATTAGTCAGCCAAAATCTACAGGTTATGAGTCTCTTCATATAACTGTTATGGGACCTCAAGGAAAATGGGTTGAAGTTCAAATTCGTTCAGAAAGAATGAATGAAATTGCAGAAAAAGGATACGCAGCACATTATAAATATAAAAACAATAGTGAACGTGAAAGCGGCTTAGACGATTGGTTGAACAAAATTAAAGATTCATTAGAAAACCCTAATGGAAATGCCATAGATTTTGTTGAAGACTTTAAACTGAATTTATACGCAAAAGAAATTTTTGTATTCACACCCGATGGAGATTTAAAAGCGCTACCAAAAAATGCTACTGCTTTAGATTTTGCATTTGCCATTCATACACAGGTTGGTATGAACTGTAGGGGTGCTAAAATTAACGGTAAATTAAAACCAATTAGTCACGAGTTAATAAGTGGAGATCAGGTAGAAATAATTACATCTACAAGCCAAAAACCTACTATTGGCTGGTTAGATTTTGTAGTTACTGCAAGAGCACGTACACGTATTAAAAATGCACTAAAAGAAGACCAAAAGAAAATTGGTGAAGAGGGGAAAGAAGTGTTAACAAGAAAGCTACGCCATTTAAAAATTTCATTATCAGAAAAAGTAGTGAATGAACTTGTGAACTTCTTCAAACTTAAAACAAGTTTAGATTTGTTTTATAGAATGGGTTCAGGAGCTATAGAAAATCAACAACTAAAAGAGTTTATTGCTCAACGCAACAATACTTTTGTAAACTTTTTTAAGAAAAGAATTAAGAGACCTCTTAAAAACACTTCTGCTATAACTGATGAAAATGAAGTAATTGACAACTACGATTCGTTAGTTTTTGGAAAAGAAGAAGAGCGGTTAGATTTTAAAATGTCACCATGTTGTAATCCAATTCCGGGAGATAAAGTTTTTGGTTTTGTGACCATTAATGATGGAATAAAAGTGCATAAAAAAGATTGTCCAAATGCAATTAGCCTTCAGTCTAATTATGCATATCGAATAATGAATGCAAAATGGATTGATTCTACAAAACAAGAATTTAAAGCTATTTTGAAAATTTATGGAGTAGATCAGGTAGGTTTGGTTAATAGAATTACCGAAGTTATTTCTAAAACCATGAATGTGAATATTCATGGAATTAATATCTCTGGACATGATGGTATTTTTGATGGAAGCATTACTGTAAGCGTAAAAAACAAATCTCAATTGGAAAAGTTAAGCAATAATCTCAAAAAAATTGAAGGTATAGATAGTGTTGAAAGAATATATAAGCACTAGCTTATCCACAATTAAAGTTAATAAAATAAACAATTGTCATAATTTTAATTCAAAAATAAAATTAACTTTGTTGAATTAAGTTATACAACTCAAATTTCATTGTTATGAGTAACGAAAATCAAAAAATTGTAAAAAATGTTTTTGTGAATTTTCTAGAGGCTAACAGCCATAGAAAAACACCTGAACGGTTTGCAATTTTACAAGAAATTTATGATTTAGAAGATCATTTTGATATAGAATCTCTTTATATTCAAATGAAAAATAAAAATTATCGAGTTAGTAGAGCTACACTTTATAACACCATTGAATTACTGTTAGATTCTGGTTTGGTAAGAAAACATCAATTTGGGCAAAACCAATCACATTATGAGAAGTGTTACTTCGATAAACAACATGACCACGTTATTTTAACTGATACTGGTGAAGTTATAGAATTTTGCGATCCAAGAATTCAAATCATTAAAAAAACAATTGAGGAGACTTTTAATATAGATATCAACAATCATTCATTATACTTTTACGGAACAAAAAAACGAAACAACAACTAAAACTTACAACAAAACAAATGGCAGTAGATTTATTATTAGGACTACAATGGGGAGATGAAGGAAAAGGGAAAATTGTAGATGTCCTTACTTCCAATTACAATATTATTTCACGTTTTCAAGGTGGTCCAAATGCAGGGCACACATTAATTTTTGACGGACACAAACACGTGTTACACACAATTCCTTCAGGTATTTTTCATAAAAACGCTATTAATGTTGTTGGTAATGGAGTTGTAATAGACCCTGTAATCTTCAAAAAAGAATTAGACAATTTAGCTGATTTTAATTTAGATTTTAAATCTAAATTATTAATATCAAGAAAAGCACATTTAATTTTACCAACACATAGATTGCTCGATGCAGCAAGTGAAACCGCTAAAGGAAAGGCTAAAATTGGCTCAACTTTAAAAGGAATTGGACCAACTTATATGGATAAAACCGGTAGAAACGGTATGCGTATTGGTGATTTAGAATTAGATAACTGGAAAGAAATTTACCAAACACTTGCAAAAAAGCATTTAAAAATGTTGAATTTCTTTGACGTTAAAATTCAATATGATTTAAAAGAATTGGAAACTGAATTTTTTGGAGCAATATCAGAGTTAAAACAACTTACTTTTATAGATAGTGAAGAATATTTAAACAGTGCTATAAAAAGCAACAAAACAATTTTAGCAGAAGGAGCTCAAGGCTCTCTTTTAGATGTTGATTTTGGAACCTACCCATTTGTTACATCATCAACCACAACAGCTGCTGGAGCTTGTACTGGTTTAGGTGTTGCTCCAAATAAAATTGGTGAAGTTTTTGGAATTTTTAAAGCCTACACAACACGTGTTGGATCGGGTCCTTTTCCTACTGAACTTTTTGATGAAGATGGAAAAGAAATGGCTAAAGTTGGTCATGAATTTGGTGCTACAACTGGTCGCCCTCGTAGATGTGGATGGTTAGATTTAGTCGCTTTAAAATATGCTGTTGAAATTAATGGCGTTACACAATTAATGATGATGAAAGGTGATGTACTTTCAGGTTTTAAAACTTTAAAAGCTTGTACATCTTACAATTATAAAGGAACAGAAATTACACATTTTCCTTATAATATTGAAGAACACAATGTAACTCCAATTTATACTGAGTTTAAAGGCTGGAAAGAAGATTTAACCGAAATGACTAGCGCTGAAACACTTCCAAAAGAATTAAACAATTATATTAAATTTATAGAAGACTTTGTTGAAGTTCCTGTAAAAATAGTATCGGTTGGTCCTGATAGAAAACAAACTATTATGGTATAAAACAAAAAAGCTTCAAAATATGAAGCTTTTTTAATTTTAAATTAAACTACATAATAATTTACTACCTACTTTTTCGTTAGTTTTGTATTAAAATAAAATAGATTTGAAAAACATACTTTTTATTATTTTTATACTGTTCAGCATTGTTGGGAATTCTCAAACCAAAAGAATTAAAATTTTAAAAGCTGATAATACTTTGGTTAAACCTGAATATCCAGGAGCAACTATTTCTTTTGGAAACGTTTTTATTGAGCATGAAGGCGCTACATTACGTTGTGATAAAGCCTACATTTATCAAGAACTAAACCTTATTAAAGCAATGGGTAATGTTATTATAAATCAAGGTGATACAATTATACAGTACAGTAAATACACTGATTATGATGGAAATAAAAAAATAGCTACTTCTTGGGGAAATGTGCTGTTAAAAGATGAATTGATGGAATTAAGAACTGATACACTTCAGTTTGACAGAGTTAACCAACATTTATATTATAAAAGTGGTGGTACTATTAAAGATGAAACAAATGTATTGACAAGTAAAATTGGAGATTATTACTTACAAACCAATAAGTTTCAAGCTTTTACTGAAGTTAAAGTTGTAAATAAAGATAGTGAATTAGTATCTAATCACTTAGATTATTATACCAATTCTGGGATTGCTGATTTATATGGTCCATCAACAATAACAAGTGAAAGCAATAAAATTTATACTGAAAAAGGTCGTCATAATTCAAAAACCAATATTTCGCATTTTATAAAGAATTCAAAAATATTTTATACAGATAGAACTATTGAAGGTGATAGTTTATACTACAATAAAAATATTGATTTTGCTTCAGCAACTGGTAACATAAAAATTACAGATACTGTTAATAGCACATTAATTAAAGGTGGTTATGCTGAATTCTTTAAACTTAAAGACTCCGTTTTTATCACTCAACGAGCTGTCGCAATTTCAGCAATGGATAAAGATTCCCTATATATTCATGGAGATACTTTAATGGTTACTGGAAAAACTAATGAGCGTTTAATAAAGGCTTTTAAACATGTCAAATTTTTTAGATCAGACTTACAAGGAAAATGTGATTCACTGGTAAGTAATGAAAAAACTGGTTTAACAAAACTCTTTAAAAATCCAGTATTATGGGCTCAAGGAAATCAAATAACGGGTGATACAATTCATTTAATTTCAAATTCTAAAACCGAACAATTAGATTCTCTAAAGGTTTTAAACAACGCTTTTATGATTCAAAAAGACTCCTCAGGATTTAGTCAATTGAAAGGTAAAAGAATGTATGGAAAGTTTAAAAACAATAATTTAAGCACTTTAAATGATATTGGTAATAGTGAGGTTATTTTTTATTTGAGAAATGAATTTGGTTTGCTAATTGGTATCTATAAAATGAAAAGCAGTAGTAATATTTTTATTACACTCGATAATAACGCCATAAAATATATTGATTTTAATACAAAACCTGAAGGAAAAACATATCCCCCCTCTGAATTTGAACTACTAGCTCCTGACGAAAAATTATTTAAAGGATTTATTTGGAGAGAAGATGAACAGCCACTCACAAAAGAAGACATTTTTATACACGACAAAACAACTACACCAAAAGAGGAAATTCAAAAAAATTGAAAAAAGATTTTTTTAAATACCAAGCACAAACATCTCCTCACCCATTAGCGTTAGAAATTTCACATGCCAATGGATGTCATATTTTTGATACTAATGGCAAACAATATTTAGATTTTATTGCAGGTATTTCTGCAAATACCTTGGGTCATAATCATCCTGGAATTTCTGAAGCCATAAAAAAACAAGTTGATACCTATACACATGTAATGGTATATGGTGAATTTATTCAACTGCCTCAGGTTAGCCTTACTAAACTATTAGCTAAAAATTTACCAAAGCCTTTAGAAACTGTTTATTTAACAAATTCAGGTACTGAAGCTACTGAAGGTGCACTTAAATTAGCAAAACGATTTACAGGTAGAAGTGAAATTATAGCAGCAAAAAATAGCTATCATGGAAACACGCAAGGAGCCATGAGTGTTTGTGGTACAGAAAAACAAAATAGTGCTTTTAGACCTTTAATTCCTGGCATTAAATTTATCAAGTTTAATAATAATATTGAAATTGATAAAATTACAACTACAACAGCTGCAGTAATTTTAGAAACTATTCAAGGAGGTGCTGGTTTTATTGAACCTGAAAATAACTACCTAAATCTTATAAAGGAAAAATGTAACAAAGTAGGTGCGCTATTAATTTTAGATGAAATACAAACGGGAATTGGACGCACAGGCAAACTCTTTGGCTTTGAAAACTATAATGTTGTTCCAGATATATTAATTGCTGGAAAAGGCTTAGGTGGTGGAATGCCAATTGGCGCTTTTATTTCTTCAACTAATATTATGAGTTGTTTAAAACAACAACCAAAATTAGGTCATATTACTACTTTTGGTGGTCATCCGGTTATTGCTGCAGCTGCAAATGCAACATTAACAGCGTTGTTAGATTCTACATTAATTGAGGAAACAATTCAAAAAGAAGCATTAATACGAAAGCTTCTAATTCATCCACTAATTTCAGAAATTAGGGGAAAAGGACTCATGTTAGCTGTTATAATGGAATCCAAAGAAATTGCTTCAGAAGTTATTTTAAAATGTATTGATAAAGGATTGCTATTATTTTGGTTATTGTTTGAAGATAAAGCAATTCGTATCACACCACCACTAACTATTACTACTAATGAACTTAGACAAGGCTGTGCACTAATCTTAGATGTTTTAAGCGAAATTAAACTAACTAATTTCAGTTAACTTATAGTTAACACTAACCTATTAAATTCTAACGCTTTAGTTAAATATTTGTTAATACAGTACCTTGCATTACATAATAGCGTAACAAAAGAGTTAAACAAGCGTCATTTAAATAGAAACTAACAAGTAAAAATTATTTATTATGACAACTTTAGATTTAAGCTTACCGCAAGAAAACAAAAAAAGAATATTATTTGTAAACTTTACAAACACAAAAAGATTACAATGGAGTAAATTTAGAAGATATGGATTTTAAGCACCCAACAAACTAAAAATAAAAAATCATGAAAATTCTTGTTTAAACCTGTAGCAAAAGTAATAGTATACTTTCTACAGGTTTTATTTTTGTATTAAATCATCTAACAACTTTCGAACTTTCGAACTATTCCAATCTGCAGCACCAACTTTCGATATTAAAATTGCACCATCTTTATCTAATAAATAACTAGCAGGTATGCTATTTGTTTCAGTAAACTTTTGAGGGGGATTACTTATAGAATTATAAGCAGGTAAATCATATCCATTCTTATTGAAAAATGCTGAAACAATATTCCAATTTTCAGTTGTTACAAATACAAATGCAATTTTATCCTTATAATCATCAAATAAATCTTGAATCATAGGCATTTCTGCTCTACAAGGAGGGCACCAAGTAGCCCAAAAATTTACAAAGATAACTTTGTCCTTAAACTCACTAAAATTAATAGTTTCAGTATTTAACCCTTTTAAATTCCAATTGTATGACTTAATAGTCTCGGCTGTTTCATTATTTTCTACAGATGGTGCAAAAGCAATTTGACGCATTCCCCATTCTCTTGTTGGCGGATACAGAAGTAATCCAATTACAATAATAAATAGAAGGTTTGAAAATGACTTTTTAGAAAATAGTGTATTCATATATAATAATTTTGTTTCATTAGTAGCTTAATTTACTCTTTTCTTACAAACAAAAATATTAAAAAATTACTATCTACATGCTTACTAATCAATTAATAAATAAAATATTACGGTTGTGAATTCCTCAATAAAAAATACTATTTACTCTTTGAAAGATACTTTGTTAACATCAAGTGTTAAATTTTTGTTATATATTGCCCGGATTAATTAACATAAATCAAAGTACATGAATTCAAAAAAACAATTTTTAATAGCGATTTTCTCGCTATTTACGATGGCAACATTTGCGCAATCGTATCAAGTTTCGGGAACGGTTACCGATTCAGACAGTCAACCTTTACCTGGTGTTTCAGTAACAATTGAAGGAACATCCAGAGGAACTACTACAGATTTTGATGGTAATTATACCATTAAAGTTGAAATGAGTGAAAATCTTATATTTTCGTATGTAGGATTTAATGACAAAAAGTTACAAATGGACGGAACTAAAACATTTGATGTTGTATTAGTTTCTGGAGTTTCTTTAAATGAAGTTGTTGTTATTGGGTCTAGAAACCCAAACAGAACAGCTGTAGACACTGCAGTTCCTGTAGATATTATTGATGTAACTGAGCTTCTTACGGCTGGCCCTCAAGTAAATTTAAATCAAATTTTAAATTATGTGGCGCCTTCTTTTACTTCTAACACGCAAACGATTTCGGATGGAACTGACCACATTGACCCAGCTTCATTAAGAGGTTTAGGTCCTGATCAAGTATTAGTATTGATTAATGGAAAAAGAAGACACTCTTCTTCTTTAATTAACGTAAATGGTACATTTGGTCGTGGTAGTGTTGGTACAGATTTAAATGCAATACCTGCCGCTTCTATTGAGCGTATTGAAGTATTACGTGACGGTGCAGCTGCACAGTATGGTTCTGATGCCATTGCTGGGGTTATTAACATTGTATTAAAAAGAAGCACAGACGAGTTAACAATGAATGTTACTACAGGGGCTTATTTTTCTGAAAATTCTAATAACCAAACTGGTGGAAATGATGGCCAAACAACTAATATAAGTGCAAACTACGGTTTACAATTAGGCGATAAAGGTGGTTTCTTAAACTTCACAGGAGATTTTGACGTTAGAGAGCACTACAGTAGAATGAATGAGTTTGAAGGTGGTATTTTCAACCAATACAATACTATTGAAAGAGTTGCAAATGATGCTGGTTATGACATTACTAATTTATTAGATGATGATGTGTCAGATGTTATTCAATATGGTAATATGGCTGGATTTAATTTAGACCCAAATGCTACAAAATCTGATTTACAAAGTATTTTATCTGCTGATAATACAACAGCTGAATTAGCGGCTCGTGGACAAACTAGAAGTGATTACAACATGAGAGTTGGTCAATCTGCTTTACGTGGTGGTCGTTTCTTTGCAAACTTCTCATTACCATTAAATGATGACGGAACTGAATTATACGCTTTTGCTGGTGTTAGTTCAAGAGTTGGTAATTCTGCTGGTTTTTACAGATTACCTAGTCAAAACAGAACCTATACTCCTGCTTATATTAATGGTTTTTTACCTGAAATTAATTCAGCAATTAAGGATAAATCTTTTTCTGTAGGAATTAAAGGTAATGTTGCTGATTGGGATGTAGATTTTAGTAATACTTTTGGTAAAAATGAATTTTTATACACTATTGGTAATACATTTAATGCTTCTATGGAAAAAGCATCACCAACAACTTTTGATGCTGGAGGGTTCTCATTTGCACAAAACACGACCAATTTAGATATTAGCAAATTTTATGAAGACAGCATGTCTGGAGTAAATGTTGCTTTTGGTGCTGAATACCGTGTTGAGACTTATGAAATTTATGCTGGTGAAGAAGGGTCATATACTCAATATGATACAAAAGGAAATGCTTACAACCCAAATGATCAAGATGTTTTTCTAGAGAACGAAGATACTGGGGAGATGGAATTAATTTACACAGGTAGTCATGTTCCTGTAGATTTCTTTGGACGTACTAGACCAGGTGGTTCTCAAGTATTCCCTGGATTTAGTCCTGCAAATGAATTATCTCGTGGGAGAAGTAGTGTTGCTGGATATTTTGATGTTGAAGCTGATGTGTCTGAAAATTTCCTAGTAAGTTTTGCGACTCGTTATGAAGACTATTCTGACTTTGGTTCTACATTAAACTTTAAAATAGCATCTAGAATTAAAGTTGGTGACAACACAAATATTAGAGGTGCATTTAACACCGGTTTTAGAGCTCCTTCATTACACCAATTAAACTTTAACTCTACATCTACAATATTTATTGGAGAAGACCCTATTGAAGTAGGTACATTCTCAAATGATAGTAGAGCTGCAAAATTATTAGGTATCCCTCAATTAAAAGAAGAAACATCTAGAAGTATAAGTGTTGGATTTACTACAAAAATGCCAGATGCACATTTAACCGTTACAGTTGATGGATACTGGGTTGGAATTGATGACAGAGTAGTTTACACTGGTAGATTTACAGGTGATGCAATCGCAGAGGAATTAAGACTCGCTAATGCAGGTGCTGCAGCATTCTTTGCTAATGCAATTGATACTGAATCTAAAGGATTAGATGTAGTAATTACACACGATGCTTTAATAGGTGACAATGCTAAATTAAAAACTGATTTAGCTGCAACTTTTTCTGGAACTAAAAGAGTTGGTGATATCCATGCTTCACAAGTTTTAGAGGAAGCAGGATTAAAAGAAACTTATTTTGACGAAGCTAGTAGGGTTTATTTAGAAGAAGCTGTACCTGGTACTAAAATTAATTTATCACACAGTTTAACTACAGATAAGTTTAATATTTTCTTAAGAAATGTATACTTTGGTGAAGTTACTGAAGCAACTAATACAATTTCAAACCAACAAGTTTTTGGAACTAAAGTAGTAACTGATTTATCTTTTGGTTATAAAGTATCTGAAAGTACTACAATTACAGTTGGTGCAAACAACTTGTTAGATGTTGAACCAGAAAGAGCTGACCTTGATTTAGGTAACAGAAGTTCTGGTCGTTTTGATTGGTCAAGAAGAGCACAACAATTTGGTGTTGGTGGTCGTTTCTTATTTGCAAGGTTAAACTTTGTACTTAAATAAAAAACAACTTATAATTCTGTAAGAAATATAAGTTTTACATACAAAACCCGTAATGAAATTATTCATTACGGGTTTTCTTTTTCAATAAAAATTCAAAACTTTAATAATAACATAAATCACCTAAATAGTCATCCCTATTTTATTATAAGAAGTCATATTTAATGATGTTTACAGCTATTTTTATTAACAAAACAGAGCACAATAAAGACCATTTTTTAGTATCTTAGAGTATAAAA
>Ga0190303_1001211_pt1 | contig 10438 bp, 13 predicted proteins | sample 48700701_MG_FD_161672 | JGI IMG/M metagenome (GOLD analysis project Ga0190303, IMG submission 161672) | Hydrothermal vent sediment bacterial communities from Southern Trench, Guaymas Basin, Mexico - 4870-07-0-1_MG | ecosystem: Environmental > Aquatic > Marine > Hydrothermal vents > Sediment ...
CCGGATAGCGCCGGCCAGAGGTTCAGGCTTCATAATCATTCCACACCCGCCGCCGTACGGCCTGTCATCGGTAGTACGGTGTCTCCCTTCTGCAAAGTCTCTGATATTGACGGCCGATGCCAAAATCTTGTTTCGATCAATGGCCCGTTTAATAATTCCATGTTCCCAAAAAGGATTAAACATTTCCGGGAAAATAGTCAGGACTATGAAATTCATAGGTTTAATCTTTACCTAAATTCTGCATTAACTTTTTTCGAAATTTAATCTGGAGTTCATCCTTTTGTTTTGCTTGTTATCGCTGTGTGGATAATGACAATAAAGTCTCGCTACCGCATTGTATGGATAGCAAATTTATTTCCTTCAAAAAAGGTCAATGCAGGTTTTAGGTTTCACAATCCTTCCGGAAGATCCACCCGCATTGTTTTAAGATTAAGATCGACTTTTAAAATCACCGACCCAAGCGCAGGGATCAGTGTTTCATTATCATGAACTCTATTCGGATCTCTGACAACAAAGACATCGTTACTTCCCGTGGGAATTATCGATTCAACGACACCCAGATACTCATCATGGATTGTGAAAACTGAAATTCCGATAATATCAAGCCAGTAGTATGATCCGTCTTCGAGTTCAGGAAGATGGGCCCTTTTAATAAAAAACACGGCACCGACAAGAGTTTCAACGGAATTCCTGGTTTCTACACCTTCGAGCGCTAAAAGGGCGAGCCTGCCGTGAGGTTTAACCCATTTTATTTTATAGCTTTTTTCAAATCCTTTGGGATTGATTAAAAGGATAAAACTGCCAGGCTTGAAAACAGACAAGGATTCAGCGTAGGAATAGACCTTAATGTTTCCTTTTAAACCATGGGCGCCAACGATCTTTCCAACAGGGACAAACCCATTTTTTTTCACAATACTATTCTAAAATTTCAAGAACCGAACGCTTTTTTAATTTAGCAGAAGCTGCACTTAATATAGTTCGCATGGCTTTTGCCGTCCGACCTTGCTTTCCGATAACTTTTCCCAGATCCTCTTTGGCCACTTTTAGTTCTAATACCGAAGTCCGGTTACCCTCTACCTCAGAAACTGTAACTTGCTCGGGATTATCAACCAGCGCCTTGGCAATATAGTCGATCAGCTCTTTCATAGCTTCATCTCCTTTGTTGGCAGTTGAGAAATAGAGGCAAAGATATTATGTGAGAATAGCAAAAAAACCTTGTTTTTTCAAAAGACTTTTAACCGTGTCTGTGGGGATGGCTCCCTGACCGATCCAGTACTTAATTCGCTCTTGTTTCAGAGACACCCCTACAGGATCTGTCAAAGGATTGTATGTGCCTACATTTTCAAGGAATCTGCCGTCCCGAGGTGATTCGCTATCAGCAATAACAATTCGATAAAATGGTTTCTTTTTTGCTCCATGTCTGGCCAATCTGATTTTAACTGACATATTAGATCTCCTTCAAAACGGCAGAATACCCCGACCTATTCCTCGCATGCCGCCCTTGTTGATTTTTTTCATCATTTTCACGACCTGAGTATAATTTTTAAGTAAATTGTTTATATCCTGTACACTAGTTCCGCTTCCTTTGGCAATTCTTTTGCGGCGCCCCCCTTTGATTAAGGTGTGCCAACGTCTTTCTTGGGGAGTCATGGAATTTATTATCGCTTCGATCTTAATAAATTCATTTTCGTCAACCTCAAGATTTTTAAGTTGTTTAATTTTCCCCATGCCGGGAATCATATTGATCAGTTCAGACATAGAGCCCATTTTCCTTATCTGAACCATTTGATCACGAAAGTCTTCTAAAGTAAATTCATTTTTTCTCAGCCTTTTTTCGAGTTCAACAGCCCTCTTTTCGTCAACTACTGTCTGTGCCTTTTCAATCATGGTAAGAACATCACCCATTCCGAGTATCCTTGAGGACATCCTGTCCGGATGAAAAGGTTCCAGGTCGCTCAGTTTTTCACCCACACCAATAAATTTTATGGGTTTATCTGTTACCGATTTTATGGATAACGCTGCTCCGCCGCGGGCATCACCGTCCATTTTTGTAAGAATAACACCGTCAATATCAAGGACATTATTAAATGATTCGGCTATATTAACAGCGTCCTGTCCGGTCATGGCATCCGCCACAAGAAGAATGTCAGAGGGCTTTACCGCATCCTTGATACGGCAAAGCTCTTTCATTAACTTTTCGTCTATATGTAAACGTCCTGCGGTGTCTATAATCAGTGTATCGCACAGTTCCCTGTGCGCGGCTGTTCTTGCTTCCTGGCAGATCTTAACCGGATCCATTTCCTGGCTGGATGGAAATACCGGAACAGTAAGCTGATCACCCAGCTTATTGAGCTGATCAATAGCAGCGGGACGATAAATATCTGCCGGAACAAGGTAAGGCTTCCTCCCCTTTTTTCTTAAATAAACAGCAAGCTTGCCAGCTGTTGTGGTTTTTCCAGATCCCTGCAGACCAACCAGCATTATAAATACCGGATGAGAACCCGAAAGGTTCAGATTCTCGAGACGGCCCCCCATTAGTTCCGTCAGTTCCTGATTGACTATTTTTATAACCTGCTGGCCGGGGGTAAGGCTTCCCATAACTTCCTGACCCAGGGCCCGTTCCTTGATATCAGCAATAAATTTTTTTACGACCTTGTAATGGACATCGGCCTCAAGGAGAGCCATTCTGACCTCTTTCAGTCCCTCCTCGATATTTTTGTCCGTTAATTTTCCGTGTCCCTTGAGCTTTTTAAATACGGTATTGAGCCGGTCGCTAAGATTATCAAACATGAAAACACCATTAAAGTTGTTATCTGTACCGTCCAAAGTTGTAACATTTCAACATCACCGTTTAATACACCAGAACTTATTGGGAAGTTACCTAAAGTTCTTCTAACCTGTTGAAATTATTAGACCCATATAAATTATGGGTGCTGGATTAAGTTCAGCATGACGTAAAAACTTTAGACGCTCAAGTTTTTATTGAAATCTTAAAAAATAATAGTAAAATAAAATTATGTCAAGCTCAAAAAAAACAGACATTAAAGAACTCACATTTGAACAACTTGTTTTATGGCTCGAAAGCAAGAATCTTGAACCTTATCGTGCCGTCCAGATCCTGAAGTGGATTTATCTTCGCCAGGCAAATACTTTTGATATAATGACCGATGTGGGCAAAGATATCAGAGAACTCCTCTCACGCCAATTTTCTATTGCGCGACTTAAAAAGGCCCGTATTGAAACCTCACAAGATGGCTCCAAAAAATATCTTTTTAAACTCAATGACGGAAAATATGTTGAAAGTGTATTGATTCCTGAAAAAGATCATTACACACTTTGCATATCAAGTCAGGTGGGCTGCGCACAAGGATGCAGATTTTGCCTCACCGCCAAAGGCGGCTTTGTGCGAAATCTTACAAGAAGTGAAATTATCGGCCAGGTTCGCGACATCTCAAAATGTCTTGATGACTCAAAGCGTCTTACCAACATTGTGTTCATGGGAATGGGTGAACCTTTGGCAAATTACAATAACGTGGTCAGCGCCATTAACACTATTACAGACAGTAATGCAGGCCTTGGATTTTCAACTCGCAGACTTACCATATCTACGGCAGGTTTAATCCCAAAGCTTTCTGACTTGGGCCGTGATACAACGGTTAATCTGGCAATTTCATTAAACGCTACTGATAACGAGACTCGCAACATGCTCATGCCAATTAACAGAAAATATCCTCTGGAAAAACTGATTGATGCATGTGCCGAGTATCATTTAATACCCCGCAGCAAAATTACTTTCGAATATATTCTCATAGAAGGGGTTAATGATTCTATTAAAGATGCAAAGCGTCTTGTTAAGTTGTTGAAACCAATACGTGCAAAAATAAATCTTATTCCCTTTAATATGTTTGAAGGAAGTGAATTTAACCGGCCTGGGGAATCTGTAATTCTCCGATTCAAGGAAATCCTCAATAAAAACAATTATACAGCTACAATCCGTCATAGCAAAGGTCAGGATATTTCCGCGGCCTGCGGTCAGCTCCGGGCAAACTATTCGTTCTGATAGGCTGATTAAGCTATTGACTTCAAGAAAATTACCGGTGAGCACCTTTCGCTTTTCCACGGCTCAGCAGCTTATCCCTGACAATTATCTTCCTTTGAAAGAATGTCACTGCCTTACAAATCTGAATAAGCAAGTCCACCCGTCTTCAACCACTAAAAAATATATGACCCTATTCTAAAATTTCAAGGACCGTGTGTTTTTTTGCCTTGGCAGAGCCAGCGTTTAATATGGTACGTATAGCTTTAACATTGCGGCCTTTTTTTCCGATAACCTTCCCAATATCCGTTTTAGCCACTTTTAGTTCTAATACCGAAATCTGATCACCCTCTATCTCTGAAACCTCTACCTCCTCCGGATTGTCAACCATTGTCTTCACAATTCGTTCTATCAGGTCTTTCATAGTTCTGTCTCTTTCGTTGGCTTTTAAGAATCACAAAATTATGAGTAAAAGTTTTTCAACGGATTAAACAGCAGTTCCATTTTTTAAATTACCTTAAATAAGTCGGTGTTAACCCTGCCGCATCACAGTATTTTAACCTTGACGGCTTGGATGCCTCTTTGGGTCTTTTTTATTTCAAAAGATACTCGATCTAATTTTTGAAGCCCGAAATGACCATGGTCTATGATACCACTGCTATGCATAAAAATTTCTCCATCGGTTTCGGTTTCAATAAAACCATAGCCTTTTTTCTCACTATACCATTTCACTGTTCCCTCTTTCATGCGCAACCTTTCTATGAAAACCCCTTTAAAATGTGGCACCTAAAATCTCCATTAACTTTTTTCGAAAGAGATAAATTTGATATCAATACAATACGATATCGAGACATTATTGTCAATGTCCACACACTGATAACAGGCAAAATAAAAAGACAAAGTTCAGATTAAGTTTCGAAAAAAGTTAACCCTTCGGGAGCCCTGTATCGACCGGATCTAATGCCTTATCAATCGATTGCAGTACTACAATACGGCTCCACGTTTGATGCCTTGTATATCCGGCAGATACGAGGCTAGCAGAATTTAAGTGGTATAAAATCATTCGCTTTAATAAAGCGACTTCCTATGAATTCCATCTACTAATAAATCAATTTTCTTCATCATCCCTGGTAAAGAAAGTCCCATCTTCAAAAAACTCTTCAAAAAAATTATTCGATTTGTCATCGAATAATTTGATCACTCTTACGGCAATAATTTCCACCCGGGAATGAATGGAAAAAAACAAACTAAAAATTAAAACTATAATAATCATACTTAATCAATACATCATGAATTGTCAAACTCAACTTTGAGAAGTATCTATTAAGACATCGGCAAGGCAGTAAGAATCATTGCTGGTCTATATTAACCCTAAACTCTGCTTAACCATTCACGGCTCAAGGTCTGGGGGATTTTTGGTTTTCACTTCTGAAAAATGAAGATAGGGTGTTGAAGAGAACAATGGGCTGAAGATATGAATGAAAGATGCTGATAAATTATCTTTCATTTCGAGCTGAATGCCAACATTTTTTTTGGTTATCTGGATAGATCCTGCGAGTTGTAGTTGATGTTGAAAGCAAAATTATGTAGAATATCGCAAGTGCATTAACTCTGAACCCGTGAACGGCTACAAGATTGTTTGTGCAGGTTTTAAGTGTCAAATAGTTCTCAGGTCAAACGCATTTGATTTTGGTACAGCGTAGCGACGGCGTGTTTCTCTTGGAGACCGACTGACTGTTTGAAGGGCTTTAGCACGCGTTAGCCCGAGCCGAATGAAATTATAACTTAAAAAATCAATGGGATAAGTTAGCAATGAATTGTTCTGAATAGCTCCGGCGAGGCTCGGGCTTACGGGTGCTTAAGCACAAGTTTCAGTCGGTTGGAAAGAGATATACGCCGCCGTGGAGCGTTCTCACTGTATTGGGATTCAAATGCGTTTGCCCTGAAATAGTTCTATTAATGGCTTGTAACTGTCTGGCAAAAGCGTTATAAGTATCTTACACGGATTTTATGGCGCGAATCATTAGCACCGAATATTTATCGATTTCAATAAAAATTGGATGTCATGGGCCTATTATCATCACGCATTTCCATCACACGGTATAAAGTTTCGGGTCAATTTGAAGGCTCTGTACATGAAACCGTCTATCAGGGCCTTAAACAACATGCAATTCCCAAAATCGAAGATGATGATTCTGAAGCCATTGTTGGCTGGACGTCCTTTGATAATCCGTACACACCTGACTTTGAAGGATATTCCTTTGTTTTTGGCGCCCACATGATTTTTGCCATGCGGATCGACAAAAAATCAATTCCGCCGAAACTTGTTCAGAAACATTATGCCCTCGAAATTACCAAACATCTGGCGGATACTGGCCGGCACTTTTTATCCGGCAACGAAAAAAAAGCCATCAAAGAACATGTTGTTAAAACCCTTAGCCGCCGTATTCCAGCCACACCGAACATATATGATTTAGCTTGGCATTATAAAGACGCCTCCTTGTGGTTCTTTTCCAACCTGAAATCGGCCAATGAGACGTTGGAAACATTTTTTATCAAATCCTTTGGCCTTCACTTAATCCCTTTGTTTCCATATACAACGGCCGATTTAATAGGCGGACTATCGGACAGGGAGCGCGATCTTTTGCTAAAACTGGCACCAAGCCAATCCGAGGAGTAACCGATGCTGGATATCTCTGTAGCATACAATCGCTACAAATTTTTAGGCAACGAATTCCTGACCTGGTTGTGGTTCATGATCGAAACCAATCAGCACCAGTTGCGCCGATATGATCCAGATCTTGTATCTCTGAACATCGGGAGCCGGTTGGTACTTGAAAACACGCGTAACAAGGCCAAAGAAACCATCATTATTAAAGGCGAAGATGCCAACCTTGAAGAAGGCCTGCTGGCTTTAAAAAAGGGGGCCGTTGTTACCGAAATACATCTGTCCTATAAAGCGGGTGCCCACCACTGGCAATTCAGCCTCAAAGGGGAAAGCCTCAACATCTCCAAGCTGAAACTGCCGGAAACCGGGCCGGTGGAAACCCCGGAAGATCTTGAGGGCGCTGTTATCGAAAAGACCTATCTGATAGAGACAGTCATCGGTCTTGTAAACAATCTTTTTTCTCATTTCGTCAAGCTTAGGGTATCAGATGAGTGGCGCAACCAAACGGTTTCCCGAATTCGAAAATGGGCGTCATCATAGTGATAAGGAGAACAGTGCTTTGTTGTTGACATTTTTTATAATGTATGATCGAAAAGAATATTCTGTTTATTCGTCAAGATTTTTTCAGTGTTTATACAAATATTCAACCCGGACAAGCCGGCCTCCGGCTCCGCTTCCAGCCCGTAAGGCTTACAGGCCGGCTTCCGGCTCGTAGAGACTACAGCTCGGAAAGAATCAAGAAATATTTGGCACCAACGCACAAAGACTCGAATGAGTATATTTTGTTATTTTTCTTAGTGCCTTGGTAGTAAGAAAAGAAATTTACCACAAAATCCACAATTAAAAAACTAACGCAGGAGGATTAAATTGTACGGTCTTCAAGCAATAGCCGCTCACAACGGCTGGGCCATGGCTCTTGCGGGCGCTTTAATCGTCTTTTCCGGTCTTGTGATACTCTCATTCGTAATCTCTCAACTTCACAAGATATTGATGTTCTTCGAAAAAAAACCTGGCGATGTTCAACAAGACATGGAAAAACCCAAGGTTGCACCATTCGAAAACAAGGCCGGATTCTTATTACCCAAAACATTTCCTCAAAATATTAATGAAATTGCTCGGCTTTATAAACCGTTGGCTGAAACACTGGGTGAAACTTTTTATCTTTCCGAGCTTTATGAGATGTCAAGAAAAAATGATTTTCCACATCCACATATTACACTTACAGCTTTACGCGAATCTAAAATATTAGTCTCTGATGGCAATGGTGTTTTTACCTGGAATCTCCCCGCAGAACATGATGATATTGAAAATGTTTAAGGTTAATTAATGGAACTATTATTTCAATTTTTGTCAAACACCGGTTATTATCTGGCCGATTATCGAAATGTTATAATGATCGTGGTCGGTTGTTTATTTTTATATTTAGGGACTGCAAAACATTATGAGCCGCTTCTTCTCATTCCCATCGGATTTGGAATTTTAGTGGGTAATGTCCCTTTTTTCAAGGGGTTTGGACTTGGAATATATGAAAACAATAGTGTCTTGCATTATCTGTATTTCGGTGTGGTTACCGGACTTTATCCTTCTATAGTTTTTTTAGGTCTTGGGGCAATGACAGATTTTTCTTCTTTGCTGGCACGGCCAGTGCTAATGCTCTTGGGAGCCGCAGCTCAAATGGGAATATTTTTCACACTTATAGGTGCGTTGGCTTTCGGCTTTTTGCCCAAGGAAGCCGGTTCAATCGCTATAATCGGCGGCGCTGACGGACCCACATCTATATTTCTAACTGCCAAGCTCGCACCTCACTTGATCGGCCCGATAGCCATCGCCGCATATTCATATATGGCCCTGATACCTGTGATTCAGCCTCCTATTATGAGACTTTTGACCTCCCGAAAGGAAAGACTGATAAGGATGACGGAACTGCGTGAGGTGCCCAAGAAAGAACGCATCATTTTCCCTGCAGTAGGCGTTTTGCTCTGCTGTTTTCTCGCACCAGCGTCCATACCGCTTCTGGGTACTTTCTTTTTTGGAAATTTTCTAAAAGAAAGCGGCGTAGCCGACCGACTGGCTCAGACAGCCCGTACGGCTATTATTGATACAGCAACAATATTTTTGGGTTTAACAGTTGGCGCCAGTACCCAGGGTGATGTTTTTTTAACTCCAAAATCTGTGGGTATTTTCTTGCTGGGTGCCGTGGCCTTTAGTATAGCAACTGCATCGGGAATCATTTTTGCAAAAATTATGAATCTCTTTCTTAAAGAAAAGATAAATCCTCTTTTGGGGGCTGCCGGTGTATCTGCTGTTCCGGGTTCAGCCCGAGAAGTTCATTTGGTGGGTCAGTCTGAGGATCCCGAAAATTACCTTCTCATGCACGCCATGGCCTGCAATTCTTCCGGTGTTATCGGTTCCGCAATATGTGCGGGCATTTTGTGGAGTTTTTTGGTCGGACTTTAATTATATCCAGGAGAGATTTATGACTACGATCTTTCATGGCCTTCTTGTTTTAATAATTCCCGGTACCAGATTGAAAATTCGTACATCCCCTTGTACCTCTCATCATTATTAATAAGACCGAGGCAGATATCAAACACTCCCCTTCCATATGTATTGCTGTATTCTTCAAAACTTTTTGTCTGTAAAAACTCCTTGACAAGCGACTGCGTTGTTCGTTTGGTTCTGTCTTTTCTTATATCGATAGGATCTTTCGGCACCTGAAACGGGTCCCAGTTTTCATATCCTTTTTTACGAATATGTTTTTGGCGCCTTGATGACATACTTTCGAAAATCATCTTTTTTCTTCTTTCCTCATCTTCAGGTGAGATTTTATTCATTTTCCCTTCCTTTTTTTTCTTCGGCTTTTTTCGAGCTAACAATACCAAGATACTCTTCGTCAAAGTCTGTAAGAATCGCCATTGATAATGGTACAAGCATATCTGCCATTTTTACGTACTTTGTTTTTATTTCACGTACAAATTCATGGGAAATATCATAAAGCTTTTTTTGAATCATATCCAGATTAACCGCCGGATATGGTTTTCCCTCGACAAAGCCCGATTTTCCACAGGTATGACTGTGCCCTCCTATGGACGTCGGTATTCCGTAAAGCCGACACGTTATGGGTCTGTATTCATAAAGGTCACACATTTCATCATCATTGAGCAGAGGACACCTGACACGTTCGGCAGCAATATCCATGAGTATTTCTGTCTCGTTCTTGCCTGCCTTTTTACTTTTATACGCCTGTCTTTTAACCATGTGCGTTTTTCGATCAGCGCGATTGGCCTTTTCGATCAACTTGATTTTTTCTTTGCCCTTGATGGTTTTTTTAAACTGATAATTTATATAGATCGCTTCAATTAGCGTGAGATCAAACAGAGCATTACAGCAGTCTGCACATTTGACTTTACATGTTACACATTCCGGGTGCTCTCTTTGTACTCTTTCAAACAATTCATCAGCTTGCTTTACCAATGTTTGATATTTTTCAAAAAATGGTTTAAAATCTATTTTCATAATTTAACTCCTGTTTTGTTTCACGTGAAACATTATTTTCCGATACAAAACCGGCTGAAAATTTTATCGACAACATCTTCCTTTGCAGTATCACCTATTATTTCTCCGAGACTTTCTATGGCCTCCTGGATGTCTATTGCGATAAATTCAAAAGATGTCTCTTTTCTTATTTCTGCGATAGCAGCAACGCAAAGCCTTAAGCATCGTTCAAGGGCTAT
>Ga0190303_1001212_pt1 | contig 10438 bp, 7 predicted proteins | sample 48700701_MG_FD_161672 | JGI IMG/M metagenome (GOLD analysis project Ga0190303, IMG submission 161672) | Hydrothermal vent sediment bacterial communities from Southern Trench, Guaymas Basin, Mexico - 4870-07-0-1_MG | ecosystem: Environmental > Aquatic > Marine > Hydrothermal vents > Sediment ...
CAGGTTTATCCGGCCTGGCAGTGGGGTAGGGGTGACAATCTTGTTCAATATCATAAATAAATGGCACACAAATCCTCATAACTTCTCCCGTTCAGTTCTTTTTTTGCTTAGCTGATACGAAGAAGCGCATTCGGTTTTTTTTTGTCAAACAGTTTTAGTAGTTTTTTACATTCGGGATTATTTTGCATAAGTTTATCGATATATTGAGTTACCCATTCTTCTTCTGTTTTTTTGTACACTTTTCGTGTTCATTCGGGGTTTCTCACTATCGGCTCAGCTTATTGCATGTATTCGGCAAAGGCCGGAGAAGATGGATGTTTTCCGCATATTCAGTGGTTTATATTACATGTTATTTTGCAGACTTTTGGAAACATGCGGGGTTTTCTCTTCAATACCTCAACGCCATGACTCACAACCCCATAGACCCGAGGCTGTTATGTGATAAGCTGAGAAAATTCCAAGGCACAAAAAAAGCCGGCTTTTCAGCCGGCTGTATCTATTGTGATCTGTGTTTAGTATCCAAATTGAGAGCGGTTATCCACGATATTGGCTTTTTCCATGATGTCGCGGTACCATTCATTCAGATGATCTGTTTCAGCTTTTTCCTGAGCGGCTTTCATCAAGCTTTCTTTTTCAGCTTCGAATTTTTCCATATCTGGTTTTGTACGCTTGGTTATGTAGGCGATATAGGCGCCTTTGTCGTCTTTTATGAGGGAGGTGAATTCACCTTCTTCTTTTTCCAGCATGGCGTTGTTCAGCTCATCTACCCGTCGAATACGCGGGATGCTGCTGTTAAACTTCACATCGGTTGCTTCAACTATTTCCCATCCTTCTTTGGAAGCTGCAGCCATGTAGTTATCGGGCGTGTTTGCGCTAATGAATGCTTCGGCCTTTTCGATAACGGCTTTTACCTGTTTTTCCCGTTGAGCCAGGTTATGGATGCGTTTTTTCAGATCTTCGAAGGGCTGGTAGTGTTCACCCACTTTGTAGGAAACTTCAGGGATGAGGAAGTTGCCTTTGTGGTCTTCCACTACTTCGTGGAGGGTTCCCACTTTGTGGGTGAAGGCAAACTGCGTCATACCTTCGATTTTGTACATATTATTGGGGTATTGGCTGGACTCGTAGAATTCCATAGTCTCTTCTACCTGATATCCCAGCTCTTCAGCAGCCTTTTCCAGTCCTACTTCCTCGGCCCGATCATAGACATCCTGTGCAAGGATGGCAAGGTGTTCTTTGGTGATAGTGGAAGGTTCTTCTTTGAGGAGGATATGGCTGGCGTGAACTTCTTTTTCACCAGCGTCGTTTGTGCGGATGCCGAGAACCTTGATGATGTGCCAGCCGAATTGTGTGCGAACGGGAAGGCTGATATCGCCGACCTTCATAGAGAATGCTTTTTCCGCAAATTCGGGAACCATGCGGTTTTTGGTAAACCAGCCGAGGTCGCCGCCCTTTGCAGCAGAGCCATCTTCAGAATATTCCCTGGCGATGTCCTCGAAAGGTATTCCGCTATAGATTGCCACTTCAAAGAGCGAGTCGATGCGGGCTTTCACCACATTTTTATCAGCGTCGCTGGCTTCGTTCACTATTTTCACAAACTTATATTTCCGTGCGGGATCTTTTTTGTATTCCTCTTTATGAGCATTATAGTAGGCCAGCTCGTCTTCTTCCGTGATGTCGAATTTGTCGATTTTGTTCATATCGAAGAAAATGATCTGAGCGTCGGCGCTGTTATGCTGGTTTATGTACTGTTCTCTCACTTCATCTTCGGTGATTGTTGCTTCGGCTTTTACAGCGTCGAAGAGCTTTTCATAGGGAAGGCTTCCGCGATAATAATCTTCCAGCATGGAAGCGAATTCTTCGTTGGAATACAATATTTCTTTGTATTTTGCTTCATCAAAGACGCCATCGGTTTGGAAACCGGGATTGCTTTTGATGTCGTCACCGGGGTTTTTCATCTTTTCCAGGATGTCTTCGGTAGAAACCTTGATTTTACGTGCTTTTATTTCTTTGTCATACACGGTTGACTGTACCAGTTTGTTCCAAGCTGAATCAACGATTTGCCCTTCGGTGTTTTCATCGATGGTAGCGTCTGGGTTTTGTTGTAAATACGTCGCATATTCGTTTTCTACATATTGTTGAAAGGCGTCGGCGGTGATTGTCTTTCCGGCAATTTCGCCCAAATGAACCTTTTTTTGAAATACTCCACTCACTCCCATCATTGCATAACCGATAATAAAAACCGCCGCAATCACGATAATGATCCACGATGAATGTCTTCTTAAACCTTGAAACATATTGTATCCTCCACTCTAATATCCAGAATTATCATTTGTGCAATAACTGAAAGGGATGTTTTTTATTCAAGTTTTTTTTTGGGAATGGTAAAAATAGACTGAAATCCGCAATTTTTCATCTTTGTCCGGATTATCTTTAATTCGGGGAATTCATGCTTGACACAAATGCCAGATGTTTAAATTTAAGCTCTTTAATAAAAGGGAGGTGATTGCGAGTGCCAAAAGTAATAGCACGTGATGGCGAACCATTTCAGGTTCTCTTGCGCCGTTTCAAAAAATCCTGCGAAAAAGCTGGGTTGTTGTCGGACATAAAAAAGAATAATTATTTTGAAAAACCGACGGTTGAACGCCGCCGCAAAGCAAAAGATGCACGCAGAAAAGCTTTGAAGCTGATGCGTAAGCAGGCGCGGTTTAACCGCTCATTCTAGCCCGATGATCGCGCAGATTTCCAAAGATATTATTGCAGCACTGAAAGCCAAAGATAAAGCGTTGCTGACGGTGCTGCGATCCTTAAAATCTGCTGTCCAATATCAAGCAATTGAGAAGGGCACAGCATTGACCGATGCAGAAGTGATCTCTGTGTTACAGTCACAGGTGAAAAGCCGCATTCAGGCGATAGAGCTTTATCGTAAGGGTGGGCGTGATGACCTTGCAGAGCAGGAGGAACGGGAAGTCGCTATAATAAAGAGATATCTTCCCACTCCCCTTACTGCCGATGAGCTGGAGGCCGAAGTTGCTGCCATGGTGGCAGAGCTCCATGCATCCAGTATGAAAGATATGGGCTCTGTGATGCGCGCTCTGAAAGAAAAACTGGGATCCCGGGCAGAGGGAAAAGCCCTTAGCTCTCTGGTGAGGGGCGCTCTCCAATAAGTTTCTTTGACGCGTCATTATCGATCTTTACAGGGGGCCCTTGAGTTCCCCTTTTTGTCTTTAATAAAAGTGCAACCTCAGGTGGAGGCAGAGGATGAATATTGTTGATATTATTCTAAGTGTGTTTCTCCTTTTACTTTTTTATCGTGGCTTCAGGCGGGGCTTCATCGGAAGCATCGTCTATCTTTTGGGGCTTTGGGGAACTATTTTTGTCATGAGGCAATATTCCTACCGAGTTGCACACCTGCTCTCTGCACATATTCGTCTGGATGCAACAGCCGCTTCGGTGTTGGGCTATGTTATCACCATTGTCCTTTGTCTTGTGGTTATCAGGTTGGTCATCAAGCTGATAAACAGCATACTGGACGCGATACATCTCAATTTGATCAACCGTATTTTCGGCGGTGTCTTTGCCTCATTCAACGGCGTGTTACTGCTGGCTGTTATATTGCTCATTATCGGGCTGTTTACCGGTGTAAATAAATTGGATATGGAAAGCAAAGCCAACAATGCCGGGGTCATTGCACAGGTTCAAGGATCGGTAAATGAGATAGTGGAAAGTGCTGGCGAAGACAATGCACTACTGAAGAAAACCCTGTCAGAGCTAAATCCTACCGGTGCAGCAACGGGGCTCAAAAGGGTGTTGGTTGATGATGAAGATGTAAAGAAATCAAAAGAATTTTCCCGCAAAGTGTCGAAGTTTACTCAGGATTCTGTGATCTTGAGTTGGGCTCAGAAATTCACCGATCTGATAATCCGCAAAAGCAGTGTGGTGTACTAATAAAAAGATATATAATGAGATCATTTAAACAACTGGAATTTGACAAGATACGCACTGATATTGCATCAGAATGCCACTCTGTTGCAGGCAGGATGCATGCTGCCCACATTACTCCCGGCACCACTATTACCGCTATTCGCCGCAATCTGGCTCTTCATGCCGAGATGCAGGCTTTGCTCCGGGAAAACCTTAGTTTCTCCTTTGAATATCTCACCGACGTCACCCCCCTGCTGTCTGCTCAACAGCACCAAACCTTCGATTTTGTCGAATTCCGCTCTATCATCTATTCTCTGGCTATCGCAAATAACATCCTCCACGCTGAAGCCGATTGGCAGGACTTCCCGGTTTTTAATCACCTTCGCAGCCGCCTTACTGCCTTTGACGATCTGGAACAACGTTTTAATAAGATTTTTTCTCCTGATGGCGAGGTGCTGGATTCCGCATCTCCCGAGCTCAAGCGCATCCGTCAAAGACATCGCAAAGTGCGCAAAGATATCTCTGCTGTGCTGCAAAAAAAGATGGAAGACTATGATGCCGATAAATTGCTCCACGACCGTATTATCACCCAGCGAGACGGCCGCTTTGTAATACCGGTAAAAGAGGGTGCTCCTTCCTTCGTCTCAGGTATTGTGCATGGTCGCTCAGGCAGTAAGTCTTCAGTGTATATCGAGCCTCAGGAAGTGGTGAGCTACAACAACGAGATAGGGATGCTCAGCGATGAAGAGAAACAGGAGATTTTCCGCATTTTCACCGAGTTTACCGCAGCCATTCGTCTGCGTGGGGATGCCATCATCACTACCACCGAACTGTTGGCAAGGATGGATTTCCACTTTGCCGTTGGCCGTTTTTCAAATGCCATCGGTGCCAGTATTCCCGAGATTTCACCGGATCCGGTGATCAAGCTTTCCCGGGCCCGGCATCCGTTACTCATCAAAAATCTGGGATCCATCAAAAAGGTGATTCCCTTCGATCTGGAGCTGGGAAGCGATTATCGGCTTCTGCTCATCTCCGGTCCCAATACCGGCGGCAAAACCGTTACTCTGAAATCCGTGGGATTACTTACCATGATGGCTCTTTCCGGCTTACCCATACCTGCCGACTCGGGTAGCGTTATCGGCATCTTTCACCGGGTGTTTGCCGATATCGGAGACCAGCAATCTCTGGAAGATGCCCTCAGCACCTTCTCGTCACATATCAAAAACATCGAAGAAATGGTGAAAGTCGGGGATGTCCGCACGCTGGTGCTCATAGATGAAATAGGTGCCGCTACCGACCCCGAGCAGGGATCGGCTCTGGCTCAAGCCATCCTTGAAGAGCTGGTATCCCGCAATGTGTTGGGGGTGATCACCACTCACTACACCGCACTGAAAATCTACGCAGAGCAAAGTTCTCAATGCATCAATGCTGCCATGCAGTTTGATCCTCAGAATCACATACCCACCTACCAATTTAAGCTGGGACTGCCGGGAAACAGTTTCGCCATAGAGGTTGCATCCCGTCTGGGACTGGATGCTGCGCTGATAAACCGGGCCAATGAGCTTACGGGAAATCAGAATGTGGAGCTCACGGAATTGTTGAAAAAAATGGGTGAGGAGAAGGCCAATCTTTCTCGGGAATACTATCAATATCAGCTGAAAAACCGGCTTTTGGAGATGAAAGTAAGTGAGTATAAGGCAAAAATCGACGGCTTTGAGGCGGAGAAAAAACAGCTGAAAAAGAAATCTCTGAAGGAGGCCAGGGAATTTTTGACGACTTTGCAAAAAGAGCTGAACAAGGAAATCGAAAACATCCAGAGTGAAAACCGGCAAAAGCGGAAGCGGGGCCTCAGCCAGACCTTGAAAAAAGTGAATGACATGAATGTGCAGTATGGCGAGAAAATCCAGCAACTAAGCGGAACTGCATTGATGCCGGTGACCGATCCTCAGGTGGGGATGACGGTGTGGATAAAGGATATCGAAGCCGAAGGGGACATCTGCGAAGTCTCACGAAATGCGGTAAAAATAGATTTAGGTGGGATGTATTTCACCACCGATATTGCTCAATTGTATTATCCACGAGGGGAAAAGAGCTCTGCTAAGATGGCTGTCTGCACCACGGTTCCCGAGACAAAACAGGCGCGGCTGGAACTGAAACTTCTGGGGCTTACCTTTGACGAAGCGCGCCCTCTGGTGGATGAATTTATAGACGATGCGTTGGTGAATGGCCTGAAATTTGTGCGCATCGTCCATGGCAAAGGCACCGGTGCATTGCGCAGTAAAGTGCGTATGCACCTACGCAGAAATAAGAAAATCCAGGATTTCTTTACTCCCGCCCCAGAAGCCGGAGGTGATGGTGTAACGGTAGTTACGCTGCTTTAGAGCGCATTATGGAAGAATCGAAAATTAAAGAAATTATGGAGCGCAACAACATTGTTGATGTGATCGGTGGCTATTTCCCACTAAAAAAAAGCGGAAACAGCTACAAGGCCTGTTGTCCCTTTCACGACGAGAAAACCGCATCCTTTGTGGTAAATGAAAAGAAGCAGATTTTTAAATGTTTTGGCTGTGGCAAAGGAGGAACGGTAATCACCTTTGTGCGGGATTATGAAAAAATCTCCTTCATCGATGCAGCCAAAAAGCTGGCTCAGCGGGCTGGGATTCCCTGGACCGATTCGCCCCAGCAGAAGAAGAAGCGTACCAAGCGGGATTTGATTTACCAGGTGTACGCCCTCACGACGCAGTTTTATCAGGAAAACCTCACAACAGGCGGGGATGCAGCGATGGATTATCTGCGGAGCAGAGATCTCTCACAGGAAACCGTGGAAAAATTTCAGCTGGGTTACGCCATGGACAGCTTTGGAGGATTGAAGAACTTTCTGCTGAAAAACAGCATTAACGACAAGATTTTTGAATTAACCGGACTTTTCGGATTTAATCAACGGGGCAGCTACGATCTGTTTCGTCACCGTCTGATGTTTCCCATCCACGACTACACCGGGAGGGTAGTAGCCTTCAGCGGTCGTGTACTGGATGCAGATCAGCGGGGCGGGAAGTATGTAAATTCGCCCACCACGGAAATTTATACCAAGGGAAAGGAACTCTACGGTCTCTTTGCCACTCGCTATGAAATGGGACGTAAAGGCTTTGCTCTGATTTCCGAAGGAAACCTGGATTTCTTGCGTCTGTATGAATGTGGTTTTGTGAATTCCGTGGCCTCTCTGGGTACAGCCTTCACCGATTCTCAGATTACCTTGCTGCGCCGCTACACGTCGAATTTCACCTTTATTTACGATGGTGACAAGGCGGGACGCAAAGCTGCTGTTCGGGCCGCCATCAGTTCACTTCGGTTGGGATGCAATGTACGTATTGTGGAATTGCCCGCCGATGAAGACCCCGATTCCTTCTTGAAAAAAAATGGGTCCCAGGCGTTGCAGGGGCTTATTGATGATGCTAAAACCCTGGCAGCATTTTTGAAGAAAGACAGCAGTTTGGGGTTATCGGACAGAGCCAAGATAGAGCAATTGGTAGAAGCGGCTGGTTCGATGAGCGATATGTTACAGCGAGACCTTTTTTTACGTACCATCTCTGAAGAATTTCGCATTCCGGAAAAAACCCTGCGATCCCGCATGAAACCAGTGAAGGCCACGGTTGAAGTGGGGGCACAAGCTCCTGCATCCAGCTATGAGCCAGAGCGGGAATTGCTGAAAATCCTCTTATCCAACAATTGCTTAGTGAAAAATGTTGCCGATCAAATCGATTCCTCTTACTTTTTAAAAAGGAGATATAAAGACATTTACGAGGTATTATTGGAAAATGAAGAAGCCCCGGATACGATAGCAGGGCTGTTAAATGCAGAGGAGTTGAATGATATTACACAGCTCATTATCGAGCTTATGATGGAGCATGTGGCAAAGGCGGAGACGCTGGATGATCAGGTGCGGGAGATGCAGATTCGGAAGTATCTGCATGAGCTGGATGCTGTAAACAAGGGGATAGCCGCCGGGGAACCCCATCCTGAACTATATGAAAAAAAGAAAGAAATACTACATACTCTGCGTGGGTGGGGTGTGAAAATCGTGAGAAAAACCTTATATTAGGGGAGAATAGATGCAAAGTTACAACGAGCACATTAAAAAACTCATTCAATTGGGCAGGAAAAACCAGAAGCTGCTCACCTTTAAGCAGATTAACGAAGTTTTGCCCAACAGTCCCATTTATCTTGATAGAATTGAGGACATCATCAACGATTTGGTGGAAGCAGGAATCGAGCTTATCGATGAGACCCAGAAGAAGGTCACCAAAAGAACCGTCTCGGTGAAGAAGTCTAAAGTTACCAGGAAATTTCAGAATAAACGGTACTATGATGATCCCGTGCGGATGTATCTTGGGGAAATGGGACGCGTGCCGCTGTTGGATCGCGAAGGCGAAGTACGCATAGCGAAGAAGATCGAGAGCGGTCAGCGCTACGTTAACAAATATGTGTTTATGAGTGGCAGCACGTTGCGGGAGATGGAGAACTTCCTGCATCGGTTCCAGGAAAAGCGGGTAAAGATCGACCAGATTTTTAAAATTGAGTATGGTACCTGGATGGATAAATCTCAGGAAGCCCATCTGATAAATAAATTTGAGCAGGTTATCAAAAATACCGATGTCATATTTGAAGAGATCGGCGAAATGCTGGATGAAGCAGAGCTCGATCCTACCGGGCATCTTCTGGATCAGGAAGTGATAGACCGTAAGCGTGAGAAGATTCTGGGAATATTCGACCAGCTCACCTACAACGAGAAAATGCTCAAACGGATGGTGTACCGCATCAGAAGTTTGGTAGATCGCATCAAAGACAGCCAGCGCTCTATCCGTCATCTGGCCAAGATCAAGCGGTATAACATAGACGAAATTTGCGCTTATGGCCGTCGTGCAGGCAAGTCTGATATCGATTATCAGGAAGTGCACGAGGAAACCAAGGTAGATCCTGAAGTATTCATCGAAACGTTGCGGAAGATCAAGAATGCCCGGCGCAAGATACGGCGTGTTGAGCTGGAAACCCGCATGACAGCCGCCGAGATGCTGGATCTGCTGAAAGAGATCGAGCGCGGCGAAAAGATGAAAGAGCGCAGTAAAAATGAGATGATCGAAGCCAACGTGCGTTTGGTGGTTAGCATCGCAAAACGCTACAACAACCGTGGTCTGGATTTCCTCGACCTCATTCAGGAAGGTAATACCGGTCTGATGCGGGCGGTGGAAAAATACGATTATCGCAAGGGCTTTAAGTTTAGTACCTATGCCACCTGGTGGATTCGCCAGGCCATCACTCGTGCCATCGCCGATCAGGCCCGCACCATCCGCATCCCGGTACACATGATCGAATCGATAAACAAGGTGAAACGCGCCAGCCGCAAATTATTGCAGGAGCTTGGACGTGAGCCGCATCCGGAAGAAATCGCTGTGAAGCTGGATTTGCCGGTGGATAAGATCAAGAGTATCCTGGCCATCACCAAAGAACCGGTTTCATTGGATAAACCTATCGGGCATGACGATGAAGACAGTTTGCTCGGTGATTTTATCGAAGATAAAGGTACCATTTCTCCAGAGCGAATGGCAGAGCGCACGTTACTTAAGAAGCAGATGGATGAGATTTTACGCACCCTTACGCCTCGTGAAGAACGGGTGATTCGGCTGCGTTTTGGTATCGACGACGGGTATCATCGTACTTTGGAAGAGGTAGGCAATATTTTCAGCGTTACTCGTGAGCGGATTCGACAGATTGAAGACAAGGCCCTGAAAAAACTACGTCATCCCACACGTGCCAACGTCTTGATGAAGTTTATCGACAACTTCAATGTGCAGTAGGCAGGGGAAGTAAATGCTTGACACGGGAAAGGCGTGAAAATTCTTTTCACCAGACAATAAATTGGGCCTATAGCTCAGTTGGTAGAGCTTCCGGCTCATAACCGGATGGTCAGAGGTTCGACTCCTCTTGGGCCCACCAGATATTCAGCCGCCTTGCAACAGCAGGGTGGTTTTTTTTGTCAGGAGGGTTGTATGGTTTACCTGTATGTTCTTCAAGGAACCATCAAGCGCTACATCGGTATCACCAACGACATCAAGCGCAGATTGGCAGAGCACAAAGCCAAAAGCTCCAAAGGGAGCCAGGTGATTGGAGAATTTTCGCTTTTGTTGGTAGAGGAATATCCGAATTATGTAACAGCGCGACAGCGTGAGAAGTATCTCAAATCCGGTGCTGGCAGACGTTGGTTGAGGAACCTGGCGAGTGGTCAGAGTCCACCCCTTTCTGCGGATGCAGAAACGGGCGGATAAAGCTGCGCATCCAACCGATGGTCAGATGCTTGTGCGCACGATTTCCCGCAGGGAAATGGCGGCGCATTCGACTCCTCTTGGGCCCACCAGTCTTCGCTCAATTTTCGCATGGGCAGACAAAATACAAATAAAGCCGCTCTATGAGCGGCTTTACACTAGTTATTGCGTTTACAATTATTCTATTTCATATGGAAGGA
>Ga0190303_1001213_pt1 | contig 10436 bp, 5 predicted proteins | sample 48700701_MG_FD_161672 | JGI IMG/M metagenome (GOLD analysis project Ga0190303, IMG submission 161672) | Hydrothermal vent sediment bacterial communities from Southern Trench, Guaymas Basin, Mexico - 4870-07-0-1_MG | ecosystem: Environmental > Aquatic > Marine > Hydrothermal vents > Sediment ...
TATTGCAGGTGTAAGAAGCTCCAGAGAAGGTCTTGAGATCTTACCGTTGACCACTTCTGCCCAGGTTAAGATACCGGATGCTCCATTTCTAAAGTCAATCTCTTCAAAACCTTCCGGTCTCTTTTTCTCTTTTGCTGCTTTCTTCTCTTTGACTTCAAGTGTGTTTTTACCTGCTTTGACATTCTCCATCAAACTTGATACAAGCTCAGATTCACTGTGCCCCTCACACATTTTGATCGCTGCTCTTTCACTTTTGATATTGGCTACTTTTGCAACAATCGTAGGTGACCCGCTCAAGCCGATATTTTCATCACTTAAATTCACATCATCTATGTTAAATACAGTCACTTCAGAGTTTCTTGCTTTTACAGCACCACTCAGAGTCGGTCTTCGGGGATCGATCCCTGTTGGTGTAAAAGAGAGTGTACAGGGAAGTGGTAATCTCATCATCTGATAACCACCCTCAATGATCCTTCTGGCTTCAATATGCCCCTCAATCAGATCAGCTGTTTCTATAAATGTAGCTTGAGGAATTCCAAGGTTTTCGGCTACTTGTGAAGGAACATGTGCTGTATCACCATCACTTGTTTGCCTACCTGCCACAATGATAAAATCTTCATTTAGCCCTTTACCAAACCCTAAATGTTTAAGCATAGTAGCGATCGCAAGACCTGTTGCATAAGTATCTGATCCGCCCAGTCTTCTGTCACTCAGAAGGTATGCCTCATCATATCCCATGGACAGTGCTTTTTTAAGAGATACATCAAAAGAAGGCGGTCCCATAGAGCAAACGATAAGTTTTGCATCCGGATTGTCATTTTTCATTTGAAGACCGGCTTCTAAAGCATATCCGCAATCTATATTGATAATAGATTTTGCTTTTGTTCTATCCATCAAACCATCTTCACCCATTCTCATCTCTGATGGTAATGGTACTTGTTTCATTAAACTAATTATTGTTAAAGCCATACTATTTCCCCTTCTTACATATAGTCATAATCTGGGCCATCGCCACCATAAGGTGTTGTCCAGGTAATACCACCGTTTGGTGATTTGATGTCACATGTTTTACAGTGTACACAGTTCTCTGCGTGAAATCTTAATGATTTAGCACCACTATTTCTATCGACATGAAGTTCATAGACCTCTGCAGGGCAGAATGCCTCTTCTGACAAACCATACTCTTCAATATTTGATGCCTGGAACTGCTCTTCATTATTCACAACCAAGTGCACAGGTTGTACTTCATCATGCATGGCTTTGGAGTAAAAAACATCTGTAACTTTATCAAACGTAAGTTTTTTATCGAAGTCTAATTTACCGGCAAAACGCTGAGCAAAAGGAACTCCGGTATACATAGCTACTTTTTTAGTAGTATCATCGTCAGCTTCCACTTTAGGCACAAAGAGACAGGTACCACCTGTTAGCAGTTGAACACCCATCTTCAATCCACCAAGTACCATACCGTCTTGCATCACAGCTCTCATATTTCTAATCGGATACATCTCTTTATAAATAAAGCTCTTGTTCACTCGCTCTTCATACTCTGCAAGTGCTTTTTTAGAGGTATCACCTTTTTCAAATGCACTCATAGCTGTTCTGGCAGCACAAATACCTGAACGCACTGCCAAGTGAACACCTTTAAGTCTTGCAGTAGTTAAGAAACCTGCACTGTCACCAACGATCATAAGATTGTCTTCATAGTATTTAGGGATAGAATTCCATCCACCTTCCGGCAGGGTTTTAGCACCAAACTCAATGATGTTGCCACCTTTTAAGAATTTTGAGACATAAGGATGTGTTTTCCATATCTGCATGGCTGCATGTGTATCAAAAGAAGGATCTGCATAGTCAAGTCCGACAACCAGTCCAAGTGCAACTCTGTTATCACTCAATCCATAGATAAACCCACCACCAAACTCTGATTTATCCTTAAGCGGATATCCAAAAGTGTGGTAGACTGCACCCGTTTCAATATTACCCTCAGGTACTTTCCATATCTCTTTCACACCTAATGAGTAAATTTGTGGATTTTTGCCTGAATCCAGATTAAATCTTTCAATTACTTTTTTAGCAAGGCTTCCTCTTGTCCCCTCTGCCAAGATTGTGATATCGGCTTTAACCTCTGTACCTTCCTGGTAGTTTTTCTGTTTGACACCATGATGGTCCACACCGGTATCTTTTGTTTTGACACCTGCAACTTTGCCATTCTCATCGTAGAGCATATCATCTACAGAAAACCCTGTGTATATCTCTACACCTTTCTCTTCAGCAAGTCCTGCCAAATATTTACAGACTTGGGCAAGTGAAGCGATATAGTTACCATCATTTCCCATATAGGGAGGGTGGAACGGTAGCACCATCTCTCCATTCTCATTTAGTTTGACTGTCACATCCGTTGATACTTTAGAATCAAACGGAATACCGTCAAACTCCTCTTGTGTTAATAGAGCTTTAAATACTTTAGGTCTTATGACCGCACCTGAAAGTATATGTGAGCCGATCGAGTTACCCTTCTCAACAAGCATTATCCTCTTCTCTTGACCTTTTTTCTTTAAACTGTTAGCCAGTTCAATGGCTGTTGCCAATCCAGAAGGTCCGCCACCAACGATAAGCACATCGGTTGAAATAATATCATGATTACCCATTAAGCACTTCCTCTTTTTAAAATCGCTTGCACCTGAATTCTGATTATATATCAAGCGTTATCTAAAATAACAGTTTCTAAATTATAATTCATATAAGTAAAGGTTTTAGATGCTTAATGCGGTCAATTTGTGGATATTAGTAACATTTTTTAAGAGGAAAGAATAATAAAGATAAGATATTATTAAGATAAACTAAAAGGATTGTCACCTTTTAGTTTTAGGTTTTAAGGTGGGTTTTTATTTTAGACTACTCACACACTTCATCAAAAAATTTAATTTCATAAAGTGTATCAACCATCTCCTGAACAGAGGCAACAGAGTTTTTAAATCGTGTCTGCTGAAGTGGCTTAAGTGCCATAGGAATCACTTTTTCTGCTCCACCTGCACCGATCATGACCGGCACACCTGAAACAATATTTGAATATCCGTAATCATCTTGTAACATGATCGCGCATGAGTGGATCTGATTGGTATCATGCAAGATAGCCTCTACCATCACAGTCGTTGATTTTGCAGGTGCATAATAGGCAGAACCGTTACCCAAAAGGTTTACGATCTCTGCTCCACCGTTTCTTGTTTTTCTAACGATCTCGCCGATCTCTTCCGAGTCAAGCAGATCTTCAATAGGCACTCCCGCAACGGTAGTAAACTTAGGAAGCGGAACCATAGTATCACCATGTCCACCCATCACTGTTGCACGTATCTGACCTGCACCATATTCTAGTTTTTCATAGATAAAGTGAGCCATTCTTGCTGCATCCAGTATCCCTGCCATACCAAGGACTCTTTCTCTTGGAAAACCTGTCTCTTTTAGTGCAACATATGTCATCACATCAAGTGGGTTAGAGACAACAATAACAATGGCGTCAGGTGCATGCTCTTTGATCTCTCTTGCATAACACTGAACGATTTTTGCATTTTTAACAAGTAGATCATCTCTACTCATACCAGGCGTTCTTGGAGCTCCCGCAGTAATAACCACAACATCTGACCCGACCATGTCTTCCGGACCTTTTGCCGCCTTTACAATAGTATGTTGTCTAGCTGCATTGGCTGCTTGAGACATATCAAGTGCCTTACCTTTTGCTACATTATAATTTCTGCCCCTAAGTACAACATTATGACATGTCCCGTTCATTGCCAATATGAATGCCACTGTAGAACCAAAATTACCAGTACCAATTACGGTTACTTTTTTACCTTTTGCCATTAAAATCCTTTTTTGTGAGAATCATAGGGTGACTTTCAAGCAAAACATAATTCATAACTATCAAAGGCAAAAACCTTGATTTAATTATTAATAATATTTTGCAATGCCACAGAAGTCTAAAATCCTATGTTTTGTTAATTATACTTAAAATGTATTAGAAAAGTATTACACAGAGCAAATGCTCTGCGTGTAGTGTTAATTTGATTTTATAATCAAATTAGATATCGTTAATGATCTTATTCAAAGTTGCAGATGGTCTCATAGCAGCTTCAGCTTTCGCATCATCCGGGTTAAAGTACCCACCGATATCTTGCGCTTTACCTTCAGCAGCCAATAACTCTTCGATAATAGTTGCTTCTTTAGCTTTAAGTTCAGCAGCAACAGGTGCAAATTTCGCAGCTAGTTCAGCATCAGCACCCTTTGCAAGTGCATCCGCCCAGTACTGTGCTACAAAGAAGTGAGACGCTTTATTGTCCGGCTCACAACATTTTCTTGAAGGTGCTTTGTTATTTCCAAGGTAACCGTCATTCGCAACATCAAGTGCCGCTGTCAATGCTGCAAGTTTTGCATCATGGTGTTTGTTACCAATAAATCTTAGTGACTCAGCCAATGCCAGGAACTCACCCAATGAATCCCATCTTAAGTGACCTTCTGCCAAAAATTGATCAACGTGCTTTGGAGCAGATCCACCGGCACCAGTTTCATATAAACCACCACCGGCAAGCAATGGAACAATAGAAAGCATTTTAGCAGATGTACCAAGCTCTAATATCGGGTACATATCTGTAAGGTGATCTCTAAGAACGTTACCAGTAACAGCGATCGTATTTTCACCTTTTCTTACTCTGGCATTTGTAAATCTTGTAGCATCTGTAACATTCATAATTTGAATATCAAGACCATCTGTGTCAAGGTCTGCAAGGTAAGTGTTTACTTTTTTGATCATCTCAGCATCGTGTGCTCTGTTTTCGTCTAACCAGAAGATAACTGGTACTTTCTCGATCTGACCTCTCTCAACTGCAAGTCTTACCCAGTCTTTGATAGGGATATCTTTTGCACGTGACATTCTCCAAATATCACCTTTTTCACACTCAAACGTCATCAACACTGTACCATCTTCGGCAGTTACTGTTACAGTACCGGCTTCAGCCAATTCAAAAGTCGTTGGGTGAGAACCATACTCTTCAGCTTTTTGAGCCATAAGACCAACGTTTGCCATTGAACCCATAGTTGTTACATCGTATTGACCATTTTTCACACAGTCAGCTACCATTTCAGCATGGAACATACCGTAAGTAGAATCAGGGATAACAGCTACACACTCAACTGCATCACCATTTCTGTTCCACTGCTTACCGCCTTCTCTTACAACGACAGGCATAGAAGCATCAATAATGACATCATTAGATGCATTGAAGTTTGTTGTTCCCTTGTCAGAATCAACCATTGCAATTTCCGGGTTATCAGACTCAACAACCGCCTGGAATGCAGCTTTGATCTCAGCTTCTAAAGCATGACCGGCAATTTTATTTTCTAAGTCAGACATACCCTGGTTAGGGTTAACGTGAAGCTCTGCGAATGTATCTGCATATTTTGTAAATACATCTTGAAAGAATACTGTAAACGCGTGACCGAACATAATTGGGTCAGAGATTTTCATCATCGTTGCTTTAAGGTGGATAGACCATAAAACACCATTTGCTTTTGCATCTTCAATAGTTTTAGCAATAAATGTTTTGAGTTTAGCAACAGACATATATGTACCATCTAAAACTTCTTTATCCAACGCATCAATAGTTGCCAATTCTTTTCCGTTAAGCGCGATAGTTACTTTTTGAGCTTTTGTCATAGTAACTGATTGCTCGTTACCTTGGAAATCTCCATTTCCTTCCATATGTGCAACATATGCTTTTGCATTTTCAGGAAACGCTTTAAGTCTATGCGGGTGATTCTGAGCATATTTTTTAACAGCTGCTGCTGCTCTTCTATCTGAGTTTCCTTCTCTTAGTACCGGGTTAACAGCTGAACCAAGACAAGTACTGTACTTAGCCTGAATAGCTTCTTCCTCTGCATTTGCCGGATTTTCAGGGTAGTTAGGAATATCATGTCCTTGACCTTGAAGCTCTGCGATACAATCTTTAAGTTGACCTACAGATGCAGAGATGTTTGGAAGTTTAATGATGTTTCCATCGGGCTGTAAAACCACTTTTCCAAGTTCAGACAAATGATCTTCTGCTTTTCCCATAGCTGCAAGTACTCTTGCTGCAAGTGAAATATCAGATGTTACAACTGATACTCCTGCTGCCCGTGTAAATGCATTTACAATTGGTAACAGTGAATAAGTAGCCAATGCTGGCGCTTCATCAATTTTAGTCCATATGATCTTTGGTAATTTTGACATTTAAATTCCTTAAATTAGATTATTAGTGAGAGGAGTGTAACACTTTTTTACAGTCAGGCTATTTAAATTACTGCTTACAAAAAAGTTATCTTTATTATTTGTTTCTATACTACACAGATATTTACATAAAATGTAATTAATAGAGGATATATTCTCTATTTTACAAGAGAGGAATCTTTCTCTTTTTCATATACTATTTTTATATCTTTCTCAATTTCATCCGGAGCTGAAGCAATTTTAAGAAAGTCTGTCATACTAAGCAAAGGAAGAGAAAGTGCCAAATAATATTTGGGACTTAGCATCACTGCTTTTTCATCTTTGATCATCACTTCATAAGGGAAGATTTGTGCATTTTTCTCTGCTTTTATCTTTTTAAGGTAATCGTATGTTTTATGATCAAGTTTATGACCTACAAGAGTTGAGCCATTTGGTAACGCCAACACATAAGAGATATGTTTTGTTGCATTTGTTTCTGAAACTCTTTCGACAATATCATCTCCTTTTGCCACCACGATCATATCATTGAAATGCGGCATACCTAACATAAAATGATAATTAGATAAATTAGAGAGTCCAAGTTTGTCTTCTGCTTCATACATTTCTCCAAGCGTTGATTCTAACGCCTTCAATGTTTCCGTAAATTGTCCATACTTGAATTGATCTTGAAGAAATGCTGCTCCAAAATAAGAAGGGTTTTGTACACGGATCTCAACATCTTTACTCACTGACATATGCAATACAGATAAAAAGCTATTTGTGTTTTGAAGTGCTTCATTTGTAAAACTAATGACCATTTCATTTTTAAATATTTCATCTACAGCTAAAATATCAAAGCCATTAATTTCAAGTTTAAATTTAAGTTTTTCTACTGTTTGAGGGTTTGATGTGTAATATGCAGTAAGTTCTTTAGGTTCAGATGTTCTCACTACGAACTTTTTACCTTTGAATACTTTTTCTCTAGGGACAACAACAGTTGTTACTGGTATTATTGCTTTGCTGGCAATAGGCTTCACTTTTTTGAAAGTTTCAAGTTCAGCTTCAAGTTTTTTGATCTTTTCTTTAAGCATTGTAATTTCAGCATTTTGTAACCCAATGGTTGAATTGCACTCTTCAGTATTTAACTGAGACAGATCTGCATAGGCAGATCCGACTGCGAACATCAATAATAATATAATAATATTTAATCTCATCTCAACCTCTTAAGAAAACAATCCTGCTGTATTTTAGCCTATATATCTTAACAAAAATATAAATTATTTAACATTAAATCGAATAAACTCTTTGGGATACGCTGATCTTTTATCATCTGCTTTTATATTCTCTTCATTCTCGTTTTGTAACTTGATCGCTTCAGCGATCTTAACAAAAGAGACTATTTGAGCAATTTCCGCTAAAGATCTTGCACGTATTACTTCCATTCTTGCCGTAATAGTAGAAATATCTGCTTTTGCTTTAGATTTGATTTCATCTAATGTTAAATCTTCATATTGCTCTTTCATGAATAAGACAACATCTTCATTTAAAAGTGCTTTTGTTATTTTAACATTTGATACTGCCTCTGTGATCTCTACAGCAGAAACTGATCTTGCTATTTTTACCGCAGAAATATTCTTTGCTATTTTAAGTGCTGAAGCATCATCCAATATGTTATATTTCTCTTTTGTTTTACTGATCTCAACTTGTTTTGTAGCCTCTATAATGGTTCTTGCTGCTTTTGCTTTTACAATTTCAACAGTTGCAATAGCCTTTACTATCTTTTTTGTAGCAATTGCTTTTTCAGTTTCTATCTTTTCCGGTGTAGCTTTCCCTGATTCAAGATTTTCAACTCTTACAATGGCTTTAATGATCTTGCCTTTTGCATGTATTTTAGCTATCTCAACTGTAGCTGTAGATTGGGAAATGTTAGCAATTTCCCGGGATTCAACAATTTTGGTTTCTGTACTCTTTTGGGTTTGTTCTTCACCATCTCTGTGTGCACGTGCATCTTCTATACTTTTTACTGTCTTTTGAAGCGCATCTATCGTAGTTTGACGTGCCTGATCTGCTTCACCAAACGACTTCAAAATCTCATTTCTTACTTGATCACGAGTATCTTCCGCGTGTATGTGAGAAAATGTAAGTGCCAAGAGAGGTAAGATAATCATATTTTTATTCATAAATAGTCCTTTTTTAAAATCATTCTAAATTATTATATTACAATTCATATATCAATTTAATTAATTGGAGCATTATTAAAAATGATAATCTCAATTCATAGAATAAAAAATAAATTTATCCTTCAACACTCAAATTCTCTTGCAAATAGACCCCTAACTCTTTAGCCTCTTCCAAGATCAACTCACTCACTTTCATTTTAGATTCAATAATGACATCAGCGAGTTTGGACTTAATATGCAGCTCAAGCGGGCGTTTCCCCGGGTAGCGTTCTACAAGACACATAAGGTCTTCTACCGTTTTGGCATCGGGCATAAGATTCAGAGCTAAAATGAGTGGGGGCTGTACTGGTTCTGGCGTGTGTTTTTCCTCTTTTTGTACTTTCACTTTTGTTTTCTTCGCATCTTTAAGAGAAGAGATCTTTAAAATATTCATACGGGTGAAGTTATCGTCTTTGCTAATCTTTACCTTAAAAGCAATAGGTTTGCTAAGGTCAAAATCTTCATCCAACTCTTTAAGTCTGTTCTCAAAAAGCATCAACTCTATATTTCCGTGCAAGTCCATAATATTGGCAATACCGAATTTGTTCCCTTTTTTAGAGATCTTTTCTACAATGCCTTCAATTTTTCCTATGAACATAGCCTGCGAACCATCTGCCAAATCATCGATCTCCGAGCTCAAGGTATAATTTATTTCATCAAGTGTTTCACGGTATTTGTCGAGTGGGTGCCCGGAAACATAGAAGCCAAGAGACTCTTTTTCCATTTCAAGGATCTCCATAGGTTCAAACTCATCCATGTGTGTAAGTGTGAGTGTGACCGATGTCATCTCTTCACCTTCACCAAAGAGAGAACCTACCGCCATTTTTTTCGCTTCCCCTGCTTTTTTAGCCGTATCGATGATATCTTCTATCTGAGAAAGCATTGCTTTACGAGAGTATCCAAAGCTGTCAAATGCCCCTGCCTTAATAAGTGTCTCGATCACTCTTTTATTGACTTTACTTGAGTCAATACGGGAAACAAAATCAGAAAGGTCTTTAAATTCTTCATCCCCTCTGGCTTCAAGCATAGTATTGATGGCTATGTCACCTGCACCTTTCAGTGCTCCCATACCAAACATAACGACCTCATCACCATCAATGTTCCGTGCTTCAAATACCAATCCTGATTTATTGATGTCAGGTGGAAGAAGTTTCATCCCCATATGTTTTACTTCATCCACATATCTGACCACTTTGTCTGTGTTATTTTTCTCCAAGGTCAAAATAGCTGCCATGAATTCTGTAGGATAGTAGTGCTTCAAAAATGAGGTATAAAAGGTTATCATTGCATAGGCTGCTGAGTGGGATTTGTTAAACCCGTATCCTGCAAATTTCAAAATAAGGTCAAACAGTGCAGCTGATTTGGCTTCGTCAAAACCATTTTTCACAGCACCCTCTACAAACTCAACTTTGAGTTTATCGAGCAAGGCCTGATCTTTTTTACCCATACCACGACGTACCAGGTCAGCACCGCCAAGGCTAAAGCCACCGATGGTCTGCACAATTTGCATAACCTGTTCCTGATACACGATGACACCATACGTAGGTTTCAGTATCTCTTCAAGTTCCGGAAACATATATGTAATTTTTGCACGCCCGTGTTTACGCTCTACAAAGTCATCCAGCATTCCGGACTCCATCGGTCCCGGTCTGTAAAGTGCAAGCATCGCAATAACATCTTCAAAGCCGTTTGGTTTTAGTTTTTTAGCCAGATCCTGCATACCGGCAGACTCTATTTGAAACAGTCCAAGTGTTTCACCCGTGCCTATATAATTATAGACCTCTTTGTCTTCGATGTCCTCTTCAACAAAGTTAATGCGTTTTCCATGTCTTCTCTCAACCAGTTGCAGTGCTTCCTCAATGACCGTAAGCGTTTTAAGTCCAAGAAAGTCAAACTTGATGAGATCCACATCTTCAACATATTTACCGGAGTACTGTGTTGCAAGCGTATCAAGTCCGGTAGGTTTAAAGAGCGGTGTTTTC
>Ga0190303_1001214_pt1 | contig 10432 bp, 13 predicted proteins | sample 48700701_MG_FD_161672 | JGI IMG/M metagenome (GOLD analysis project Ga0190303, IMG submission 161672) | Hydrothermal vent sediment bacterial communities from Southern Trench, Guaymas Basin, Mexico - 4870-07-0-1_MG | ecosystem: Environmental > Aquatic > Marine > Hydrothermal vents > Sediment ...
AATAGGTCATCGTTGTAAGATTCAGGCATTTGTTTTTATTCCTGAAGGTGTTGTAATAGGTAATAATGTTTTTATAGGGCCACATGTTTGTTTTACTAATGATAAATATCCAAAGGCTGTTGGAGAATGGGAATTAAAAACTACCATTATAGAAGATAATGTAAGTATAGGAGCTAATAGCACTGTTTTGCCTGGTGTGGTTATAGGAAAGGGGGCTTTGATAGGGGCTGGATCTGTTGTTACAAAAGATGTAGATCCGTACACTATAGTAGCCGGAAATCCTGCAAAAGTAATAGGTAATTTTAAAAATGAAGATTGAACAGAAAATAATAATACAACAAAAGAAATTTATTGAAGATGAGATTTATATCTTTGGTCATAGGAGATCTGGAAATCATTTTTTAGCTGAATTGTTAATTAGAAATTTTGGGATTCAATTTAATCAAAATAAACATAAGAGTCATTCTTTGGTTTTTGATGTAAGCACTATACCTAATAATAGTTTGTATTTGGTGAGAGATGGTAGGGATGTTCTAGTGTCCTGTTATTATTGGTGGAAGTCTACTAAAGGAGCGGGACCTGCTTATCAAGATAAAACTTTTTCTGATTATTTACATGGATTATCTGTCGATGAGCTGTTGTATTATGATTTAAATTATCACGATGTGGAACTGTGGTTAGATCCAATAATGTATTGGGTGAAACATGTTACTGGGTGGTTAAATTTTATAGACGAGTTAGATATATTGTTAGTGAAATATGAAGATTTAAAATTGGATCTTGGTAGAGTAATGAATGAGATAGAGTCAAAATTAAGATTAAATAAATTAAAGCCAAACTATATTGGAGTGGGTTCTTTGGTGGGTCATGCTCCACGGAAAGGTATTATCGGGGATTGGAAAAATCATTTTAATGATGCTGATTTAAATCTGTTTTTTGATAAAGCTGGAGAAGTTATGGAGAGATTAGGATATGTATAATATTACGGCTTGTTTATTGACGTTTAACGAGGAGCGTTGGATTGATTTGTGTATAGAACATATGTATGATTATGTTGAGGAAATACTTTGTCTTGATGGTGGAAGCACCGACAGAACTGTAGATATTTTAAATAAATATAATAAGGTTAGATATTATGTTATACCTCAACCATCTGAATCTCGTGGATGTGTTGGGTGGAATGAGGGTGATAGAAGAAATATTTTACAAGACGCTGCTAGAACTGAATGGATTTTATGTTTGGGATGTGATGAGTTATTTGATGATGCTTTATGGGATAACTTAGGAACTATGTTGGCTGATCCGGATATTATAGGATGGGGATTTCACAGGATTAATTATTTTTATAATTTTAAATATCATAAACCTGTTCATATTCCTAATAATGCTGGAGAAGTTAGAATTTATAGAAGACTTCCACAAATACGTTGGGAAACTAAGAATGCTCATAATTTTTTACTTTTTAATGGAAAGAGATTATACGATCTCGATAATGTTAAAAATACCGGTTTACTGATTCATCATTTGCATAGGGTTGGGATAAGGGGATTTAAGCCCGAATACGATAGAAGAAGACCCGGTTCTTTTATTATTGAAGAAGATATTATAAACAGTAGCAAATTTATCACTATAGGTATGGATAAACGGTATAAAGAAATTAAATTACCTTCTATTTTAAAGATTAAAGATATAGTTTAGAGGAGATATGAATGATTAAGTTTGATTCAGGATCTAGGCTTAAGTGTCTTTTAATAGCTCAAATAGATTGGGCTAATTTGGGATATGAGCTGTCTCAGGCATTAAAGAGTGTTGGAGTTGATGCTATAGCTATAGCTCAGAAACCACATTCTGAATTTAATTTTGATCCGCAGCCTTATATTTATAATCATATAGACGAAGTTAAGACTTTGGCAAAAGATGCTGATATAATAATTTTGATGCACAGTATTAATACAGATACGGGAGTAGAATCAGAATATAATAAGACTAAAGGGGCGTGTGTTTTCCACGGTGGTACTGTATACCGTAGAGGCGGTAGTTCTGTAAATGATAAGTTTTTAAGATTAAATATAAACTTAGCTTTAATACAAACAGTGGACCTTTTGGGAAAGGATGATAGAATTATAGAGGAGTGGATATTACCTCCAATTAATACTGTAGAGTTTCAACCAATATATAATCACAAATATCCTATAAAGAAAGTTTTGGCACATTATCCATCTACTCCTGGGCCTAGAAAAGGTACAGACGATATTAGAGAGGTTATTTTACAGCTTAAATCTGATGTAAATGTTCCATTCGAATATTTAACCGGTCCAGTTATTCCATATAGGGAAAATTTAGACAGGGTTAAGCAGTGTGATATTTATATAGAGTGTTTAAGTCCGACTGTAGCTGGGATGATACATGGTGAATGGGGTATGTCAGCTCTTGAAGCTGCTGCTTTTGGTAAAGTAGTTGTAACTAATTTTTTAAGTAGTGATAAATATAAGAAAGAGTATGGTGAGCATAAGATTTTTGTTGCAAATTCTAAAGATGAGTTATATTCTCAGTTAAAATATCTATTATCATTATCTATGCAGGATTTAGAGAGACATCAAAAAGAAACAAGAAATTGGGTAGAACAAAAACATAGTTATCAAGCGGTAGGTAAGAGATTGTTAAAAGCTTTTTACAAGCATTTAGTATGGGAGAGAAAAAGTGAGTCAGACTTGGATTTCTTCGGATTTGGTCGGATCTAGTACAACAGTGGTAGCGTTTGGAGGAGTGGCTGGAGAGTTGACTGTACCAATGTTTGAATTTTTTAAAAGTCTAAATAAATATTGCGTGAATAAAATATTTGTGAGAGATTTAAATCGTACTTGGTATTTTGGATTAAACCATAATGAAGTTGAGAGAAAGTTAAGAAAGCTGATACCTGATGATTCTCGTACTGTTTTTGTTGGATCTTCTGCTGGTGGTTTTGCCGCTGTGTTGTTTGGGAATAAGTTAAAGGCAGACTTTGTAGTGGCATTTTCACCACAAACTTTTTTGGATTCAGAATTAAGATCTAAATATAACGACAATCGGTGGTCTGTGTTTTTAGATAAGTTAAATAAGCAGTACAGTAGTTATAATTTAAGGTTGTGGAATTTGTTGAATAACAATAATATTACAAGATATTATATTTATTATTGTGCTAGTCATTTATTAGACGTTATTCATGCTAAAATACTAGTTAAGAATTGTAATTTAAATATTAAATTAGTTCCGATAAAATGCAACGTTCATGAAGTAGTAAGAGTTTTAAAAGTTAATGGAGAGTTAGATTTCCTTCTTAAAGAGTTTATAGGAGAAGATTTATGAAAACTGTAGAAGCTGTTTGTATAGGTGTTGGTGAGATTGGTGAACCATTATTTGAACTTATCTCTGGAGTATGTGAGACTATTCCAATAGATCCAGTTAAATACCCTGAAAATATTGATATTGAATTATTATGTGAATTTATGCACATAGCTATACCAGGTAATTTAACTCACTTTTGTGATATAGTTATAGAATATATTAAGAAACATATTCCTAAATTTGTTATTATACATAGTACAGTTATTCCTGGAACCACTAATAAGTTGAATCAGTTTTGTAGAGATTATAATCTTGATACTGTGGTTGTGCATAGTCCTGTAAATGGGAAGCATGCTAATAATCAAATGAAAAGGGATTTATTATATTACACTAAGATGGTTGGAGTTCCTAAGTTAAAAAGTGATAGTTTGAAATCGTTATGTGAACACTTTGAGAAAATAGGTTTTAAGTACGTTGTATTTGAAAATCCATGTACTACGGAGTGGGCTAAGATATTGTCAACTACTTATTTTGGTATGATTATAGCGTTTCATCAGGAGATTGAGAGAATATGTGATTGGTTTGATATAAAGTTTGAAGACGTGGTTTACATTTTTCCAGAATTGAAGGATATACAACCACCACATTATTCTGGTGTTATAGGGGGTCATTGTGTTATGCCGAATATAGAGTTGGCTAAAAAAATTTATGATAGTAAACTTCTGAATTGGATTGAGGAATCTAATAATTTAAAAAAGGAGCTTATTGATGGAACCACTGACATATGAAGACTATTTAAAGTGGCAGGGTTTTTTTACTTATAATAATTATAAAAAGTTAATTAATAAGTGGAAAGATGAGTTCACCATTTTACGATTTAAGGATGTTGTGGAGTTTGAAGGTAAAGGGTTAATTTTGAGGCATGATGTAGATTTTTTAGTAGATTCTGCAATAAAAATGGCCGAAATTGAGATTGATCTTGGTATAAGATCTACTTATTTTGTATTAGTTTCAGCTTATTCATATAATATTTTAAATTCTAAGATAGCAGATCAATTATCATTTTTAATTTCTAATGGGTTTGAAGTTGGATTGCATTTTGATCCAAGTATTTATCCAGAGGCTGTTTTATATGATAAATTTAAATTAGAGCGTTCTATATTAGAAGAAGTTCTTGGAGTTGAAGTAAGTAGCGTGGCTTTACATAATCCTTCAGTTCATAACCAATATCCTATTTTTGACAACATATTAAATGCTTATGATAAACGGTTTTTTGTATTAGAAAAGTATTTAAGTGATAGTAGGATAGATTTTTTTGGAAAGGATCCAATTACTTTTTTCGATAATATAGAAGCACCTAATATTGTACAGGTTGTGTTACATCCCGAACAATGGGGATTTAACGAGTGTGATTATTTGGAGATTGAAATTGCTGTATTAGAAGCGCATAGAAGGGAATTGCGTACTTATGCTAAAACAACTAAAATGTATGAATATATTTTTTAGGAGGGGGTTGTGTTTTTTGATCCAATGACTGCTAGTGAAGCAGCAAAATTACTAAAGGCTACTATGATAGGTAAGGACATGCGGTTATTATGTCTTAGAAGTATAGATAATACTATAGACAGTTCTTTGAGTTTTTCTTTGGATCCTAATCTTACTAAGAAGGCAAAAGGAACGGTAATTTGTTCCGAGGAAGTCTCATCTAAAGCTACACTTATATTATCCAAAAAACCTAAAGAGGATTTTGTAAAAGTAGCTACATATGCTGAAAGATTTAATGCAGTAGTGAAGGGTAAAACTAGATTTATTCATCCGACAGCTGTAATAAACAACGATCCTGATATTTTGATACACATAGGTAAGAATGTTAGAATAGGGCCTAATTGTTCTATAGGATTTGATGGATTTGGGTATGTAGATATAGACGGTGAATGGATTAATTTTCCACATGTTGGTGGAGTTATTATTGAGGATAATGTTGAGATAGGAGCCAATGTTTGTATAGATAGAGGGTCTTTGAGTAACACTATTTTAAGGAAAGGTGTTAAAATAGATAATTTAGTTCATATTGCTCATAATGTAGAAATTGGAGAGAACACGTTGGTAGTATGTCAAAGTATGTTTGGTGGGAGTACAAGAGTTGGAAAGAATGTTTGGATAGGTCCTGGTGTTACCACGTTAGAATGGATTACTATAGGGGATAATGCTTTAATAGGGATGGGTTCAGTAGTTACTCGTGATATCCGTCCTGGTTGGATAGCTTTTGGATCCCCTGCAAAGGAGGTACGTAAACGTGATTAAAGCTGGTGTTATAGGTGTTGGTGTAATGGGTAGAAATCATGCTAGAGTTTACAAAGAATTAGATAGAGTTAATCTGGTTGGTGTTTATGATGTTGACGAATCCAGATCTTCATATGTTGCTGATTTGTATGATGTAAAGAAGTTCTCTAAATTGGAGGATTTGTTAGAAGCTGTTGATGTGGTTAGTATAGTAGTTCCCACATCTTTACATCATGTAGTAGTAGAACAATGTTCTAGATTTGATATTGGAATATTATTAGAAAAGCCGATTGCAGATTCTATAGAAAATGCTGATAAAATAATAGATTTAACAGTAAATAATAATTTGTTTATAAGTATAGGACATATAGAAAGGTTCAACCCAGCAGTTGTAAAATTAAAAGAGGTGATACAGAGCGGTGAATTGGGTTATGTGTTATCTATGTTTTCTAAAAGGGTTGGTCCGTTTGTTGATAGAATAATGGATGTTGGGGTAATGGTAGATCTAGCTATTCATGATGTTGATGTGATGAGTTTTATATTAGATTGCATTCCTATAAGAACTGGTAGTCAAATCAGTTCTATTAAAAATAACAAAGGGGATCATGGTGCTTTGTATTTACGTTTTGATAGTATTGTTGGAATAGTTATGGTTAATTGGTTTACCCCCACTCAAATTAGGGAATTGACAGTTACTGGAACGTCTGGAGTAGCTTATTTAGATTATATATCGCAGGAAATAATGATTGATAAAAGTAGTTTAAAAATGTACCCGAAGATAAATAAAGAAGAACCTTTAAAAGTGGAATTAAATTCATTTCTCGATGCTTATGAGAATAAGGATTTACCTCCTGTAGATGTTTTCCATGCTAAAAAAATGTTGGAGTTAGTATGCTAGTTGGTGGTTTTAGGTTTTGGATTTTGGGATTAAGTAAATTGTGGTGATCGGTGTAAACATTTTGATGATTATGTGTTATATTATATTAAAACAACACATTAAAATTTTTGGATATAGAAAATTGACATAAAAGAGAGGAAATAATATGAAAAGGTGTTCTAGATGTATTTATGATGAAACTATTCCTAATATAAGTTTTGATAGCAATGGTGAATGTAATTACTGTAAAGAATATGATAGAATGAATATTGAATACCCTACTGGGGATAAGGGTTGGTCGATTTTAGAGAAATTAGCTTCTAAAATCAAAGAAGATCAGAAGGATTCAAAATATGATGTTGTAGTTGGTGTTAGTGGTGGATGCGATTCTTCTTATACATATTATATAGCTAAAAAATTAGGATTAAGGGTTTTAGCAGTTCATTTTGATAATACTTGGAATACTGCTGTTGCTGTTGAAAATATTATTAATTTATTAAGAGATAAAGGTGATTGTTTGCACGCCTATGTTGTATCTAAATTAGAGTATAATGATATTTTTAAAGCTTTTATTCGTGCTAATATTCCTGATATAGATGCTCCTACCGATTTAGCTTTAGCTACAGTATTATATCAAGCTGCTGAAGAATATAATATTAAATACATTTTTGAAGGTCATTCTTTTAGAACTGAAGGTATAGCTCCTATAGGATGGGTTTATATGGATGCTAAATATATTTATGATGTGCATTCTAAATTTGGAACTGTACCTATGAAAAGCTATCCAAATTTATGGTTAAAACGATGGTTTAAATGGATGTTTGTAGATAAAATAAAAAAAATAAGGCCTTTGTATTATATAGATTATGATAAAGAAAAAGTTAAAAAACTATTAGCTGATGAATATGGTTGGCAGTGGTATGGCGGACATCATATGGAAAACGTGACCGCATATTTTACTAATAATTTTTGGTTTCCAAGATTTGGGATTGACCTTAGGATTTCTGAATATGCGGCTATGGTTAGATCCGGTTTAATCAGCAGAGAAGAGGCTTTGGAAATAGTTAATACACCGCACGAGCTTGATGAAGAAATTATAGCTGAAGTGAAAAAAAGACTTAATTTTTCTGATGAGGAATTTGATTATATTATCAATAAAGCTAAGAAAAGGAGCAGATCAGATTTTAGAACTTATAAACCATTATTTGAAATTTTAAGACCGATATTTTATGTGTTGTATAAGACGAATTTTGTGACTAAAAGTTTTTATATTAAATACTGTATTCCTGAGAAGGCTAATGATTAAATCATTTTTGAAATGGGCTGGTGGCAAATATAAAATATTAGATTTTATAATAGAAAATATCGGAAAAGTAGAGTATAGATTTGTTGAGCCTTTTGCTGGATCTGCTGTAGTTTCATTAAATATCAATGCTGAAGAATATTTAATTGCTGATTCGAATATGGATTTAATAAATTTATTTGAGAAATTAAAAGAATACAAGAAAGACTTTATTAAATATTGTAAGGTAATATTTGATAATGCGAATACTAAAGAGATCTATTATTATAACAGAGATATTTTTAATTCATTAAAATTCAATACTCAGAGAGCTGCTTTATTTTTGTATCTTAATAGACATTGTTTTAACGGTTTATGTAGATATAACAATAAGGGCAAATTTAATGTTCCATATGGTAGATATAAAAATGTGTATTTTCCGGAAAACGAGATGTTAGAGTTTCTTAGTAAATCAGATAGATTTATATTTAAGTGTCAAGATTTTAGAAAAACCTTTTCTGAATGTGTTAATACTGATGTAGTTTATTGTGATCCTCCATATATCCCGCTTAATATGATAGGATTTACAGATTATACAAAAGATAGTTTTTCTATGAAAGATCAAATGGAATTAGCAAGGTTGGCTGAAAAATCTGAATGTGCTGTTTTTATATCCAACCATTGGATTCCTGGTATTACTGATCGTTTATACAGGAACGGTGATACTAGCAGTAGATTGTTGGTTCGTAGATATATTAGTGCTCATGATAAGATAAGACCGCAGGTTGAGGAAGTATTAGTAAAATATATAAAATGAAAATTAAAGAATTTATTTTAAAATGGAAAGGAAAGGAGATTAAAATGAATCAAGGTAGATTAGCTAATTTAGCAGGTAGAAAATTGGAGAGAAATGTCGAAACTATATTAAATAATTTAGGTATTCCATCAATTAGTTATAAAGAGTGGTTAGATAATCCAGAATCAGATAGTAAATATATTCTTTTAAAAAATGTGCCTTATAGAAACATTTATGGTGGTCAGGGAAGAGGTGAATTTGTATTATTAAAGGTTGGGGATGATTTGTCTAATGGAATACGTATTGAGTGCAGATCTCAAAAAGTCTCTGGATCTGTTGATGAAAAGTTACCATATTTATTTGAAAACGCCTTAGCATTTGATCAGAAAGAAGTTATTTTAGTGATTGATGGGGATGGTTTTAAAATAGGAGCTAAAGAATGGTTAAAATGGCGAAGTATGGCTGTATATCACAAAGAAATAATAGTTACTTCTTTAGGTGAATTTGAGGAGTTAATTATAGAAAGGTTAAATTTTGCTGATTTAGAGATTGATTCTAAACCGTATATGGTATTTATGTGTAAATCTTAGTTAGGGGGTTTTTATGAGGCCGTTCGTGTATATTTGTTCTGTAATGAGAACCGGATCTACTTTATGTCAGGAAGCTCTTACACAGAAACCTAAAGCTCTTATTTTTTCTGAGCCCAGATTTGATGGTAAAATATTTAGATTAAATTTGGGCTTGGAAATAGAGCTAAATAGGTTTGGTATTCCTATATTTACTTCAAGATCTTTAGAATCGATGATAGAATATATGTCAAAGTATGTGGAACAGGTCGGAGTGAAAGAAATCAGAAATTGGGGTTGGGAAAAATATATAACTGTACCAGATATTAGAATAGTTTTAACTGGTAGAGATCCTAGAGATATTTATTTATCTGCTTATGGTGTAATTAATAGGAATGACTCTTGGCATCCTAGATTTGGTTTTTATCCAGAGGGTATTTTTAAGGAAGTATATCCTGATTTTTTAGTCCAAAAAAAGTTAGCTGAGAAGTTTGATGTCTTTAAAATAAGGTATGAAGATTTTTGTACTAATTTTAATTCTGTTTATCCAGAACTTAAAAAATTTGTGGATTCTCCAATTGATGGGGTTGGAGATATAGGTGAATTCCATAAACGTATAGAAGCTGGGGTTCATGAGTGGACTACACACCAAGGAAAGGTTACTCCTAAATCTTGTTTTAAATGGAAAAATGAAACTAATAAAGACATACTTAGAGAGGCCGTGGAATTTTATGATTTAATGAAAGAGTACAACGAATTTTGGGGTTATTAAAATGAATAGGTTAGATTTTTCAAATCTTAAGTTACTTATTTTTGATGTTGACGGCGTATTAACAAATGGAAAATATATTGTTGATGAATTAGGAAATATTAGGAAAGAGTTTAATGTGAAAGATATTGAAGCTTTGAGATATTTGAAACAGTTTTTTAATATATTGTTTATATCTGGTTGTAATAAAGTAAATCCTAAGGTAGCTAAGATATTGAATATACCGTTTATTTTAGAAAGAAAAGATAAAAAAGCAAGAATTCTGAAGTTGTTAAGGGAACGTTTTAATTTGACTGTTAATTCTGTTCTTTTTGTTGGTGATGATTTGTCCGATATTAAAGCTGCTAGATTGATACCTATGTCTTTTTGTCCTAAAGATGCTATTCCTGAAATAAAAAACATAGCCAATGTTATGAGAAGCAGGGGTGGGGATGGAATTGCGATGGAATTAAAATACATGTTAGAACCAGAAATATTAAGAAGAAAAAAATTAGGATTAATTTAGAAAGGATTTGTTATGGATAAGTTTCCAAAA
>Ga0190303_1001215_pt1 | contig 10428 bp, 12 predicted proteins | sample 48700701_MG_FD_161672 | JGI IMG/M metagenome (GOLD analysis project Ga0190303, IMG submission 161672) | Hydrothermal vent sediment bacterial communities from Southern Trench, Guaymas Basin, Mexico - 4870-07-0-1_MG | ecosystem: Environmental > Aquatic > Marine > Hydrothermal vents > Sediment ...
AAGGGGGCGTTTTTTTTTGTTAGGGGGAAGCGTTGCATTGAAAAAAATTACTTTAGAATGGAACGCTGTAACGACATGGGAAGATGAACACAGGCCCGGTCGAGAGAGTTTGAAAAAGATTATTCAGGCACATGATCTTTTGTTCGATGTTGGAATTGTCACAACAGCCGCGTCGGAAAATGCCGAAGGTGGAAATTTCCCAAAAACTGGTATCGAATTTCGGAATCGATTAAAACAGCACCATTGGGATCATTTGAAACATATTTTAACCCAATGCCGGGTGGGCTTAACTTATTTCGGCCTTTGTCGGATAACATCTGTTGATGGGAATGAAGCGCTAATCGGGAGCTTATGGGATATTGTGAGAGGTAATACTCCGCGCGATTGGTTGGTATTTGCACAGGAAAAGGGCATTCTCGAAGGGGAGGAAGTTACGGCCCCCAGCTTCCATAAATGGCGAAACCACTGGTGCGATGTTTATTCTATGGAGGCGCACATAGTGGCAAAAAGAGATGTTTTTGTTACGGGCGATAAAAAGAACTTTGCAGGAGACCGAAAGCAAAAACTTATTGATTTAGGGATCGGCGATATTTGTACTTATGACGAAGCTTGGGAGAAATATAGGTGCGAATGAACACCACATTCACCATCCCCACCACCGGCCCCGGCCTGTATGAATTCACCCGCCAAGTTGCCGATTGGGTCACGGGGGACGGGCTGCTGACGCTGCTGGTTCAACACACCTCGGCCAGCCTGCTGATACAAGAAAATGCCGACCCCGAAGTGCAGACTGATATGCGGAATTTCTTCCACCGTCTGGTGCCACCGACAACCGACCCCAAAATGGCTTACCTCACCCACACATACGAGGGTCCCGACGATATGCCCGCTCATATCAAGGCGGCGATGTTGCCGGTCAGCTTGTCAATTCCTGTCCAAAATGGCCGGATGCGGCTGGGAACATGGCAGGGAATTTACCTTTTCGAACATCGTGACGCATCGCACAAACGCCAAGTGGTGGCGCATCTGGGGTAGGGTGGCGGCGTTGCCAAGGCGGGGATATGGATACGCGACGTTGGCAGCCCTGTCAGTAAAAGGCAGCCCTGTCAGTGAAAAAATATGCGTCGCATACCGAGTTATGATGCAACGCACGGTTTTAACCGGAATATTAGTCGTCCAGAACGAATGTCACCATCATATTAACGCGGAATTCCACGACTTTTCCGTCTTTGACGGACACTTTTTGCTCTTTTACCCACACGCTGGTGATGCCGCGCAGGGTTTTAGAGGCGCGTTTGATGCCTTCCTCGACAGCGTCATCAAAGCCTTTTTCGAGGATGAGGATATTTCTGTTACACGTGCGACACTCATAATATTCTCCTTTGGTTAGGCGGGTAGGGTTCCTACAAAACCGCCCAGCAACAAAGGGGAAACCGCGAGTTCTGGCGAAGATGTGTTGAGGATAGGTGACGCCGTATCTAGCGGTTGCATTTCCCCTCTACCCAAAGGGTTGCGGCTGCCCTATAGTGCCTGTGGATAACTCATTCACTAACCCAATGGAGAGCCTATGCGCTGCCCTTTTTGTGGAAACGTCGATACCCAAGTCAAAGATTCACGGCCCGCCGAGGACCACGCAGCCATCAGGCGGCGGCGGTTTTGTCCGGCCTGTGCGGGGCGGTTCACCACCTATGAACGCGTGCAATTGCGCGACCTTGTGGTGATTAAATCAAATGGTCGGCGCGAGGAATTTGGCCGCGACAAGCTGGAGCGTTCGATCCGTATCGCGCTGCAAAAACGCCCGGTCGAGCCAGAGCGTATGGACCAGATGATTTCCGGTATCATCCGCCGGTTGGAGAGCATGGGCGAGACCGATATCAAATCCGATGTGATTGGCGAGATCGTGATGGAATCTCTGGCGCGGATCGATACCGTCGCCTACGTGAGATTTGCTAGTGTTTACAAGAACTTCCAGGCGGCTGATGATTTCGATAAATTCGTCAGTGAACTGCGTCCGGATGTTGAACCGGAAGAGTGACCCAAGCAGCCAGTGATGCGCGTTTCATGACGCTTGCCCTCTCGTTGGGCGGGCGCGGGTTGGGGCGTGTCTGGCCCAATCCTGCGGTTGGCTGTGTGATCGTTTCACAGGGGCGGATTGTCGGGCGTGGCTGGACCGCTGATGGCGGGCGGCCCCATGCGGAAACCATTGCATTGAAACAGGCAGGCGCGGCGGCAAGCGGGGCGACGGCCTATGTGACGCTGGAGCCATGTGCCCATCACGGTAAAACCCCGCCTTGTGCCCAAGCGCTAATCGCGGCGGGGGTGGCGCGGGTTGTGAGCGCACTTGAGGATCCGGATGTGCGGGTTGCGGGCAAGGGCCACGCGATGTTGCAGGATGCGGGGATTGAAGTTGCGACAGGGGTTGGGCAAGCGGCGGCCCTGCAAACACATTCAGGTTTTTTGAAGCGGGTGGAGGATGGCCGCCCAATGGTCACCCTGAAACTAGCCAACAGTTTTGACGGGCGCATCGCCACTGCCACAAAAGAAAGCCAGTGGATCACGGGCACGCAAGCCCGCCGGATGGTGCATTTGATGCGGGCCCGCCACGATGCGGTGATGGTGGGCGGCGGCACGGCGCGCAGCGATGACCCGATGCTATCCGTGCGTGATCTGGGCGTTGATCGGCAACCTGTGCGGGTGGTGGTGTCGCGACGGCTGGATTTACCGCTGGGCGGAAAACTGGCCACCACGGCGCAGGATGTTCCGCTGTGGCTGTGCCACGGGGCGGATGCTGACCGCTCATTAATGGATGTGTGGACAGGGCTGGGCGCAAGGTTGTTGCCTTGCGATGTGCGCCAAGGGGTTCTGGACCCTGCCTCGATATTACAGGCCTTGGGCACGGCGGGTTTAACGCGGGTATTTGTTGAGGGCGGCGGTGCGTTTGCCGCGTCCTTGCTGGGCGCCGGTCTGGTGGACGAATTGATTGGGTTCACCGCGGGCATTGCCATCGGGGCCGAAGGGGTTCCATCCTTGGGGCCGATGGGATTGCAACGGCTGGCCGCCGCACCACGGTTCAGACTGCTGGATTGCCGGCCGGTGGGCGGTGATGTGATGCACCGCTGGGTGCGGGGCTAACGCCTAGCGCCCGCCTGAAACATTCAGCGTGCTGCCGGTCACGTAGGACGCCTTGTCCGATATCAACCACAGTGTTGCTTGGGCCACTTCATCGGCGGTGCCCATGCGCTTCATCGGTATCCAGCTTTCCAATTTGGCCCCGCGATCCGGCTCGCCGCCTTTGGCGTGGATTTCGGTATCAATAATGCCGGGGCGGATGCCGACAACCCGCACACCTTCATTGGCCACCTCTTGCGCCAACCCGATGGTCATCGTGTCGATTGCGCCCTTGGTGGCGGCGTAATCGACATATTGATTGCCCGCGCCAAGGGTGGCTGCGATGGATGACATGTTGACAATCACTCCGCCGTTGCCGCCGTATTTGGTGGACATCCGGCGCACGGCGTGACCCGCGACCAGAAAGGCACCTATTACGTTTACATCAAAGATGCGGCGCAGGCGGGCATGGTCGATTTCATCCACCCGCGCCGCCACATCGACAATGCCAGCGTTGTTGACCAGCGCATCTAGTTGATTGAAATCATTGTCAAATGCCGTGAACAGGGCGTCTATTTGCGCCGGATCGGCCACATCGAATTGGTATATTTCGCAGCGTTTACCGCTGGCCTGTATTTCAGTGGCCACAGCCATGGCCCCCGCTTTGCCAGACCTGTAGGTCAACGCCACATCATAACCTTCTGCCGCAGCCATGCGTGCAACAGCCGCGCCGATGCCCGCACTTCCGCCAGTGATCAGGACGCATTTTGCCATCGCTTCTATCCTCTTATTCCGGTCCCAAGAGCTGTTTTGCCATTGGGCAGCCATCATTGCCGCTGTCGCAATCGTTGATCATCATCGTCAGGGTTCGGGCCATCTGCGTCAACTCGTTTATCCGGCTTTGAACGGCAAATAGATTGGCGCTGGCGATTTTGTGAATGGCGTCACATTCAGCCACATCACCACCAATCAACCCCAGCATGTCGCCCACATCGGCCAACGCAAAACCCAGTGCACGGCAGCGGCGGACGAACCGCAGGCGGTTGATGCCATCTGAATCATACAGACGACGACCCGAGGGCGCGCGGGAAGGCGGAGGCAACAGGCCGCTGCGTTCATAATAGCGGATGGTTTCAATGGTGACGCCGCTTTGTCTCGAGCTTCTCCGATGGGGTGCATGGGGGGTCCAGTTCACGATATTGGGACTTGTATCTGTAGTGGCTACAGATTGTAGGTAAAACCCGTGATCTGGAAAGGATAGAACATGGAGGATAACGGACATAGGCTGGCCAAGTTTGGCAGTATATTGGGCAGCGGGGCGTTTATATCGGCAGCCTGCTGTTTCTTGCCGCTGATGTTGATGGCGGCCGGGGCGGGAACGGGGCTGGTGGTGCTGGTAGGCAAGGCGTCTGTGCTGGCTTTGCCGTTGATTGGCATATCCGTGCTGTTACTAATCACAGGATGGTGGGTTGCAGTGCAGCGGCGAGCGCCGATGCGGGTGCGGTTCTGGCTGGGGGCGGGGACGGTGTTTACGGTTTTGGCTGCATTGATAGTGATGAACGAAACCGCAGTGATCAATTATACATTGGAGAGAATATGATGGCTGACAAGATAACGCTGGATAGCAGGATTACCTGCCCTGAATGTGGTTTTGCCAAAGACGCGATCATGCCTGAGGATTCCTGCCAATGGTTTTACGCCTGCACATCCTGCGGTGCGGTATTAAAGCCAAAGGCAGGCGATTGCTGTGTATTTTGCTCCTATGCCACGGTGCCGTGCCCGCCTATTCAAGCGGGCGACGGGTGCTGTTAGCAGGGATTATCCCTCTAATATACGGCCAACCATTTCGCTGGTATCAGGCGAAAGCCCGTCCGTGGCGGCAATCCGTTCCAGTGCTGTTTTGATCAAGGCTTGCCGTTCGCCACTATAACGCCGCCATGTCTGGAATGCGGTCATCATGCGGGCCGTGGTTTGCGGGTTAACCGGATCCAGCGCGATCAGCCAATCGGCCATTAGGCTGTAGGATGCGCCTGATGCGTCGTGAAATCCGGCGGCATTCATCGACAATGCACCGAATACGGCGCGAAACCGGTTCGGGTTGGTCATCTCGAAATCTGCGTGCCGTGTCAGGGCGTCAGCAATCTGGGCGGCTTTTTCAGGCGCGGCAAGGCTGACCTGCACACCAAACCATTTGTCGATCACCAAACGGTCGGTCGCCCATTGCTCATAAAACGCGGCCAGCTCGGCCTCGCCCGTATCGGCATCCAGCAGGCAGGCCAATGCGCCGAATTGTTGGGTCATGTCGGCGGCACCGTCATATTGCGTGCGGGCCGCAGAACCCCCATCCAGCCGCGTAATCAGTGACAGAACCGCACCTTGCAACGCGCGTTTTCCGACGGGTCCTGCATCGGGGGAATAGGGGGCGGGCACATGCATTTCAGCGTAAAGGCGGGGCAGGATATCCTGCATATGTTGTGCCTTGGCTTGCTCCAGTGTTTGCGCGGCGCGGTAGATTTGCGTGGGGTCCGGCACGTTGCCTGTTTGGGCCAAGGATTGCGCGATATCGTCCTGACTGGGCGCGCGCAGCATCAAGGCGCGGTATGCCGGATCAAGGTTGTCATTGCGCACGACCTGCGCCAATGCATCCAGATACAGCGTTTCCGGCGTGGCCCCCTGCGTGACCATGCGCAGCATCAGATCCTTGCCCAAAACGCGCCCTGCCTCCCAGCGGTTAAACTGGTCTGTGTCATGCGCCAGCAGGAACGCGCGTTCCTCGTTGCTGGTGTCGCGGCGCAGCACCACGGGGGCGGAAAATCCGCGCAGGATTGACGGGACAGGTTTGCCTGAAAGCCCCTCAAAGCTGAAGCTTTGCGCGGTCTCGGTCATTTCCAGCACAGTGGTTTCCACCACCTCGTCACCGTTTTGGCCCAGCAGCCCGACTGCAATCGGCAATACCTGCGGCTGTTTCATAACCTGCCCAGGCGTTGGCGGTGTTTTTTGTTTAAAATGAAGGGTGTATGTGCCGTCCTTATAGTCATCCGTCACAGTCAGGATCGGGGTTCCAGCCTGTGAATACCAGCGTTTGAACTGGCGTAAATCGCGCCCTGTGGTGTCCTCGAACACCTGTAACCAGTCCTCGATCGTGGCGGCGTCGCCGTCGTGGCGCTCGAAATACAAATCCAGCGCACGGGCGTAATCCGCATTCCCTACCAGCCGTTTCAACATGCCGATCACCTCGGCGCCTTTTTCGTAAATTGTGGCGGTGTAGAAGTTGTTTATTTCAACGAAACTAGCGGGACGAACCGGATGCGACAGTGGCCCTTGATCCTCGCGGAATTGTCGCCCGCGCAACTGCAACACATCGTTGATCCGTTTCACCCCGTGGCCGCGTACATCACCGGTGAAGGACTGGTCGCGAAACACGGTCAGCCCCTCTTTCAGGCACAGTTGGAACCAGTCGCGGCAGGTGATGCGGTTGCCGGTCCAGTTGTGGAAATACTCATGCGCGATGATCGCCTCGATGCGTTCAAAATTGGCGTCGGTCGCAGTTTCTGGGCTGGCCAGCACGCAGGATGAATTGAAAATGTTCAGCCCCTTGTTTTCCATCGCCCCCATGTTGAAATCATCCACCGCAACGATGTTAAACAGGTCGAGATCGTATTCGCGACCGTATATTTCCTCGTCCCATGTCATCGACTTTTTCAACGCTTCCATGCCGAAGGCGCATTTGTCGATGTCATCGGGCCGCACCCAGATATTCAGGTCTACCTTGCGCCCCGACATGGTGGTGAACGTGTCAGCGTGGTTGCGTAAATCGCCCGCCACCAGCGCAAACAGATAGGCCGGTTTTGGCCACGGGTCATGCCATTCGGCCCACCCATCCCCGCTGCCAGTCTGGTTACCGTTGGACAACAGCACTGGCAAATCGCCCTCAATGCGCACCGTAAACACCGCCATCACGTCGGGGCGATCGGGGTAATAGGTGATGCGCCGAAACCCTTCGGCCTCGCATTGGGTGCAATACATATTGTTGGACATATACAGCCCCTCAAGGGCGGTGTTGCTTTCCGGCGCAATCTCGACCTCGCATTCCCAGACAAAGGGCGCATCGGGCACTTGTGCTGTCAGCCCCTCGTCAGTCACGTGGGGTTTGCAGTCTTGGCCGTCTATCGAGGCGCGGATCAGGGTCAGGTGCTCGCCGTGCAGGAAAAAATCACGGTTTTCGGTTTCCGGATTGGGACGGAAATGGATTTTCGAGATCACCCGCGTAGCGCTGCCTGATAGTTTGAACGTCAGATGCACCGTATCAACCAGATAGGCGGGCGGGGTGTAATCGGACAGGTGGATTGTGACAGCGTCTTTTGGCATTTCGGGCATCCTTTGGAAATTTGGGCTAGGGTAACCGATGCAAAACGGGGTGCAAGCGGCTTTCCTTAAGGTCGTCATGTGTGAAATCGCACATAAACCTCATTGGGTGTGCGTAACGTGCGCTATGCGAGGGGTGAGTCTTGTCGTATATGGAAAACAGGACAATCAACAACAGGTCAGACATATGGCACGCCCAATCATCGGAATTATCGCCAACCTCAACACGCTTGAGGGTGATTATACAGTTCATGCCAGCGGCACGATGAACACTGAGGCGATCAGCAATGTCGCCGGTTGCATGCCGCTGCTGATCCCGACCAGCCCGAAATATGTCACGGTCGACGAATTGCTGGAGGCTTGCGACGGTTTTCTGTTCACCGGCGGGCGCCCCAACGTGCACCCGACTGAATACGGCGAAAAAGAAACCAAAGCACACGGTGATTTTGACCGCTGCCGCGATGAAATCACCCTGCCACTGATCCGCGCTTGTGTGGACCGCGGCCAGCCGTTTTTCGGCGTTTGCCGTGGCTTTCAAGAGGTGAACGTGGCGATGGGTGGCACGCTCTATCCTGAAATCCGCGACCTTGAGGGCCGGATGAACCATCGCATGCCGCCCGAGGGCACGCTGGATGAAAAATTCGCACACCGCCATTGTGTGCGCTTTGCCAAAGGCGGGGTATTTGACCGGATACTGGGCGATGCCAACGTGATGACCAACACCTTGCATGGGCAGGGGATCAAAGAAGCTGGGCCGCGCATTGTAATTGACGGTTATGCCGATGATGGCACCCCCGAAGCTACTTATGTGCGCGACGCGCCCGGCTTTACCTTGGCTGTGCAATGGCATCCGGAATATAACGCGGGCAATGATCCGGTTTCGCGGCCGCTGTTTGAACATTTCGGCGATGCGGCGCGTGATTGGGCCGCTGGGCGAACATCTGCGTTGAAATCTGCGTGATGTAGGCGCAATAACCGCTTGACCCTCCACTAACTGGAAGCTGCACAGTCTGCAGACGGCAACAGTAAGGTAGGGCGATATGAACAAGAATTTACGCAGCGGCATCGCGGTGCTGGCAGTGGCCGGTTTCGGCGCGCTGATTTATACATCCTACAACAAACCGCAAGTCGTGCCTGCAACAGGTGACGTGGCCAAAGGCCGCGCCATTGTCGAGGTTACTGTGCCCGAGCTGGAGGGCAAAGCCGCGTTGGGGCAAGTGGCCTTTGTTGCCAAATGTGCATCGTGCCACGGGGAAAATGCTGTCGGGCAGGTCGGGGTTGCCCCGCCATTGGTGCACAAGATTTACGAGCCATCACACCACGGCGACGCCGCATTTCTGATGGCGGCGCGCAACGGCGTTCGGTCACACCATTGGCGGTTCGGGAATATGCCACCGGTCGAGGGGATTACCGACGCCGAAGTCGGCACAATTATCGCCTATGTCAGGGCGCTTCAGCGGGCCAACGGCATAAACTGAACATCCCCGCTTGCCGGTGTGCGATTTGTGCGCCTATGTTGCATGGAACTGTTAAAGCAATTCGACTTATGTTTGAAACACATTAAGCTGCCTTTCGCTAACGCTCAAACGCGTAATGTGTTGCTTTATGATTTAAGGTAAAGTCGAAACGCTATAGGCAAGGGGAATGATCCGGTGAAACGCTCGACCATCAACGAAATCATGGCATCAGCGGACGATATGATCCGCCATTTCGGTTTTACCCTACCGCCGTTTGCCTATTGGTCGCCGGATGAATTCAAGGCCAATGCACCCCGTGCAAATGCGGTGATCGCGGCAAGGATGGGCTGGGATATTACCGACTACGGGCTGGGCAAGTTTGATACGATGGGCCTGTTCCTGTTCACCCTGCGCAACGGACGGCTCGCCGATCTGCAACGCGGGGGCGGCATGTGTTACGCCGAAAAGCTGCTGATTTCGCGCCAAGACCAGATCAGCCCGATGCACACCCATGTGATCAAGGTTGAGGACATCATCAACCGTGGAGGTGCGACGCTGGCGGTCGAACTGTTCGGCTCGGACGCGGATGGCAATTTTGACGAAACTGCAGGTGGCACTGTGGTTTGCGACGGGGTTGCGCGGCCCTTTGCAGCGGGCGAAATCCTGATGCTGCCCCCTGGCGAAAGCGTCACCCTGATGCCCGGTGACTGGCACGCCTTCTGGGGCGAGGGCGGTGATGTGCTGATTGGCGAGGTTTCAACCGTCAACGACGACGAGACCGACAATGTGTTTCGCAAACCGATTGCCCGCTTTGCCAAGGTGGACGAAGATGTATCCCCGACCCACCTGCTGGTTTCGGACTACGAGCAGTGGTTAGGCAACCATTAACGCCTCATGCTTGTGCAGGCATTTGCGGGCGGTATTGCCGTAAGCCGACGTATCCGAACGCAGTTGCGGAAAGATGCTGAACACCTCGTCACGGGCTTTGCCTGAAATTGCGTGCAGACCGATGTCACCGGGATGGAAGCTCTCGGAGGCGGTGCCATCCGCATAGACAATTTCATGTTGGTCAAACAACATATGCATATAGGTGACTTCGCCGCCCACCTCGCGGGTGATGGATGTACCGTTCACCATATGCTTGGTGCTGACCAGCACTTCGCTCTCGCCCAGATACAGCTCGCTACGATGGTTGCTAACCAGCATGCGATGCTGTGGCGAAACCAGCAACGGGCGTGTCAGGTTTGGCAATGATCCGGCCGCAAACCGGATCGGGGAAAATTTGTTCAGCGCGGGAACCGTGCGTGTGCCGATCCAGCGGATAGCTTGCAAGCCGTTGTCGCGGGTGATGACAAAATCACCGACATTCAGATCCTTGATCGGGCGTGCGCCTTGTGGAGTTAAAATCTCGGGGTAATCCCCCCCGAAACTAAGGGGATGCGGAAGTAGAATTTTCTCGCCAATATGAACGAGGAGATTTTGATGAAGATGACAAGAT